>ERZ791571.1542-NODE-1542-length-10341-cov-3.091970_pt1 | contig 10341 bp, 8 predicted proteins | sample MGYA00509972_ERZ791571 | MGnify/ENA primary metagenome ERZ791571 (study PRJEB30046, sample SAMN00791936) | human gut metagenome | study: EMG produced TPA metagenomics assembly of the A metagenome-wide association study of gut microbiota in type 2... | reverse complement strand
CCACCATCGACGGTCGCCAGGGCGGCGTTCGTGAAAGCCTTGAAGAAAAGACAATGAATTTGGCTAAAGCCGTAGCCGAATTAATCAGCAGCAATTTGAAAAACGGTGACGGAAGTCCCGTAGAATGCGTGATTGCCGACAGTACCATCGGCCGCGTAGCCGAAAGTGCAGCTTGTGCAGAGAAGTTCGAAAGAGAAGGTGTAGGTTCCACTATCACTGTAACTTCTTGTTGGTGTTATGGTGCGGAAACAATGGATATGAACCCGTATTACCCGAAAGCAGTCTGGGGATTCAATGGAACAGAACGTCCGGGTGCTGTATATCTGGCAGCAGTATTGGCAGGACATGCACAAAAAGGACTTCCCGCATTCGGAATCTACGGACATGATGTTCAAGATCTGGACGACAACACAATTCCCGAAGATGTAGCGGAAAAGATTCTTCGCTTTGCACGCGCCGCACAGGCAGTAGCCACCATGAGAGGCAAGTCTTATCTGTCAATGGGGAGCGTATCTATGGGTATTGCCGGCTCTATCGTCAATCCTGATTTCTTCCAGGAATATTTGGGTATGCGCAATGAATCTATCGACCTGACAGAGATTATCCGCCGCATGGAAGAGGGTATCTACGACCACGAAGAATACGCCAAAGCAATGGCATGGACTGAAAAGTATTGCAAGGTAAACGAAGGTGATGACTTCAAGAACCGTCCCGAAAAACGTAAAACCCGCGAGCAGAAAGACGCAGACTGGGAATTTATCGTAAAGATGATGATTATCATGCGTGACTTGATGACCGGAAACCCGAAACTTAAAGAGATGGGATTCAAGGAAGAAGCTTTGGGACATAACGCTATCGCAGCCGGCTTCCAGGGACAACGCCAATGGACTGACTTCTATCCGAACGGTGACTATCCGGAAGCTTTACTCAATACCTCTTTTGACTGGAATGGTATCCGTGAAGCATTTGTGGTAGCTACCGAAAATGATGCCTGCAACGGTGTAGCTATGCTGTTCGGTCACTTGCTGACTAATCGCGCTCAAATATTCTCAGATGTGCGTACTTATTGGAGTCCCGAAGCCGTGAAACGTGTGACCGGCAAAGAATTGAGTGGTCTGGCAGCAAACGGTATTATCCATCTTATCAATTCCGGTGCCACTACGCTCGACGGTTCCGGTCAATCGGTAGACGCGGAAGGCAATCCGGTGATGAAAGAGCCATGGAACCTGACTGATGCAGATGTAGAAAACTGCCTGAAGGCAACAACTTGGTATCCGGCGGACCGTGACTATTTCCGTGGAGGCGGTTTCTCATCCAACTTCCTGTCAAAAGGTGGAATGCCTGTCACTATGATGCGTCTGAACCTGGTCAAAGGTCTTGGTCCTGTCCTGCAAATCGCAGAAGGATGGACAGTTGAGATTGACCCGGAAATTCACCAGAAACTCAATATGCGTACCGACCCCACATGGCCTACTACTTGGTTTGTTCCCCGCCTGTGCGATAAACCGGCTTTCAAAGATGTATATTCAGTAATGAACAATTGGGGAGCCAATCACGGAGCTATCAGTTACGGACACATCGGACAGGACTTAATCACTCTTGCCTCTATGCTCCGCATCCCTGTATGTATGCACAACGTAGAAGAAGACCAGATCTTCCGCCCAGCCGCATGGAACGCTTTCGGTATGGACAAAGAGGGTGCAGACTACAGAGCTTGTACAACTTACGGTCCTATTTATAAATAAGATTAAAACGCAGATTATGATTACCAACGAACATATTGAACAGTTTCTATCACAGGCACATCGCTATGGAGCTGCCAAGCTGATGTTATGCAGTAGCGGCAATCTCTCTTGGCGAATTGGTGAAGAAGCATTGATTTCAGGTACGGGGTCTTGGGTACCGACTTTATATAAGGAGAAAGTTTCCATCTGCAATATTGCCAGTGGCACTCCTACCAATGGAGTAAAACCGTCAATGGAAAGTACCTTCCATCTGGGCATTCTTCGCGAACGCCCGGATGTAAATGTAGTCCTCCATTTTCAGTCGGAATATGCAACGGCCGTTTCCTGCATGAAAAACAAGCCGACCAACTTCAATGTAACGGCAGAAATTCCTTGCCATGTAGGTTCGGAAATACCGGTGATTCCCTATTACCGTCCCGGTTCGCCGGAACTGGCCAAAGCAGTGGTAGAAGCCATGTTGAATCATAATTCCGTGTTGTTGACCAATCACGGGCAAGTAGTATGCGGAAAAGATTTCGATCAAGTATATGAACGGGCTACTTTCTTTGAAATGGCTTGCCGTATCATTGTCCAATCCGGTGGAGACTACTCAGTACTGACTCCGGCGGAGATAGAAGATCTGGAAATCTACGTATTGGGAAAGAAAACAAAATAGTATCCGGAAACACATACCATGAAAGATACGCATAGAAACACTTATTTAGCAGCAGACTTTGGAGGAGGAAGCGGGCGTATTATCGCCGGCTCTCTTCTCCACGGTAAGCTGGAATTGGAGGAAGTTCACCGCTTCCCCAATCGTCAGGTTAAACTCGGTAATCATGTTTATTGGGATTTTCCCGCCTTGTTTGAGGATATGAAGACCGGATTAAAACAGGCCGCACAAAGAGGGTATGACGTTAAAGGAATCGGGATCGATACTTGGGGAGTCGACTTCGGGCTTATTGACAAGGATGGTAATCTACTAGGAAACCCAGTTTGTTACCGGGATGCACGAACGGATAGAATGCCGACAGAAGTGTTCAAGTTCTTAAACGAACAGCAACACTATGCCGATACCGGTATACAAGTAATGGCGATCAATACGTTATTCCAGCTTTACAGCATGAAAAAAAGTAAGGATGCGCAATTAGACGCAGCCCAACGGCTTTTATTCATGCCCGACCTTTTCAGCTACTTTCTGACAGGAATAGCCAACAATGAATATTGCATTGCCTCTACATCCGAACTACTCGATGCACGGCAACGAACATGGTCTTTATCTACCATTCGTACACTCGGACTTCCCGAACACTTGTTCGGCGAAATCATCTATCCGGGTACTATCAGAGGAACTTTAAAAGAGGATATTGCCCAAGAAACAGGCTTAGGATCTGTAGACGTAATTGCAGTAGGTTCACACGATACGGCTAGCGCTGTTGCCGCAGTTCCCGCAACGGAATCTCCTATCGCATTTCTAAGTTCCGGCACTTGGTCGCTGTTGGGAGTAGAAGTAGACGAACCGATACTTACAGAGGAAGCGCGGCTGGCTCAGTTTACGAATGAAGGTGGCGTGGGAGGCCGTATCCGGTTTCTGCAAAATATCACAGGTTTATGGATTCTGCAACGTCTGATGAGTGAATGGAAAACACGTGGCGAAGAACAGAGCTATGACACGCTCATTCCACAAGCTGCCGAAGCAACGATTGCTTCCATCATCCCTGTAGATGATGCACTATTCATGAATCCGGTAAATATGGAAAACGCTCTTATGGATTACTGCCGACAACACGACCTTCCGGTTCCACAGAACAAAGCGGAAATGGTGAAATGCGTGCTCCAATCCTTAGCTTTCAAATATAAGCAAGCGGTGGAAAAACTCAACCGTTGTCTTCCTTCTTCAATTCGCCAACTCAACATTATCGGTGGAGGATCACAAAATAAATTACTCAATCAGTTGACAGCCGATACACTTGGCATTCCCGTATATGCCGGTCCGGTAGAAGCTACCGCAATAGGAAATATCCTGACGCAAGCAATGGCAAAAGGAGAGATATCCGATCTTCACGAACTGCGAGAGATTGTAAGACATAGCATAACACCACAAGTTTATCATCCTAAAAAATAGAATTATAATGACCATGAAACACACTAAACAGTCCATCATCTCAAAAGATGGCGTCAGTTATCTTATTCCCTTTATTCTCATTACCTCGTGTTTTGCGTTATGGGGATTCGCAAACGACATTACCAATCCGATGGTAAAGGCATTCTCCAAAATCTTCCGAATGAGCGCTACTGATGGTGCACTTGTACAAGTAGCTTTTTATGGAGGATATTTCGCAATGGCTTTTCCTGCCGCAATATTTATCCGCAAATACTCCTACAAAGCAGGTGTATTGCTAGGGCTCGGAATGTACGCTTTCGGAGCATTCTTATTTTTCCCCGCTAAAATGACAGGGGAATATTATCCGTTCCTAATCGCCTACTTCATTCTGACTTGCGGACTTTCTTTTCTGGAAACAAGTTGTAATCCTTACATCCTTTCTATGGGAACTGAAGAAACAGCTACACGACGTTTGAATCTTGCCCAGTCTTTTAATCCGATGGGATCCCTTTTGGGAATGTACGTAGCAATGCAGTTTATCCAGGCAAAATTACACCCGATGTGTACCGAAGAACGGGTACTGCTCAATGATAGTGAGAGCTATCAAAGAAAGCGACCTTACTGTTTTGATTGCCCCCTACCTTATTATCGGTCTGATTATCTTGGCTATGCTCATCGTCATACGGCTTGTTAAAATGCCTAAGAATGGAGAGCAAAACCACAAAATAGACTTCTTCCCTACTCTCAAACGTATTCATGAAAACACGTTATCGTGAAGGTGTAATTGCACAGTTCTTCTATGTAGGCGCACAGATTATGTGCTGGACATTTATCATTCAATACGGAACACATTTGTTCATGTCACCGGATTTCGGCATGGATGAAAAAAGCGCAGAAGTACTTTCCCAGCAATACAACATCATAGCAATGGTCATTTTCTGTGTCAGCCGTTTTATCTGCACTTTTATCCTACGTTATCTCAATGCCGGAAAATTATTGATGATTCTTGCTATCTTCGGAGGTCTTTTCACATTGGGCACCATCTTCCTTCAAAACATTTTCGGACTCTACTGTCTGGTAGCAGTTTCCGCCTGTATGTCACTGATGTTCCCAACCATTTACGGTATTGCCTTGAAAGGTATGGGAGACGACGCCAAATTCGGGGCAGCCGGTCTTATCATGGCTATTTTGGGAGGTTCCGTCCTGCCACCGTTACAGGCATGCATTATTGACATGAAGGAAATCGGTTGGCTTCCGGCTGTCAATGTTTCATTCATTCTGCCATTTATCTGTTTCCTTGTGATTATCGGATACGGATATCGCACAGTGAAAAGAAACTGGTAAAATAAAGATAAATATCAACCTTGTACTTTGAAAGCAAAAAAAGAGTATGCCTCTTTCGGAAGACATACTCTTTTTTTATACTTTTGTGAAATAACCATGTTATGTAAAAATGACTATAACGGAAAACATTCGAAAAGAGTTACAGACTTTAGTAGATTCCAAGTATCAGGAGTTCCATTCTGCCCTAGTTCCCGGGACGGAAAATATTCTAGGTGTACGCATTCCACAACTGAGAGTAATGGCTAAAGAAATAGCCAAAAGAGATGATTGGCGTATATTCATCGAGGCAACCGATACCAAGTTTTATGAAGAAGCCATGCTTCAAGGAATGGTTATCGGACGATCTAAAACGGCACTTGACGAACAAATGAAATACGTAAAGAGATTTGTTCCCCGCATCGATAATTGGGCAGTTTGTGACATATTTTGCGGCGAGCTGAAGACTGCCGTAAAAAAAGGAAAAGAAACAGTATGGCAATTTATACAGCCTTATTTAAAATCCACCCAAGAATTCGAGTTACGTTTCGGAATTGTAATGCTTCTCCATTATATAGATGAAGAACATATTGACCTACTGTTGAAATACGCCGACTCATTCTGCCATGACGCTTATTATGCACGTATGGCTATGGCTTGGATGATATCAATCTGTTTCGTTAAGTTCCCCGAAAAGACAATGGAATATCTGAAACATAGTAAGCTGGATAACTGGACCTATAATAAATCATTGCAGAAAACGATCGAATCTCTCCGCGTAGATAAAAGAACTAAAGATGTTCTTCGAAGTATGAAAAGACGTTGATCTGCGTTTTATTATTCATTATGACCTCTTTATCTTTTTCCTTCTACTTCTGCGTCTCTGCTGCTTACGGCGACTGTAACGTTGCCATCTCTTATAAATCATCCAACCACTCATCAAGGCAACGACAACAAAAATAAGGATAGTGATACCGACTCCCAGATTATCTCCTTTGATACGCGACCAAATATCAAGAACTTCTTTTGTCTTATCACCAAAATCACGAATCATGGCACAACGTTCCACTACTTTGCGATCCGGATATTGTATCTTATCAATCTGTATACTATCGGCATCCGGCCCAAAGAAATAACTCAAGTCGGAAAAATATGTGAGAGTGGTGTCTTGCTTTTCTTCCAAAATCTCAGGAGTAGCAACCGAACTTACATAGCCGCAGAAATCCATATTGCGCAAAGCAATGTCCGGACGGCACATGAAGTTAATAAAATAACTGGCTGCTTTCGGATTCTTCGCATATTTAGGAATCACCCAACCATCGTACCATATATTACTCCCCTCTTCAGGAACCACATAATCCAAGTCCACTCCTACCGCATTGGCTTCCTCAATTGCCCATATCGCATCACCACTCCACGTCATATTCAGCCAAGCTTTGTTTTTTGTCATCATTTCCTTGCCAAAGTCCGCTTCCCAGCCGACAATATTCGGTTTCAACTCTTTCAGATATTTCTCCGCCAACTCCATCGCACGCGGAGAGTAATCGTTCATCAGTTCCTCCACCGTCACCGTTCCTTCTTCCAACTCTTTCGCATGGGCATAAATGATAGCAGTACCGTATGCATCACGATAACTATCTTTCATCAGTATTTTTCCGGCATACTTCCTATTCCAAAGACACTCCCATGAGGTTGCGACCGAATCGGGAATATATGCACGGTTATACAGGATTCCTGCTGTTCCCCACATATAACATACCGCATAACGGCTCGCTTCCTCTCCCGGTTGGCTCAGCTTATTGATTTGCTCACGGATAAATGGAGCTACATTCTGCATATAATTAGGAGAATGGGCAAAATTCGTATCAATGGGCAAAAGCAAATGTTTCTTCAACATACGCTCAATAATATATTCCGAAGGGCATACCACATCGAAGTCCTCATGGCCTTTCTCTATCTTTGTCAACATGATTTCGTTGATGTCGAATGTCTGATAAACGATACGGATATTCTCCCCCGTCTGCTCCTTATAATACGCTTGAAAATCTTCGAGTACACTATCTCCGATATAATCCGCCCAATTATAAATCTTGAGAATCCGCTCACGGGGCTCGCCGGAGTTGTAACACCCGGCCAAACTCAACACTAACAGGATAACAGGAATTATCTTTTTCATCTTATTTACGTAGTAGTACATTTAGTAATCCGTTAATCTTTTTTCTTCGCTTTCCCTGCCCGGTAATTAATCGCAATAAGCAATGCCAGCACTACAACAAAAATAATGGCTGAAAGCGGGCGAAGTTCCGGTGTCAGCCCTCCTTTACGGGCATCGGCATAAATATAGGTAGAAAGCGTCTCCAATCCTTGATTGCCGATGGTAAATACAGTCACGGCAAAATCATCAATAGACAGAGTCAATGCCAGCATGAATCCACTAATCATCCCCGGACGAATCTCAGGAACAATCACTTTCCACAGGGCTTGCATAGGAGTAGCTCCCAAATCGAGGGCAGCCTCATAAATATTCGGGTTCATCTGTTTCAGACGAGGTAAAACGCTCAACACAACGTATGGTGTACAAAAAGTGATATGAGCAAGCACTACGGTAGTATATCCTTGCGTAATCCCCACTGAAACGAACAAAAGGAAAAGCGAAATACCGGTAATAATATCTCCATTCAGAATAGGAATACTATTCACAAAACCAATCGCCTTACGCGAACGGGATTTCATGTTAAAGATGCCGATAGCGGCCACACTCCCCAACAACGTAGAGGCGGTTGCAGCAAGCAGAGCGATAGTGATCGTATTAATCAAGGCATTCATCAAAGAGTGATGTGTGCCCGTAGTGAAAAGCGAGGTATAAAGCTTAGTGGAAAAGCCCGTCCAGTTGCCCAGTACTTTTGCTTCGGTAAATGAATAGATGACAATAATCACAATAGGAGAATAAAGCAACAACAGCAATATCCATAAATAAGCCTGAGCCAGTATCTTCTTTACCATAATCCTCCTCCTTCGTTAGCGTTATCTTTATCATCCGTACTGAACAAGGAAGTAGCTGCAATCAGCAACAGCATGATAAGCGAAAGCGCCGCCCCGTAGTTCCACATACTATTATTGATATTCTCCTGAATCGTTGTACCGAAAAGTTTGATATTGTTCATTGTCAACAGTTCGGCAATGGCAAAAGTCGAAATCGTCGGCATAAACACCATCATGATACCACTCATGACTCCCGGCATAGAAAGTGGAAGAACCGCTTTCAGAAAGACTTGCAGCGGATTGGCTCCCAAATCTTGCGCAGCCTCAATATAACTATGATCCATCTTCTGCAAAGTGTTGTAAATAGGATAAATCATGAAAGGGATAAAATTGTAGACCATACCGAATATCAATGCCCCCTCACCCAGCGGCACACTGAAAAAGTCGAATAAGGCAACAGTAGCTAACGTACGCACCAGGATATTTACCCACATCGGCAGGATAAACAGAACCACCATCGTTTTAGAACGGTTCAGTTTACTGTTACTCAATATCCAAGCTGCGGGATACCCTAACAAAATACAAACAATAGTAGTGATAATAGCAATACCGATAGAGTAGACAAAGGTATTGATAGCTTCGGGATGTTCGAAGAATTTCTGAAAGTTGGCGAGCGTCAAATGACCGTTATCATCAGTAAATGCATACACAACAATTAAGAACAACGGTATGACCACAAAGATCGCTGAAAAAATAATGTAAGGGAGAGTCCAACTCTTACGTGATGACAAAAAGACTAAAAACCTCTTATTCACTTCCTTTCCTGTTAATCGGTTATTTTAACTACACGAATGGCATCCGGGGGGATAGTGATACCTACGCGGTCGCCATCGTCCCATACATCATTCGTATCTACAAACACATTCTCGTCCCAGTCGGACAACACAGTCAAATGATAATGATCTCCTTTATAAAGGATAAACTTCACCTCACCTGTCAACGCCCCGTCTTCCTCGTTATCCTGAAGAATCACTTTATCAAAGTCTACTTCTACCTTAACGTTTGTGTCAGGTTCTATGTTTTCCACCGGAGTACAATCAAAGCTACAGCCAAGAAATTCCACATGAGTAGCATCCAGCATTTTCCCTTCGAAAGTATTGCATACACGCTCTTTCTTCATGATATGAATATCAAACGGTTTTACCAGCAGCCCCACTTCCACTCCTACTTCAAAATGATGATAATCCTGCACAAGGAATTCATAACCACCACAAAGTACCGTCATTTCATAATGTACACCTTTGAATATGGAAGTCTCCACCACTCCGGTCAATTGTGCCATGTCGGATACTGGGAAAATATACAAGTCTTCGGGACGGATCACGACATCTACCGGAATATTCTCACCAAACCCCTCGTCTACACATTCGAACTCCGTACCACAGAAACGAACGAGTTTATCATGAATCATTGTACCATTCAAGATGTTACTTTCTCCGATAAAATCCGCCACAAACGAGTTGATAGGCTCATTATAAATATCGATCGGCGTACCTATCTGCTGAATCTTTCCTTCGCTCATCACAACAATCGTGTCGCTCAGCGTAAGCGCTTCTTCCTGGTCGTGAGTGACGTACACAAACGTAATTCCCAAAGATTTATGCATTTCCTTGAGCTCCATTTGCATATCCTTACGCATTTTCAGGTCAAGTGCCGCCAAAGGTTCATCCAAAAGTAATACTTCCGGCTCATTGACAATGGCACGGGCAATAGCGACACGTTGTTGCTGGCCACCGGAAAGAGAATCAACATCACGATATTCATAATCCGTCATCCCTACCATCTTCAAAGCTGCTTTCACTTTCTTCTGAATGGTCTGTTTCGGTGTTTTCTTCAGCTTCAAACCGAAAGCAATATTGTCATATACATTCAAATGCGGAAACAGGGCATATTTCTGAAACACCGTGTTCACCGGACGCTTATGGGGAGGAGTTTGTGTTATTTCCTTACCCGAAATTCGGATCTCGCCCTCTGAAGCTGTCTGGAAACCGGCTATGAGACGTAACAATGTGGTTTTTCCGCAACCGGAAGGTCCAAGTATCGTAACAAATTCGCCCTTCTTCACGTTCAGACTCACATCATCCAATGCCGTTTTCTCGCCAAAATACTTCGATACATGGCTCACCTCAATGATGGATTTATCTTCTTGCA
>ERZ791571.1540-NODE-1540-length-10362-cov-2.870088_pt1 | contig 10362 bp, 8 predicted proteins | sample MGYA00509972_ERZ791571 | MGnify/ENA primary metagenome ERZ791571 (study PRJEB30046, sample SAMN00791936) | human gut metagenome | study: EMG produced TPA metagenomics assembly of the A metagenome-wide association study of gut microbiota in type 2... | reverse complement strand
TGTTTTTTTTTTTTTTTTCTTTGATTTATATAATCATCGATAGTAAAATCAATTCACAGTACGAGGCTTACCATTCTTGAAAAGTAAGAACTCCAGCGTATGAAAACCACGTACATTCTGAGCAGCTTCGACCGTGTCGTCATCATCCCCTTCCCCCCAGTTAAGATCATCAAAATTCCCGGATTTCAGGGTATTCACAATAGCCACCTGATCCAATGGCCAGCTGTCCATATTCGGGTCAAGACCCAGGCTGGCAACCGGACCAAACAAGAAGGCTTCACTGACTTCCCATGGCTGGCGTGCCTGTAACCAAGCGTCACACGCTGTTTCAAAAGCTGTATTGGATGGAGAATTGGAAAGAGCTATCACTGCATCATATAACGCATCTACTTTACTTTTCAGTGATGCGTAAGTCGGCAATACGACTACTTCAACGTAAGTTTTTACCACCGGCTGAAGTATGGCATCAGAGTTAATGCTTGCTGTACTTCCGATATAAGAGTTCAACTCTTTCAGTACAGTTTCCAAATCTGAACAGGCTTCCATGGCTTCTTCTGCTTCCGAACTGTTGATGTTGTTGCGGAAAGGTTGTGGAATACCCCAGATGGCAGTCGCTGCCTTATTGATGGCTTGTTTTACATTGTTGTTCAATGTTGAATTGCTGCCTTCGATAATTTTTGAGATAGAATTATCGGCAACGGTTCCATCAAGTGTTCCGTAATAAGCATTGCGGATAGAATAGATGTTATTTCTATAGTCTTCGCGGGAGTGCCAGCTATACCATGATTCTACGGCATAAATTGCTTCCTGAATATTTCCGGCTTTATATTTGCTCACCGGGTCGCCTATTTTCTGTGAACCTACTTCACCGGCAATATCAATACAACCTTCGATGATTTGCTGTACACAGGTCTTGGCAGTTGTGAATTCACCGTTATGGTTGATAAAAGCGTCTCCATATCCGCCTGTTGTCCAGGCTGCCTGAAGGTTTGTTGCATCTGTTTGCAGAAGGCGGCCTACATTTTTCATATAGTTGTGCCAGCTTGTTGCATTCTCTGAGTTGTAGTCGATATCAGCAGCAGATACTTCATTATCATCATCATTACTACAGGAAGTAGCTGTAAATGCCAGTCCTAACATAAGGGCTGCAACATAGAAAAAACTTTTTTTCATCGTATAAAAATTAATTAATAGATTGTTTCTTATTTCTTGATAAACCATCCGACATAAGCAATGCCGATAGAGAATTCGTTTTCGCTGTTGTATTTTCCGGTTCCGAATACTTTGCTTGTTCCGATCTGCCGTGTCGAGTAGTCAGCTTTTACTACCAGATTAGGGAGAGCATACCAGTTCAATCCGGCTGTCCACATACTGACCTGACAACGCTTTTCCATTGTCTGTCCTTTTTCTCCTTTTTCCTGCGGATTGTAGTATTCGTATCGGGCAAACGGATAGATCACAGGAACTTTATTGTTTTTGAAAAGAGAACTGATGTTGAAACCTGCTTCGGCTGCATAGCTTACAGCATTTTTTGCAACAGGAATTAGCCGGCTGTAAGGAGATTTATTCGATTGTCCGATATTCACTTTACTGACTCCGGTAGAATTGCCCAGATTTCCATAAACGATATTACCACGTGCAATTACATATTTATTGCGGTATTGTGCATCTGCCGTGAATATTCTCAACGGGACTTTACTTGAATAACTATCAAGTTTGTCTGAATTGGAGCCCGCATCGGCACAATAGTAGAATGACGCACCTACACGCAAACCGGGAACGCCTTTGTAATCCAGGCGTGCTACATAAGCCGGAGACGAGAAGTTGTCTTCTTCAAATATACCTTGTTTGCCACCGGCTACCCATGTGTTGCGGTCAAAACCATTCGGATTCAAACCTGCCACAATCATGGCCTGATAATCGAAACTGGCATACCCTTTTCCGAAGGAACCGAAGAATTCCAGACCGTTCTCATGCCAAGTGGAAGGAAGGATTGTTGTTTCACCTTCCGGACGGGATGTTCCGAAGAAGTTGACCGGCTCATGATGTGAATTGGTTAATCCCACAGGGACAATGATATGTCCGGCACGTACATTGAAAGACCGATGGATCAGGCGTGTGATGTGGAACTGTTCAATAGCGACTTCGCCACCTTTTTCCACCTCTGTTTCATATTCACCGTTTTCGGAGTTCTCCAGCTCAAAAGCTGTGCCTGTACCGCCGGATTCAAACTCTATTTCTGCTCCGAGTATCCATTTCGATGTAAATTTATAATCGAAAGCAAGTACGAAACGGGGGATGGATATGGTATTCCTTTTTTTGTTAGGGTTACCGTCATTTCCTCCATAGAAGCGGTTTATACCATAGTCCTTGAAGTTAGCGACCATCTCTCCGTATCCGCCAAAACGGAACTTTGAATACTCCTCTGTAGAAGGCTTGTCGTTTTTAGAATTATCTTTCGTTTCCTGAGCCGAAAGTGTGTAGAAAGAGGACAGGAAGCAAAGAACAACGATTGCAGTTAATTTTCTCATCTTTTTAATAATTTTATCGACTGCAAAGTTATATGAGGTTAAAAAGGCTGGCAATACCTAAAAGTAGGCATAGTTATTTCTTAAATTCAGTATATGTAGGTAATTTTTAGCTAAGAATGGGAAGTAAGGAAATTTAAAAGGGTAAATGAGTAAAAGGTGCATATCAGCATTTTTGCTTTTTTGCTGATATACACCTTCTTTTGTTTTTAGATTTTTCTGACTTGCTTTATTTGACAGTAATATTCTCTTTCCAGGTTATACCACTTATATCTGTCAGAATTAGTTCGTAGTCACCTTTGGGCAAGTCCACAAAAACATCACTTCTGATTGTAAGGGTTGCTTTACTTCCCAAAGGAATGATGAGGCTGTGCTTTCCCGGAGCTACTTTGGCTACATAGTCATTTTTTATTCGGGTAAGTGGGAAGCGGGCTAGCTCTTCTCCATTCTTTTGAAGTATTGTTTTTCCATTCTCGTCTTTTAGTGTTATGCCGATCAGGAAGGAACCGTACACGTCGGCTCCTTCTATCCGGTATACTTTGAACGTGAGGATATCCTCTTGAATCTTTGCGTTGGATATTTCCAGTTCCGGTTTGACCGATTTGTTGTGCAAAGGTCCCCAAACACCGTTATGGAAGACTTGGTTAGTATATAAGGTCAGTATGAAAAGCAGTACTGCACCGCTTATTGCGACTTTACTGAATTGCTTGATAGATAGTGGAAGTTCACCGGAAGTAAGCCATACAAGCCATTTGTTCTTGGAAAGTTTAGGCAATAACAGATAATCCAAAGAATATTTTCCGCCGCCGGACAGGAAAATAGTGAATCCGGCTGACACTCCCAAGATGCCGATTTGCCATTCGTCGAGGCAGGTAGTACCCAGCCAGCCGGAGCCTAAAAGAATGCCGAATGCCAGACTGAATACGCCGATACTCATTAATCGTGTGAAGAAACCGAGCATATAGAGTAACCCGACGATGCCTTCTACTAATGTGAAAATTACCATTGCCCACCAAAGTAAATCCGGTGTGCTGACCAAGTATTCAATAATCGGTTTGATACCAATGGAATTGGGAAGGAAATGATTGAACTTTTCTCCAATGTATCCGGTTCCATCCGGAATGAGTTTGTTTTCAAGGACGAGTCTGCGCCAAAAAGCTGAGAAATAAGTCCAGCCGACGATCAGTCGTAAGGAGAGAGTGAAAATGCCCGCAAGTACGTAGGCTTTGGATGGTTCTTGTTGTTGTGTCAGCATACTGTTTGTTGTTAGTTTGTTATTGAGAGAATCGTTTCTTATTAGAACAAGTTTCCAGTGGAAAATGTTTTTGTGAAAACCTGTTTTTTTTGAAACGATTCTACTCAAGATAAACTACATACAAAACAAAGCTAACAATGCAAAAGTTATTCTTTAAACGGCTATCTTTATACCTTCTTTTTTATTACAATACCGTTTGCATTGTTGGCAAAGGTCGTATCCCAGCATGGCTCCCAAGATGAAGTCCTCTTCGGCAGACAGTTGATTCAAGGGGCGAATGATGATATGCCGCATGGCTTCCATACATTCGGGTTTGCCGAAAAACAGATTAATCTTGTTAGTACCTACTTCTTGTATCATATAACTGATCTTCTGATTCTTCAGCCGGCGGATGGCAAACTCTTCGTGCTCTCTGCTCATCGTATAGAGTACCATGTTGCGTACGCCTTTCTTGAACTCATAAATGTGGTTGAGGAAAATCCGGATTTCTCCGGGAATGATTCTTTCGGTAGCCATGATGTAAACTGTTATTTTATATGGAGATAAAGATTAGCTGATTTCTTGTTTTACTTGTTCAACCCATGCGCTGATACGTTCATCTGTCTGACCGTCTTCATTGACTTCGTCGAGTGGAAGACCTACGAACTTGCCATTAACGACAGCGATAGAAGAATCGAATGTATAACCGGCTGTGTCCACCGCTCCACAGAATTTGCAGCGCGTATCTTTCAGTTCTTCATAAAGAATACCGATAGCATCACAGAACGTATCGCTGTAAGAATCGGAATCACCACAACCGAACAAGGCTACATATTTGTGAGACAGATCGCATTTCTTTAAAATTTTAATTCCGTCGTACCAGTCATCCTGTAATTCACCGGCTCCCCATGTGGAACTGCCTAGTACCAGTACATCATATTCACCGACCAAAGCTTCAGTGAGTTTGGATACATCATAAATATGTGCGGAAGGAACATCTAGTTTCTCTGCAATCCGACGGGCAAGGTCTTCTGTTGTTCCGGTAGTGGAACCGTAAAATACTCCAATTTTATTCATCTTTGATTCTATTTTAATGTGATGGTGCAAAGATAAAGGGTCTCGGAGAAATAGGAAATCCCCATTTATAGTGGAATAATTGCTTTATTCTCATTATAAATGGGGATGTTCTCTCGCTTTTTTTCTACAAGAAATGCAACTTTTATTAAAGTTGTTTTTAAATAATGTATTATCTTTGCAGAGATCAAAACAGACACATATACTATATGAATATGAGAAGCTTAAAGTATTTTTCTTTTGGAGTTATCGGCATGGTTCTTGCTTCATGTGTAGAAGAGAAAAATTTGTATAATCCGGATGAAGGAACGCCTGAGGATACTCAACTCGGTTTATCTACGGATTTCTTGTTGAAAACGCAAAGGAGTGTATTTATTACTGCTGTCGATGGTGATGGAAAATCACAGGCCGGTGTGAAATTCGGTGTGTTTATGAGTCAGCCTTACACGGGCGAAGGAGTTATTTCTATTGATCCGGTCTTTGTCGGATATACGGATGCTTCAGGTAAGTTGAAAGCTGAAGTGGTGATAGGAAATAATGTTTCCAAAATTTATGTGGCTCCTCTCACTGCTGGTTATGGTCAGGTGAAGGAAGCGGATGTTCAGGATTTTGTTTCATTGGAGTTTCAAGGAGTCAGTTTTCCTCATATGGCTGTCTCGCGTGCTTTTTCGATTGAGATTCCTTCATTTTCCGGACCGATCAGTGGTCTGTATCAATTGTATATCCCTTATAAGAATGTTGAAATAAGTAGGGATGGTATTCCGCTGCAGGGTGGGTGTTCTTTGGTCTCTAAAGAGCAACTATCTCCTGCTTTGATTAATCAGATTGATAGTTGGTACCCAGAGAGGCAGAATGTTCAGAAAGCAGATTTGGATAAAAACTCGGATTTACGGGTCGTTGATGAAAATGGAGCCAGAGTTTGGGTGACTTATGTCGGTGATGGTGGTTTCTATGTCGCTAATCAGACTGTTTATAATTCATTGATGTATTATAATTATAAAGAGGAAGAACTGAATAGTCCAAATGACATTGATCATCTTCGGATGACTATGTTGTTGCCTAATACTAACCAGCTGCAGTGTCCGTCGGGTTTGAAAGTTCAGTTACTTTATTGGAATGGAAAGGAGTATACTGAGATTTTCCCAAAAGGGACACGGATAGGTTTTGTTGTAGCACGTGCCGGTTATAAGAAGGATGGTACGGATGTAACAACGAAGAATGCGTATTCTTTTAAAAATAAAACGAATCCTGTTGTTAATGGTGACGTCTCTGGAATGTATTACTCTACTCCGGTATTGAATAAATGGGGAAAATCTCAGGCTGTAACTCGTCAGTTAGATGGTTATAATTGTTGTGTGACCGGATTTGATATCCGTCCTTTTGGCGATAATCAATCAGATTATGATTTTAATGATGTAATGTTGAAAGTGACTGCTACTCCTGAAAAAGCAATTGAACCGGGAGAGGATATTCCGGTTGAAGAAGAAGTAGTTGTAACTGAATCTATTCATGGTACATTGGCTTTCGAAGACCAGTGGCCTAATGCCGGTGATTATGACCTGAATGACTTTGTAGTAAATTATGCATACGGTTTGGGAAAGAATACGGAAAACAAGATTACAAGCATTAAATTGCGTTTTAAACCAATAGCCAAAGGGGCTGCCGCTTATACAAAGATCGGTTTTGGCATTGAACTTCCATTGGCAGAAAGTTATATTGATGCTGCAAAGGTGATGGGAGCGACTTTCGAAAGTGGTAATTCAAAGGCGACTTTTGTGATTTGGGAAGATGTAAGCAGACTCTTTCCTAATATAAATGGTTTTGTAAATACAGAAAAGGGGACGAGTTTTGTTTCAGCAGCGGAAGTTGAAATCACTATTCCGCTGACTATTCCGGTTGACAATGTTTCAATGATGAAATTCAATCCATTTATATTTGTGAATAACCGTTCTCATGAAATTCATTTAACAGACTTTGCTCCGACTTCGAAGATGGATACAAACTTGCTTCAAACTGCGGATGACTGTTCTGATGCATCACGAAATATTTATTATCGGATGGAAGATATGTCTTGTTGGGCATTAGATTTTCCTCGTACTTCAGCAAGCGACCCGGCATGGAGATATCCGAAAGAAAAATCGTCAGTAGTGAAGGCTTATAAGAATTATAGCAAGTGGGTAATAAATAAGACGGACTTGTCTTGGTTTGATTTCACTATTTCAGAGAATGTAGATGAGGATGAATTATACTAAAATATTTTTGTTGGTTGTGGAGTTGATGCTTTAAAAGATACCCTTATTTTTCTGAGCAGGTCTTAAAACATAAGAATCCCCTTTATAATGGAGAAACGGATTAGTTTCTATTATAAAGGGGATTGATATGTTTTAATGATGGAACAAGCGAATGCCTGTGAATGCCATTGCCATATTGTACTTGTCGCATGTACCGATAACATGATCATCTCGTACTGAACCTCCCGGTTGTGCGATATAGCTTACACCGCTTTTGTGTGCACGTTCGATATTGTCTCCGAAGGGGAAGAATGCGTCAGAGCCCAAAGCTACGCCAGTCATTGTATCCAGCCATGCACGTTTCTCTTCGCGGGTCAGTACTTCCGGCTTTTCTGTAAAAAACTGTTGCCAAACGCCGTCTGCCAATACGTCATCATGATCTTCTGAAATATAAACGTCGATAGTATTATCACGATCTGCACGGCGGATTTTTTCAATCCAGGGCAGATTCATTACTTTCGGATGTTGGCGGAGATACCAGATATCTGCTTTATTTCCTGCAAGGCGCGTGCAGTGAATACGTGACTGCTGTCCTGCACCGATACCAATCGCCTGTCCGTCCTTTGCATAACATACGGAATTGGATTGTGTATATTTTAAGGTGATTAAAGAAATGATTAGGTCACGTTTGGCTTCAGCCGGAATTTCCTTGTTTTGTGTAGGTAACTCTTTCAAAAGACTTTCGTCTATTTTCAGTTCGTTTCTGCCTTGCTCAAAAGTCACTCCGAAAACATCTTTGTGTTCAATAGGAGCCGGGCGGTAAGCCGGATCTATCTTGATCACATTGTAAGTTCCTTTTCTTTTATTTTTCAGGATTTCCAGAGCTTCGGGAGTGTAATCCGGTGCAATCACACCATCGGATACTTCACGGTTGATAATGCGTGCAGTCTCTTCATCACAAGTATCGGACAATGCGATGAAGTCTCCGTAAGAAGACATACGGTCGGCACCGCGTGCGCGTGCATAGGCTGTTGCCAGTGGAGACAGTTTTACATCATCCACAAAATAGATTTTCTTCAGTGTGTCACTCATTTCTACAGCAACAGCAGCACCTGCCGGGCTGACGTGTTTGAATGATGCGGCAGCCGGAAGTCCGGTAGCTTCTTTCAGTTCTTTTACTAACTGCCAACTGTTGAATGCATCCAGCAGATTGATGTAACCGGGATGTCCGTTCAATACCTCAATGGGTAGTTCGCCTTCTTTCATGAAGATACGGGCAGGCTTTTGATTTGGGTTGCAGCCGTATTTCAGTTCGAGTTCGTTTGCCATATTATTTAATTATGAATTACTGATTACAAATTGATAGCGACAAAATTACTAAAAAAAGAATAGCCAGCCTAGCCTCCTGTTATAAAATAGTAACAAGTAATTAGTATTGGGGAAACTGTGAGTAGCGAAAATACCTATTTGTGGTGATTGCATATCCTCGAAATATTCCGTTTCTTTGCAGTCTCTAATATAAATAGGTGTAAATGGATAATTTGCAAAAATACAAACCAACTGATAAGATGATTGATCTCATCAGTGATAACTATTCCTTGTTACAAGTGATGAGCCGTTTCGGCCTTTCGTTGGGATTTGGTGACAAAACAGTGAAAGAAGTTTGCGAGCTTAATGGAGTAGATTGCAGGACTTTTCTGATTGTAGTCAACTTTATGTCTGAAGGCTTTTCGCGGATGGATGGAAGCAGTGAGGATATTTCTATACCTGCACTAATCGATTATCTGCGGCAAGCCCATATTTACTTTCTGGACTTTTCTCTTCCTGCCATTCGCCGTAAACTGATTGAAGCGATTGACTGTTCGCAGGATGATGTAGCTTTTCTGATTCTTAAGTTCTTTGATGAATATACACGAGAGGTACGTAAACACATGGATTATGAGGAGAAAACGGTATTCAAATATGTGGATGCGCTGATAAATGGCAATGCTCCCCGGAATTATCAGATTAGCACATTCTCCAAGCATCATGACCAGGTGGGAGAGAAGCTGACAGAACTGAAAAATATCATCATTAAATATTGTCCTGCCAAAGCCAATGAGAATCTGTTGAATGCGGCTCTTTTCGATATATACGCCTGTGAGGCCGGTTTGGAATCTCACTGCAAGGTTGAAGACTATATTTTTGTTCCTGCCATTCTGAAGTTGGAAAGGAGGATTAGGGAAAATGAAAAATAACGAAGCCATTCGAATTGCGATCGCCGAAACCTCAGTGATTATCCGGGGTGGGCTGACCGCTGCATTGAAGCGTCTTCCTAATGTGAAGGTGCAACCTATAGAATTACTTTCAGTAGAGGCTCTGAGTGATTGCCTGCGTACGCAATATCCGGAAATGCTGATTGTAAATCCTACTTTTGGTGACTACTTTGATGTAAATAAGTTCCGGGAAGAAACTGCCGGTAAGAAAATACGTTTGATTGCTTTGGTTAGCTCTTTTGTAGATGCCTCTTTGCTGACTAAATATGATGAGTCGATTTCTATCTTTGATGATCTGGATATTCTTTCTAAAAAGATTCATGGTCTGCTAAATCTGGCTTCGGAAGAGGAGGAGCTTGACAATCAGGAAACGCTTAGCCAACGGGAGAAAGAGATAGTGATCTGTGTGGTGAAAGGTATGACGAATAAAGAGATTGCAGAGAATCTTTTCTTGTCTATTCACACTGTCATTACTCACCGGAGAAATATCAGCAAAAAGCTACAGATACACAGTGCGGCTGGCCTGACTATTTATGCTATTGTAAATAAGCTTGTTACGCTAAATGATGTGAAAGATTTATAACCTTAAAAGAATGTTATAAAATCTGAAGCCGTTTGCGAACACGGAATCTTTTCGTACCTTTGCAGTGCAATTGGGAAATTGCTATTAGTTTAAAAGGTAAAAGAAAAGATTATTAAGGTATTAGATTTAAATAATTAAGGTATTAAATTTTTTAGTGTTCAATAGGACATTTTTTGGTAAAAGGTAAAAAGGATAACAATAGGTAAGAAGTTTAAAAGGTAAAAAGAAGATTAGTTTTCAGGAATTGAGGTAATAAAAGAAAAGCCTTTTTGGCTTTTCTGATGCTGTGGCGAGTGGTTCCCTTCTAGGAATTGACTCGTTTTTTGTTTATAGACACAGGGGAGCCGAAAGGTATATAAATACCGGGATTGCTAATGCCAGGAGTGTATAAAATAAAATCCCGACGAAATCGCTTCGGCGGGACCCTATTTCATTTTTACTTAAATGTGGCTACGTA
>ERZ791571.1539-NODE-1539-length-10363-cov-12.204792_pt1 | contig 10363 bp, 10 predicted proteins | sample MGYA00509972_ERZ791571 | MGnify/ENA primary metagenome ERZ791571 (study PRJEB30046, sample SAMN00791936) | human gut metagenome | study: EMG produced TPA metagenomics assembly of the A metagenome-wide association study of gut microbiota in type 2... | reverse complement strand
GTCACAAAATCATACTCCAGCCGCGTTGCCTTTGAGGGCGAAATATTGTAACGCTTAAACACCGAGCGAAAATATGCGAAGAACGCCTTGTCCTCCTCTGTCATCGGTGCAACCCAGCCGTTCTCGGCACCATGGGCTTCGATTTTCTCCAACTCTTCCATACGCTCGTTATCCATGTCAGTTGCCCCGCCTGAAAGGAATCACGTTTTTCCCTTAACAGCTATTACATTCCCGTAATTCATGTAGTTTTTTAAGGGAAAGACTACCCTTTTTGTTACGGACTTACGTTTCCAGAAGATCCTCCATCGTACAGCCGAGGACTTTTGCAAGGCTAAGAACAGTCTCCGCACTGGCTTTGTTGATGTCCTTGTTGCGCTGTTCGTACATTTGAATTGAGCGAAGACTGACATTGCTTCGCTTGGCAAGCTCTGCCTGCGTGCAGCCATAAAGCGTGCGGATACGTTTGAGGTTGGTATCAGCGAAGTATTCGCGCACTTTAGCATCGACAATATCAGCGAATTTAGTGACATCCGCTTCATGAAGGGGGGAATACATCTGCTGCAAATCTTCAAACGAAAGAACCTTAAAAATATCACTGAACTTTCTTCCGGAGAACCATTGGTAGTAGGCGACTGCCCAGCCGATCCAATACTCTCTGGAACGGCTGAAATTCGCTTGAGGCTTGGCGGTCGGCGCTTTGCCCGTAGTCTCAACGAGAACATCAACAGCAGTTTCAATCCCGCTTTTCCCCAAAAGATATGAAGGTTCACCATTCTCAATCCGATTACTGACGGAACTGACGGAAAACAGCTTTATAAAGCTATCTCCGGCAACTCCGCACGCGTTGATAGCATAATCAAAAGCATCGCCCAGCAGGGCCTGTGCGTTACTTAGATACATTTCTTGGTATGCGTGGGTCATCGTTTTGAATGCCTCCTCTCAGGATATCCAGCATATACAGACCATCTGTTTCCTCTTCAAGTATATCCGAATAAAGTTGGTCGGCTTCATCATTTCGAGCCTTGCGGCGAACATAATATTTTTCCTTTTCCGCAATAGAAAATCCATCGTAATGCAGCAGCGAAAAGGCGTATTTAGACTTGATGACAATCTGTTCGCCTAACTTGCCAAGCCGCATAGCGTTTGCGAGTTGCTGTACGGAAATTCCGTTATTTAGGAAAGACGCAGCAAAGTCAAAATAGGAGTCATCGGCACGGTATCCGATGATCAGGTCGTAGGCATTGACGTTGACGCCGAAATTGTCGATCAGATATCGTTTTGCCTGCTGTGCGGCTGGGCTTTTGATAGAAAACAGACGATGCGCTACCAGAACAGCAATCCAGTTCAAAATTGTATAGTCTGGATTGTTCAGATTCAGAATTTTCAGGTATTCTGTATCAAGACTGTAACGATTGACGAAGCCGTTACGCAGAGAGGATACAGCCCATTCTTTGGCGAGTTCCTCGCTTTCCGTGCAGTAGAAGCCCAGTCCGAAGTCATTGTTCTGCTTACCCAACCCAAAGGTTGGAGATTCTACGATCTGTTCGGAGCCATGATATAGGGTAATTTTCTGATTCATCTCCGCATCCTCCTAAGTATCACTGTAAAAATAGTATCACCAAAGTGATATAAAGTCAAGCGATATTGCACAAACAACCTATGATCAGTACCTCAATATTCTGAATACGCACATTCGCCCGTACTTTGATCTCAAGGGTATCACGGTCAGCAAACTGACCGCTGGTGATTTAGAGGATTACTACGCCTTCAAAGTCGCCAGCGGCCTCAGCCCCAACAGCGTTATCAAGCACCATGCCATGATGCGCACCGCGCTGCAGTGGGGTGTCAAGCACAGATACATCAAAGAAAACGTCGCAGATTTTGCGGATAAACCCGCACACGTGCGCTATCAGGGGGCAGAACCGTACACCATTCAGGAAATCGCCTCGCTTCTTTCCTGTACGCAGAATGAGCCCATTGCTGTCCCAATTTTTCTGGCTGCTTTCTATGGCCTGCGGCGCTCTGAAATTCTCGGCTTGCGTTGGAGCTCTATTGATTTTTCGCAGGGGACTCTGAGCATTACGACAACGGTAGTTCGAGAAAAGCATGAAGAAGGCATCGTTGCCGTTGTCCGCGAGCATATAACAAAAACCGACACCAGTATGAGAACGCTGCCGCTATGCCCTTATACGCAAAACTATCTGACGATGATTTGGAATGCGCAGCAGCAACAGAAAATACTCTGCGGAAATTGCTATGATACGCGCTACTCAGATTTTGTCTGCGTTGATCCATTTGGAACACTGCTCCAACCGGACTATGTAACCAGCAAGTTTGCACAGATCCTCAATAAGTATGGATTGCGCCCGATTCGCTTTCACGACTTGAGGCACTCCTGTGCGACGATCATGCTGTATCTCGGCTACTCGCTCAAGGATATTCAAACCTGGCTTGGGCACAGCAACTATAATTTCACTGCCGATACCTACATTCATTCCGGCATGGGTGCACATGAACAAATGGCTCTCAGCATGTCGGAACGGTTAGGGGAACTGCTGCCGCAGAATATGAGTAACCAGATATAGCTCTCGCATATAATAATAGGGCCATCGCATTTTGCGATGGCCCTTATCTCTCAATCCATATTGCACCACTATGTGCAACGCCCCAAGTTCAGTTGAGTACATGTGATAGACTCTTTGTTCTGCTGAATTGACGATAGAAGGCAGTTAGAAAGTGAGGAAACAATGGTTATACTACTTTCCGCTTTAAATGTTTGGGCCTTCTTCCTAATTGGGTGGTGGTTAGGTTCTCTAAGCAGTAACGGATTTATAAACTTTTGGGAGGGGTGTAAGAAAGTTCTTTGCACAATCTTTCATATTCAGAAATAATACTGCCATAGAGCGCTGTGTATGCCGAATCAGCATGTTCTAACATATCTGAATCACATGGAACATTCTCCCCTATATGTGCCGCAAATCGATTTAGTGCAAAAATTTGCTGTTGTATTGCTTCTGTCGCTAGATAGTCATATTTTCGCAAGTGAGATAATATCTTAAATCTCTCACTGTCATCCAGTGACGTAAAGGGTGCGTCTGGGTCTATATCGATATAATATGTAACTCTGCACATTTCTACAAAAGGTCTATAAAACATTGCAAACTTTTGCTGTGCTGTCTGTAGCTGTTTTTCTTTTTTAAATTGATACCGCGATAACAGAAAACCAAGTAAAAGCGATATGATAGAAACAATGGAAGTAATGATGACATTTAATGTATTTTCAGAAATGCACATAGCGACACCTTCTTTTAATCATATAAAAATATCATATACTGTCGCAAATTTCAATTAAACTAAACGATTTCTCCTCTTTATATGACGGAATGTGTTAGAAAAGTGTTAGGTATCGTCGAAAGCGAGCCTGTTTCTGAAACTCTCCGCAAACGCACAAATGCCGATAAAGCTTGATAGGACAGGCATTTTCGGATGAAGTCAAAACATAAAAGTTCCTATTTCCCTACGCATCCCCACGCAGAAATGGCGTAAAAATGGCGTAGAGGAACCGGCGGTACGCAGTTGCGAAAATCGCCTGCTGCAACATTATCAGCAATATTGAAGCTGCCCTGCGCACAAGCAGGGCAGCTTTTTTATCCGCGCACCGGCGTGGAGAGATAAAAGTTATTTTACTCCGCGCTCGTCTGTGTCGCAGCGTCCGGTGCGAAATATTTCCGCCATGGGAGGCGGTCGCAAAATGTCCAGTGCTCTTCATAGAACGCGGAGAATCGCCAGATGACATAGCCGTTGATCAGCGCGCACAGGATCGTCCCCCACTTCACGCCCTCGAAGTGCCAAAGTCCGAAGGCAAGAAAGCTCATCGCCACGCCGACAAGACAACTCACGCAGTCATACCCGGTTTTGAACCGGTTGATGTCTGCACCGAAATGGGCAGAGACCTCCTTCACAAATAGCTCGTAGACCTCGGGTGAAATATAGGTGTGGAACATGGCGGAAACTCCGGCCGCGCAAAAAAGCATCCCCAGCACATAGTAGATCGCGCGCAGCCAGACGCTGCCCGCCGGAAGCGCGGCGCCAAGCAGCATGAAAGCGTCCAGCACAAAGCCGTAGATGACCGCCGTGACAAAGGAGAAGAGATATGACACGCGGAAGCGCCGCAGCAGCAGGCACATGGCGAGCAGCAGCACAGCCTGCAAGCAGTATTCCGCCATGCCGAAGGTGACAAAGCTCCACGCGGGAGACAGCCAGCGGTAAAGAAGGTATGCGGGCGCGACCACTATGGAAACGCCGAAGTCAGCCTTTTCCATCAGGACAACGCCCCGCGCGACAAATACGATGCCGAATACATAGGCAAGCTCCGTGCTGAATGTTCTCTTCATTTTTGATCCTCCAAACAAAAAATGAGCCTTCTCCGTTTAGTATAGAAACGGAAAAAGCTCATTTGTATTGTACCACGCCTGTCAAGCGGCGCAGGGTTTTGGCAGGTTACGCCTCGTCCTCCGCCAGCATCCGGTATCCGACGCCAAGCTCATTGATGATGTAGCGCTTTTCACCGGGCGTCACGCCCATTTTCTTGCGGATGTTCTTCATGTTGACTTGCAGCTTCTTGACGCTGCCATAGTCTGAATACCCCCAGACCGAGCGGATGATGGCGGCATACGTCAGCACCTTTCCCGCATGGACGGAGAGAAACGCCATGATGTTGTACTCCGTCTGGGTCAGGTCGATCTCCTCTTTGCCAACAAAGACCTGCCGCGTATCATAGTCGATCAGCAGATCCTGGAGGTGGAATTTTCCGCCGGGGGAGCTTTCTTCCTCTTCGCTGTGCCGATGACTGCGGAGAACGGCGCGGATACGGGCCAGCAATTCCTCCGTGCCAAAGGGCTTGGTGATATAATCATTCGCCCCCAGATCCAGGGCTTCCACCTTATCCCGCTCGTTGGAACGGGCGGAGAGCACAATGATGGGCACGGTGTCCGATTCCCGGACTTTCTGAATCAAGTCCAAACCATCCCGATCCGGCAGGCCGAGATCCAGAACGATGAGATCCGGACGATGGGAGGCGTACATCATTATGCCGAGCGCACAGGTCTCCGCGCAGAGCACCTGATAGTCGCTGGTTTCCAGATTGGCTTTGATAAAGCTTCGGATGTTGGCCTCGTCCTCTACGATCAGGATCTTATACTTGTTATTGCCCATCGTCCTCACACCCTCTTTCCAGCGCAAAGCGGAATACCGCGCCGCCGCCCTTTCTGTTTTCTGCGGTAATGTCACTGCCGTGCGCTTTGACGATGGCAGCGCATACAGATAGTCCAATCCCCATATTGCGGCGCGTCCCGTCCACCGGCGCGGCGGACTTTTCATAGCTTCCGGTGAAAATCTTTTGAAGCGCATCCTCCGGGAGGCCGCAGCCGTTGTCGGCGACCTCAAATACCGCCTTGTCCCCCGCAAGGGAAACGGAAAGCATCAGCTCCGTCATGCCTTTTGCATGGAATACAGCGTTTTCCAGAAGATTCAGCAGCGCCTGCTCAATAAGGAGCGAGTCCATGGGAATGTCCACAAACTCGTCCGGTATCTGCGTGATGACCTTCTGATTCGGATGCTTTTTGGAAAACTTCATGAGAACCGAGTCGATCAGTTCATCCAGAACAGTCGGCGTTTTCACGACCTCCACCTTCGCGCCGTCGATCCTTGTGACAGACAGGAGATTCTCAACCATGCGGATGAGCCATTCGCTGTCCTCCTGAATTTCTCCCAACAGCTTGAGCTGCTGCTCCTTCGGCAGCGCGTCATACTTGGAGATCAGCGTGGAGGATGACCCGTATATGGAGGTGAGGGGCGTGCGCAGGTCATGGGAGATCGCCCGCAGCAGATTGCCCCTCATTCTCTCTTTTTCGTTTTCTGAGCGCAGCTTCTCCTGATCGCGGATGCGAATGTTCAGCGTGCTGGTGGAAACGGCGACGATGAGCATGATGACGGCGGATAAGATACTTTCCTCTACGAAAAAGTCAAAGACATAATAAGGATAGGTGAAGGCGAAATTTACCGCAAACACACTGACGATGGCCGAAGTGATGCCATAGCAATACCCATGCGTTTTCAGCGAGATCAGAAACACGCCGAACACAAAGATCATGGGCACCAGCGTCTGCGTGGTAAAGAGCTTCTGAATCAGCAAATTGACGGCAAAGGCGCAGCAAAAAACAATGACCGAAAACAGGATATCTTTTTGTCGTTGGTTGCTTTTCATGGCAATCTCTCCAAAGGTGCTTTTTAACATCTTTATTATACTCCATGAGAAGAAGCGCATCAAGATTTCAAGCAGGAGGATATGGTCCCGCACTCGTTTCTTTACCGAATCTACACCGGAGAAATGCTATGATATAAGCACACAGCAAAAAGGAGGAAGAAATTCGTGGAAAACGACAGTAGCGACGATAACGGTAATCGCTCTTATATGGTCTGTTCGTATGTGGCATATCTACGCCCTTTGCTGCGGTATCGGGTATAGGTGTGTCTTTTTTGCTTGGTACGATAATACGAACAGAACATAAAGGAGTTTGAAATGAATTATTTTGGAAGCATTTTCGCAATGGTGGTCTGCATTGCCATGTCCGCCTATTTCAGCGCCACAGAAACGGCGTTCTCATCCCTGAATAAAACCCGCCTCAAGGTGTTGGCGGACAACGGAAACAAGCGGGCAGCGCTGGCGCTCAAGCTGTCCGAAGATTATGACAAGCTGATCTCCACCATCCTGATCGGCAACAATATCGTCAATATCATGGTGGCGTCCATCGGCACACTTCTGTTCGTCGGACTTTACGGCGACATCGGCGCGACCGTTTCCACCATTGTGGTCACGGTCGTTGTCCTGATCTTTGGCGAGATCACCCCCAAAAGCGTTGCAAAGGACACGCCGGAGCGCTTTGCCATGTTCAGTGCGCCCTTTATCCGGCTCTGGATCTGGGTGCTGACCCCGCTGAATTTTCTCTTTTCCCAGTGGAAAAAGCTGGTTTCCCGCTTCTTCAAGACGGACGACAACACCAAAATGTCCCACGAGGAATTACTTCTTTTCATGGAGGATATGGAGCAGGACGGCGGCATTGACGAAAACGAGGGCAAGCTGCTGCGCAACGCCCTTGAGTTCCGCGACCTGACGGCGGCGGAAATTCTGACGCATCGCATCGAATTGGAGGCCGTGGACATCGGAGAGAGCCACGAGGAAATTGCCAGAGCCTTTACACAGTCCCGCTTCTCCCGTCTGCTGGTCTACCGGGATACCATCGATCAGATCGTCGGTGTTCTTCATCAGAAGGACTTCTATATCAACGGCAAGATGACGGATCAGCCCATTACGGCAATCATGACGGAACCGTTGTTCGTCTATCAGCACACGAAGATCCGCGACATTCTAAAAATGCTCCAGCATCAGAAGTCCCATGTCGCCGTCGTTGTAGATGATTTTGGCGGCACGCTCGGTATTGTTACGATGGAGGATATTCTGGAAGAACTGGTTGGTGAAATTTGGGACGAACACGACGAAGTGGAAGAAGATTTTGAAAAGCTGGACGAGAATACCTACCGTGTGGACTGCTCCGTCAGTTTGGAAGATTTTATGGAATTCTTTGATGTCAAGCTGGAATCGGACAGTGTTTCTGTCGGCGGCTGGGTCATGGAGCAGCTGAATAGAGTCCCCGTCAAGGGCGATTCCTTCGCTGTGCAGAATTTGGAGATCACGGTCTCCGATCTGAGTGCGTACAGGGTATCCTTCATCACAGTCAGGCAATGCGACGTGTGTTTGACCTGCGAACAATAAAGCAATCGCGCGATTCACAAGGGGTGAGGATGATGCCGGAAGAAATACTTTGCAGAAAGCACCGCCTTTCGTCTTTTCAAATTATCATATTGGGCTTTGCCGGGGTCATTCTGTTGGGTGCGTTGCTGCTGATGCTGCCGCTTTCCACAACAGCCGGGTGCGTAACGCCATTTCATGAAGCACTCTTCACCGCGACCTCCGCTGTTTGTGTAACGGGCCTTGTGGTGCAGGATACCGGCAGCTATTGGTCGGTCTTTGGTCAAGCGGTGATCCTGACGCTGATTCAGATAGGCGGGCTCGGTGTTGTCACTGTGGCGGCATCGTTTGCGCTGCTGTCCGGGCGAAGGATCTCTCTGATGCAGCGCAGCACCATGCAGGACGCCATCTCAGCGCCGAAGGTCGGAGGGATCGTCCGGCTGACACGGTTCATCCTACGGGGGACATTTCTGATCGAACTGATCGGTGTGCTCGCCATGCTGCCGGTGTTTTGCCGCGACTACGGATGGCACGGGATCTGGATGGCGGTATTTCACTCCATCTCCGCCTTTTGCAACGCAGGGTTTGACATTTTGGGAACGAACAACAACTTGTATCCGTCCCTTACCGGTTATGTCCAAAATCCGGTGATCAATATCACGGTCATGCTGCTGATCATAACCGGTGGCATCGGATTCTTAACGTGGGATGACATTTGCGAAAACAAGCTGCACTTTCACCGCTATCGAATGCAGAGCAAGGTGATTCTTGTCACGACACTTGCACTAATCGTCCTTCCGGCGCTGTTTTTCTTCTTCGTAGACTTTGGTGGTCTTCCCCTTGGAGATCGGATTCAGGCAGCCCTGTTCCAATCGGTCACGCCGAGAACGGCGGGCTTCAACACCGTTGATCTATCCGCCATGTCCGGTGCGTCGCTGGGCGTGATGATCCTTCTGATGCTCATCGGCGGTTCTCCCGGCTCCACGGCAGGCGGCATGAAAACCACAACGCTGGCTGTTCTGCTTGCCAATGCTGCCGCGAGCTTCCGGCAGCGGGACAGCGCTCAATTCTTTGGGCGCAGAGTCGATTGCAGTGCCGTCAAAACCGCCGCGACCATTCTGACGATGTACCTTGCGCTGTTCTTTGGGGGAGCCGTCTTTATCAGCGTATATGAGAATCTTCCGCTGTCCCCCTGCCTATATGAAACCGCGTCGGCGGTGGGCACCGTGGGACTGACTCTGGGTATTACGCCGCAGCTGCACATTCCCTCGCAGGCGGTATTGATCGCGCTGATGTATCTGGGCAGGGTCGGCGGGCTGACGCTCATTTATGCGGCGGTGTCCAGCAAAAAAAGCGGCAATGCAAAGCTGCCGCAGGAAAGAATCACGATTGGATAAGCAAAGGAGTTGTCTATCCCATGAAAAATGTTTTATTGATTGGAGCAGGCCGCTTTGGGCGGCATATCGCCATGCAGCTCTCTCCACTGGGGCATCAGGTCATGGCAGTCGATACCAATGAGGAGCGGATCAACGATGTGCTTCCGTTTGTCACCAACGCGCAGATCGGCGACAGTACCAGTGCGGAGTTTCTGCGTTCGCTCGGTATCGGAAATTTTGACGTTTGCTTTGTGACCATCAGCGGCAACTTCCAGAACTCGCTGGAAACCACCTCGCTGCTGAAAGAGCTGGGCGCAAAATGCGTGGTATCCCGCGCCGAACGCGACGTGCAGGCGAAGTTTCTGCTCCGCAACGGCGCAGATAACGTGGTCTATCCCGAAAAGCAGATGGCAAAATGGGCAGCGATTCGCTTCACTGCCGACCATATTTTTGACTACATAGAGATCGACGAGCAGCACGCCATCTTTGAAGTTCAGGTGCCGGAGGCGTGGGTCGGGAAAAGCGTTGGAGAACTGGATGTTCGCCGAAAGTTCGGCATCAATATCCTCGGCATCAAACGAGCCGGAAAAACGGATGTTTCCGTTACGCCGGACACTGTATTGTCCGATGACATAACGATTCTGGCAATGGGTGAGTATAAAGCGCTGCAAAAGTGCTTTCGGATTTGAATGGGCCTGTGCACAATAGTGGAAAGGAAGAAACATGGCGAAGAAACCGCAAAACACAGCCGGTAACAGAAATGAGGATTCCGCGCCGCAGGAACGCAAATGGCCGGACAAGGCGATTATTCGTTACATTATCCGCGCATTGGTGCTGTTTGTTGTATTCGTGTGGGCGATGGCTAATCTCGACGCTGTTTTGCGCTTTCTCGGCAAGGTGCTTGCGCTGTTCACTCCGTTTTTGATCGGCGGCGCGATTGCTTTTTTGATCAACGTAGTCCTTCGGCCGTTGGAATGCTGCTGGAACAAGGTGTGCCGCAAAGCTCCTGCAAAGCTGGCCCGCCCTATGTGCCTGACGGCAAGCACTGTGCTCGTCCTTGGAATTCTGTTTGCCGTGGTGTTTATGATGATCCCCAGCCTGCGGGAGTCCGGCGACGAGTTTATTCAAAACATTCCGGCCTATGTGGAGGAAATCGGGCGGTGGTGGACAGGCGTTGTCC
>ERZ791571.1535-NODE-1535-length-10383-cov-2.312839_pt1 | contig 10383 bp, 5 predicted proteins | sample MGYA00509972_ERZ791571 | MGnify/ENA primary metagenome ERZ791571 (study PRJEB30046, sample SAMN00791936) | human gut metagenome | study: EMG produced TPA metagenomics assembly of the A metagenome-wide association study of gut microbiota in type 2... | reverse complement strand
AGAAGTTGATGCTCAATCATCAAAGCCCAAAATTCCCGATTTGCCCGAATTTCCCGTTTCTGAACTTTTGCATATGGAAAACGAAATTGCGGGAATGTATCTCAGCGGTCATCCGCTCGATGAATACACAACTTTTTCAAAAGCAATCCATGCTGACAAAACGGGCGATATAATCAATAATGACAGCGGTATGTATTTTGACGGAAAAAAAGTCAGCCTTGTCTGCATAGTTGCAAAGCTGAAAACCCAGCTTACAAAAAATAACAGGATTATGGCTTTTGTCAATGCCGAGGACAGATACGGAATGCTTGAAATCGTGATTTTTCCGAATGTATATGAAAAGTATTCCGCTCTCCTCGGTGCAGGCGGTGCGTTGCTGTTCCGCGGAACTGTCAATTTGAAAGAAAATGAAGAGCCGAAAATTATCTGCGATTCCATAGTGTCTGCCCGTACAAACGAGGATTGCAAAAATAACCCTGTTGCAATAAAAAACACAGAACATTTTTCACAAAATTATCAGATGCAAGCCGTGAAAACTGATACACAAAAGCCTTCTGCGTTGTATTTGCGTATTGATGACCTCAATACCGACAAATACAACCGTGCAAAGCGTGTTCTTGACATTTTTGACGGCAGAACGCCTGTTATTTTCTATCTTACCGACACTAAAAGAAAGGTGAAAGCCCCCTCGTCAATGTGGGTTGATATCAATCCTGTAATGATAAAAGAACTCAAATATCAGCTTGGTGACGAAAATGTGGTGGCAAAATAACCAAAAACAAACTTTTATTTCAGTTATTTGTAATAAAAATTAGTGAAAGCTATTGAAAGTTTCGTTTTTATGTATTATAATTTATGTTGTTAAAAACACTTTATTGCATAAAAGTGCAGAAGTATATGATGCTTTACAGCGTGAAAGTGCTGAAAGCTTAGGAGGAAATTAAAATGAAAAAAGCTAAAAAGATTGTCGCAGTTGCTCTTGCGGCGGCTTCCATGTCACTCGCATTTGCAGGATGCGGCGGTTCTGCAGAAAGCTCGAAGGCAGATAATTCAGGCACGGACGGTAAGGTTTACAATATCGGTATCTGTCAGCTTGTTCAGCACGAGGCTCTTGATGCCGCAACAAAAGGCTTTAAAGATTATCTCACTGAGAAACTCGGTGCTGACCATGTAAAGTTTGACGAGCAGAACGCTCAGGGCGATTCCGCAACTTGCGCTACAATCTGTAACCAGTTTGTTTCTTCAAACTATGACCTTATTCTCGGCAACGGTACTGCCGCACTTCAGGCAGCATACACAGCAACACCGAATATTCCGGTTCTCGGTACTTCAATCACAGACTACGGCACAGCGCTTGACAAGTCTGATTGGAACGGTGTTTCGGGTATGAATGTTTCGGGTACAACAGACCTTGCTCCGCTTGATCAGCAGGCTGCAATGCTCAAGGAGCTTTTCCCCGATGCAAAGAATGTCGGAATTCTATACTGCTCGGCTGAGGCTAACTCAAAGTATCAGTGCGATACAATCACTCCTTGTTTCAAGGATGCAGGCTATACTGTAAAATCATATTCATTTGCAGATTCAAACGATGTTGCCGCAGTTGCAAAGACTGCCTGTGACGAGAGCGATGTTCTTTACATCCCGACAGATAACACAGCGGCATCTAACACAGGTATCATCGACAATGTTGCCACAGCCGCAAAAACTCCTATTGTTGCCGGCGAAGAAGGCATCTGCAAGGGCTGCGGTGTTGCAACACTTTCAATCAGCTATGACGAACTCGGCAGAAAAACAGGCGAAATGGCTTACAACATTCTTGTAAAGGGCGAGGACATCACAAAGATGAAGGTTGAGGCAGCTCCGAATGTAACAAAAGAATATATCAAAGATCGTTGTGACACATACGGAATCAAAGTTCCCGACGGTTACACAGAAATTAAAGCAGAATAATTCATATTCAGAAAAATAATATTGGCAGGGGTGCCGTGCAAGCGACACCCCGATATTTTATGTATAGGTGGTTTTTATGGATTTTTTAGCAAACTACTTCGGTTCTCTTAATCCAATGAGCTTTTTATCCGCACTTCCGGGTAATATTGCTCAGGGTATAATCTGGGGACTTATGGGACTCGGTGTATTTCTCACCTTTAAGCTTTTGAACTTTGCCGACCTCAGCGTTGATGGTTCATTTGCAACAGGCGGTGCAGTAACCGCAGTTATGCTCATCAACGGCTGTCCCGTTTGGGCAACAATCATCGTAGCAATCCTTGCAGGTCTTGCGGCAGGTCTTGTAACGGGACTTCTCCACACGCTTCTCGGAATCCCCGACATTCTCGCAGGTATCCTCACACAGATTGCTCTTTATTCAATTAATCTGAATATTATGGGAAAATCAAATCTCCCAATCAGCTACAGAAACTATACGCTTGTTGTTTCTGCAAGTAATATAAATATGGCAATTCTCGTAGGTCTTGGAATTTGTGCCGTTGTAATTGCCGCAATGTATTGGTATTACGGAACAGGGTTCAACAATCCGTTCAACAGGTTCAAACCCTGCAATGAGCAAGGCACAGGGCATTAACATCAATTTTACAAAGGTAATTGCTCTTGCACTTTCAAACGGACTTGTTGCACTTTCGGGTTCACTTTTTGCTCAGTATCAGGGCTTTGCGGATATCAACATGGGCAGAGGTGCAATTGTAATCGGTCTTGCCGCTGTAATCATCGGTGAAGTTCTCGGAGAGGCAATTTTCCGCAAGCACATGAATTTCATCATCAGAATGCTCTTTGTAATTGTCGGCGGTATTCTTTATTATATCGCAATGGGCATCGTACTCTGGCTCAAAATGCCTACAGACGATACAAAGCTATTCACGGCAATTATCGTTGCAATCTTCCTTGCAGTTCCGTATCTCCAGAAAAAGAGAAAGACTTCATTCAAGAAAGTTGCAAAAATAAATGCTAAAAACGCACATAAGGAGGGTTAAGAATGCTTGAAATCAAGAATGTATGGAAAACCTTTAATAAAGGCACAGTAAACGAAAAGCAGGCGCTCTGCGGAGTTAATCTCACCCTCAATGACGGCGATTTTTGTACGGTAATCGGCGGTAACGGTGCAGGTAAGTCAACAACACTCAACGCGATTGCAGGCGTGTGGCCCGTTGACTGCGGTCAGATTCTCATTGACGGCAAGGATGTTTCCGCATTGCCCGAGCATAAAAGAGCGCCGTACCTCGGCAGAGTATTTCAGGACCCGATGACAGGCACGGTAGCCGATATGGAAATCATAGAAAACCTCGCAATTGCCGCAAGACGAGGCAAGAAAAGAGGACTTTCATGGGGGGTAAAGGCTGATGAAAGATTTCGTTACCGTCAGATGCTTGCAGAGTTCGACCTCGGACTTGAGGACAGAATGTCCTCAAAAGTAGGACTTCTCTCAGGCGGTCAGCGTCAGGCAATAACACTCCTTATGGCAACAATCAAAAAGCCAAAGCTTCTCCTGCTTGACGAGCATACAGCCGCTCTTGACCCGAAAACAGCCGCAAAGGTGCTTGAGCTTTCCGACAAAATCATTGCCGAAAACAACCTTACGGCACTTATGGTAACTCATAATATGCATGACGCAATTACTCACGGCAACCGTCTTATTATGATGAGTGACGGCAAAATTATCCTCGATATCTCAGGCGAAGAAAAGAAAAATCTTACGGTTGAACACCTCCTCGAAATGTTTGAAAAAGCAAGCGGTTCAAAGCTTGAAAACGACCGTATGCTTTTAAGCAAGGATAAATAACCAAAAATCATATAACCTCAAACAAAATGCCCGACACCGCAGTCGGGCATTTTTATTTGTATATTAAACTATGCACGGTTATCCGTAGCTGTGTCCGTTGGACTGCCGTCACGCAAAGGCGGAAAATTTTTCGTTAAACTGATTTTATAATGTTACTGTACAACATTCAAATATTGAACTTTCAGCAAAATAACATTATCAAATTTGTAACACACGGCATAACAATTTCTTAATCGGAATAATTAAAAACACCGATATATAGACGAATTCTACAAAAAACGCACCATAACTTGTGCATAACATAAAAATATCTTGTCAAAACGGCAAAACTGAATGTAAAAACAAACACAAAACTATCACATTAAACAAACACAATAAAATTATTGCAACCTAATTGAAAAAATCAATCTAAAATGGTATAATCTACTATAAAGAATATGGGTTAGTGTTCACATTTTGACTGAAACAAGCTCAAGGACACATTTTTTAGCTAAAAACACGGCACTTTTTGTAAATTAGCAACAAAATCCCGTGGCTTTGCCGATTATGTTTCACCGTTGGTCAGGCGGTAAAGGTCAAACCCGAACCTAACCAAAACCAAAATATTCGGTTATGGAGGTAATATTTATGAAAACAAAAATTTCTCATTTTGGCAGAAGCACTGTTTCCGTCATCCTTGCGGTAATGATGCTCCTGTCAACAATGCTTATCGGCACTATAAGTGTTAATGCGGCTGATTATTTTACAGTTGGAGATACTTTATATTTGGATATTTCAGGTGCAAGTTATGATGCGACTGAAGCTAATGCTGAGTTTTACATAAAATTTTATAAAGACGGTGATAATAGTTTTAGTTGGTCGAAACTTAGCCAAATTAAAGATAAAGTATATTCCGGTACAGTTCCGACTGGAGAATGGGATCGTGCTGTATTTACAAGGGTTAATAGTCAAACTTTTGACTCCACTAAAAGTTGGATTGCTAGTACTGTTTACTCAAGCGCTACAACAACAATAAGTGATAAGGGCAATCATAACTGTTGGTCACTTAATAATGGAGATATGAAAGGAACTTGGACAACCTATTCAGACGGTTCTGGCGGTGGTTCGACATCTACTGCTTACTATGTAACAGGTGAAACTGGATTGATAAATAGTACTAATGCATGGACCCAAAAGCAGGAATCAGATAAGATGACATATAGTGATACTGACGGCTATTATTCAATCACATATACCGACAGAAAATCTGGTATATATAAATTTAAGATTACAGATAATAATGGTGCATGGTTTGGCTACAGTGAATTTGATGATGTGACGAACAACGGTTGTACGATTGAAAATTCTAGTGGAGATATTTCAGTAAAATTTGATCAAAAATCTAATGTTACAATCAAGTTTAATATTGATAGTCAAGGTAAAAAACATCTTTATGTTATTGCAGAATCTGCTCTCTCTAAAGTTGCTGATTCTGTGACTTTAACAGCTTCACCTGAAACTGTCAAAGTAGGTAATTCGGTTACTCTCACAGCTGTTGCTAATAACCCTGCTTCTGCAAATCTCAGATATACATTTACTAAGACTTCCGACGGTGGAGCTAATGAAACACAGAATAATGACAAACTTACAGTAACCCCGACTGCAGCCGGCACTTATAAGTATAAGGTTACAGTTTCAGCTGATGGTTATTCGCCTGTCACAAGCACCGAGGTTAGTTTTACAGTAACTGATTCTGTTAAATATTATATTTGCGGTAGATTTAATACTACATGGCATGAACCGTCAGCTAATGATCCGCAGTTTGTAGAAGATGAAAGCAATCCTGGTCTTTTCTACTATGAAACCGGTGAAACTATAGCTGATTTGTCAGGTACGATATCAGAAACTTACGGCGATACTCCAAAGTATTTTTATATATACAAAACAGCGACGAATGAATCAACTAATTATCTTACCACAAGTGATAATGCCGGGCACAATTTCCAGAACAATACTGTTGATAGCCCACTTGCGCTTAGTAATAAAACTGGTACAGATGAGAAGTACCTTGTTCGTTTTAACGATGATAAGGACACTTCTACAACTCCGGTTACCATTTGGCTTGATACAAGAAATAACGAATATAAGCTTTGGTATACAACAGCACTTCCTCATACTGTTACTGTAGCAGATGGTGTATCGGTAACTGTTGATAAGGCAACAGCTACAACCGGCGAAACGGTTACTGTTACTGCAACCTCAGTTCCGCAAGGACAGATTCTTGACACAGTAACCGTTGTGGGTGCTGACAATACACCGGTTACAACCACCGTAAGTGGCAACACCGCAACATTTACAATGCCTGATCAGAATGTTACCGTAACAGGTGTAACATTCCGTACCGCAAACACATACACAGTAACATTCAGTTCAAGTGACGATAAATTCGGTACTGTTTCCGCTGAATACAACGGAACTGATTTCACTTCCGGTACAACAGTAACCGAGGGTGATGAAGTAACATTCACTGCAAAACCAAAGGATGGCTACGCTCTTTCCGACTGGACTGTAAACGGTGTATCAGCTTCTTCAACAGCTAATCCGTATAAAATTACAGTCAACAAAGACACAACCGTAGTCGCTAACTTTAAAGTAGAAGATTCAGGTACAATCGTGAATAATATGTACTTTTTGTATGGCAGCACTAACAACCCAACAAGTTGGGAAGGACAGCAGGGATATAATCAATCAGGATATGGAAAGTACAATGTTTATGAAAAAGACGGAAAATATATAGTAACTCTTAATAAAGAACATTATAAACAACTGTATTTTGCTTTTTCAACATCTAACTATTATAAGAACATGACACCAAAGGATAAACTTGCCGGTGTAAATCCTGATAATCCTGTTGATTTAAGACTTGTCACCACCGGTAAAGAAAGTTTTAATGCAGATAATACCCAATATGTATTCGGTATGATGAGTATTGTAAGTGAAAATTCTGAATATATCGGAGATATAAAAATCATCTACGACCCGACTGCTAATACATATACGGTAAAAGCTACCAAAGATAGTGCTTCTGATACAACCGTAAATATTACAGGTAAAGACGGTACAATTCGTGCGGGCTTTACTAATACTGGTGATAAAAAAACTACCGCTGTTTTAGGTGATACAACTCTTTCAATAACAACTCCTGATGATAAAATAATTACTGCATCTGATTCATACAAGATTGATGGTAAAAATCGTGCTGTTACTGCTAAAAAAGTTCCTTATGGCTCAACAGTAACCGTTACAACCACTATTGACCCTGACGCAACCTTTGCAGGTCACAATGGCAGCGATTACTATGTTAAGGGATTCAGCGTAAACGGTATCTTTGGCGGAGTTCTTTCACAGACTGAAGGTAAAAATCATAGTAGTGATGTATATACTTATACTTTTGAAGTAAATCAAGAGATTTATGGTTCAAAACTTGAAATCACCCCTGTGTATTTCCTTAAAGATGATGCTAACTGCGTATATTTCTACATTGAGAACTACGATTCTGCAAAACAAATTTGGGGCAATACTCCTTCATGTTATGTATATTATGGTAGTGGTAAGACAACATTAGAAGCATTAGGCTATTACCCCGGACAACCAATGGTTGACTACAACGGTTCTATCTTTACTCAGATTCCTAAATCTATAGACAATGGTGGTATCAGAGTGGATATTACAGGTATGACGCTTAATAACTATGTTTGGGACGATGTTCATAAAGATTATAACGGTAAAAATCAGAAAGAAGATAATGCACAGACATACGACTACGATGATTTTGTTAAGATAGCTGAGAGCTCTGTTGCTCCTGATAACATTATTTATCGTTTTAAGTATAATGAATTCAAAAATGAACCGAAAGCTACATTAGAAGCTTCTAAAGCTGATCCTAATGGTTGGGAAGTATTCCTCGACTACCAGAATTATCCGACAGATATTTTTGGTAATAGAATTGGTAATGATAAGCTTGACTATAAGGATACTGATAGTGTAACGAATAAGGATAATTACCTGTCAATTATTTCGGACGGTTACCAGAATAACTACATCGGTAAATATGCAACTGCTTGGAGCATTTATAACAAGGCTGGCGATAGAGTGGCTACTATTCCTTCATCAGCTCTCTTGTATGCCCTTGGCAAGTCCGATGAGCAAATAAAAAAAGCCATTGATTCTGCATCAACTCCTCCTGACTTCCTCCCCGGTAAGACAGATAGAGATACTTATTGGAAAACATTTAAAACTTTATATCAAAATTATAAAGATGTTTATGCTCAGATTAACTTTGAGGCAGCTATCACAGGCGGTGGTGAGAAGGGTAACCGTCTTGACGGTCGTTGGTACTATACTCAGAGTAAACAGAAAATCACCGGTGAAATCAAGATTCAGTATGCAAATACCCTTGATGACTACAAAGTAGGCAATTTCCATGATGATAAATTTGCTGATGATGAACCTTCATCAATTGAAGGAACGACAACAGGAGCAAGTGCATACTTTACCGATCCAGAGAATAAAGTAAGAAAACTTGTAACTGAAGCTGATAATACTCAGGATTATAAGTTTATAGTTAATGCAACTTCAACGGCAACATACACATTTGTTGGTTGGTACCGTCTTATTGATGGTGATTACAAGGCAATCAATCCTTCAGATATGAGCAGTTTGACAGGTGCAGTTACACGAAATTCAGATGTAACGCTTGTTGCTCGTTATATCAAAACTCCGGGCGGTACAATGACCTTCCACCATTCATTGTACAACGGAGAAAATGCAGGCGGTGGTAAAGCCACTACCGAAATTCAGGTTGTTGTTAAAAACAGCAAGGGCGAACCTCTTTATGATTCAGGCAGGATTGCAGGCACAGCTTCAATTGATAAGACTAAGATTACTAAATTAGCAACGCAAACAGGTCTTACTGTAACTGTTACTCTTTACACAACAACAAAGAACCTTTATGATTTCAAAGGCTACTATTCTGCTGAAAACACAACGGAGATAACTGCTTTTGCTCCTACTACCGGTTTTACAACAAGTGTTAACGGAGACAGAACAAAAGGTCTTGTAACTACATCAGAATATACGTTCTCGTTTAATGAATACTACAATAAACATAAGAATACTCTTATTGGTGATAATGCGGGAACAGTTTATTATAACTTCTATTCTGACATTACTTCTATTAAAGTACCGTATAAGGTTCAGTTCTCTTATACTGACAGAATGGGTGATCAAAAGTATTATAACAAGGCTGGTTATGTTGATCCCAAAAATACTTCATCATACACAATTGTTGAGGATGGTAATGATGTAAAGGTAACTCTTACAGATAGCTTTATCCTTACTCTTGCACCGTATGAGTCAAACTTTACAAAGAATCTTACTTGGGATAAACCTACAGATTCTATGCCTTTTGATTCATCAGTTAGTAAGTCAATAGCTTCAGCTGTTGTTAATTCAACTCAGTCAGACAAAAAAATCCACCTTAATGTTTTCCGTGACGGTAAAGGTGCTCCTACTCCAAGGACAAATACTGCTGGTGCTTTTAAACTTTTCACAAAAAATGATTCACCTGAATTACCTTACGGTTCAGTATTCTATACATCAAATGGTGACGGAACTTATACTTATGATATCACTGCTCCGAAAACATATACCGATGAAAGTGGTAATGTACTCAAATTTATGTATTGGGAAATTTACTCCGATCAGGAATGTGAGAATCTTGTTATTAAAGCATACAACAGTGAAGGACATTTCAGCTATGTAGCGTATGATAACTGTTGGATAGTTCCTGTTTATGGCGAAAGCTCAACTCCAGTTGCATCTGTTAAGGAAGTTTCTACTTCAACTCAGTTTATGGAAGTAACAAGAAATCAGTGGACAGCAAAAACAGATTCCGCTTTTGCCGGATTTGACGCTGATAGTATGAATACACTTGATACAAATAAAGATTTTATTAAGGGTAACGATGAAGACAAGCTTTACGCTGACTTTGTACTTAACTTCTTCTATAATGGCAAACAGCTTAGTGTATTTGATCCTGACAGCAGTAAGGTTCAGACAGGTATTGTGATGCAGAAGTTAAAGTTAGAAAACGATTCCATTGGTGTAGGTTACAATACTGATATGAAGTACTACGCTAATAAGTACATCAATGATCTTCCTGCAGCAGCTGAAGATGCTAAAAATAAAATTTTGACAGGTAAATCAAGTATCGAGTCGCTCACAAAACAGATTAATAATGATAGACTTGATAACAAGAACAGACTTCAGTATTATGCTCGTTTCAATAATACCGAAACTAATGCAAATTGTGTTTATAGAGTTTACACTTATATTAAGTATGTTAATGAATCAAATGATACTGTTGTTGAACTTGGTGATCCTATCTACTTTACACTCTATGATGTTGCGAACGCAACCGTTTGATTTTAAATTTATTGTGTGCAACAGACAATACTGTTGCACACATAAAATTTAGGAAGGAGTTATTTATGAAAAAAGAGTATTCTTCTCCTGAATTTGAATTAGTAAAATTTAAATTCGAGGATATA
>ERZ791571.1529-NODE-1529-length-10421-cov-8.861760_pt1 | contig 10421 bp, 9 predicted proteins | sample MGYA00509972_ERZ791571 | MGnify/ENA primary metagenome ERZ791571 (study PRJEB30046, sample SAMN00791936) | human gut metagenome | study: EMG produced TPA metagenomics assembly of the A metagenome-wide association study of gut microbiota in type 2... | reverse complement strand
CGCCGTCCTTGCCCAGCAGCACCACCGTGCAGCCCGTGCCCGCCGCCGTGTTTTCCGCCTGGCCGATTTGGATGTTGTCAAAGGATGTAATGGGGATTTCTTTCATGGGAGTGTCCTTTCCGCGAATGCCGCTTCACCGTATTATAGACCATTGTACACCACCCGCGCCCCCCGCGCAACAAAAAATCCCGCCGGGCGTCAGGCCAAGGCGGGATGGCAGGGTTAGGGGTTACTCAAACTCGGTAAGTCCAGATTCTTGCTAAACAAATTTGTTTAGCAAGGCTATTTGGGGACGTTCATTTTTCCATGAGATTGCCGTGGTAGATGTGGCTTGCTGATTTTTTAGTATCAGGATAGTATCACGCAACCAGTGAAGGTTCTCCAGATATTATAACGAATTATTCACTACTTCTGATGATTTATCCTCTAAAGACATTTGAACTGGTTCGCCCATTGCTTTTTTGAATAACATATCAAATTCTTCCCACGTATCCGAGGCTTTCATCAATGCAATCGTTTGTTGTAGCTGTTTATCTAAATTCGGCAAACCCGTCTCTTCAGTCAAGTGTTGGTGAAACCGATTTTTTCTATTGCCTGATTCACTTTTAGGCGTCGTTTTTTTCAATTCATCTAATACCCCATCGGGCAAGTAGCTATAAATATATTCATTGGTCAGCTTTCCTGCGTAAGGAGTTTTCGCCTTTCCTTTATATTGCCAGCCCTTTAATCTGAACATCTGTTTATAGAACTCATCTGGAAATCTTTTTGCCCAAGGAAGAAGTTCTGCGCTAATATATTTTTCGAGAACCTTTTGCAGTTCATCACGATCTCTATCGGCCTGATAACCTGTTACTTCGTCAATGACAGCTACCAATCCTGTTTTAGCAAACGCCGTCATAATTGCATAAAGACGTTCTGCAATTTGTTTTTGTTTTTCTGTTTGAAGCACGCCCGCATGCAATGCATCGACATAAGCCTTACACAAATCCACAAATAGCGATGCCTCAAAAGGCATAAACTGCCCTCTAACTCCGCGATATGTTGGAAGCTCATTTCTGTTCGCCTTTTCAAGCCAGTTTTTTAATCCTTCACTTAAAAATGGGGCAATCCATTGCGCATTCAAATTTCGTGCTAGTGCTTGACTACCATTTCCAACGAGTCCCATTGTTCTTGCTGCACCTCGCAAAGATAGAACTCGTTCTCTTGTGTCCATCACGTAACACTCAATTTTTACGTCTTTCTCTTCATTTAATATCCATACGCCATAATGGGTTGCTTTGGGAGAATCATTCATGTTCGCGCCTCCTTTTTATCATTATAGCACAAAGCTCAGGACCAGTCAACGTCCTTTATATTGTTTTATGTGGTCCTCTAAGTGAAGTTTCCAATCCCAAAGAATTTATCAAAGAAGCTCTTCAGCTTATCGATTACACCCTGTTTTTTCTGCGCACGGCCACCGCCGCCAAAGCGGGAAACAGGCGGCATCAGCTTGTCAATGTCCGTGCCAACAGTCTTGATTTCGCCATCACGAAACGCATTGGCCAGATACTTGCGTGTCTCCGGCTCTTTCAGCTTTTCCTCTTGGATGATCTTTGCAAGCTCTTTCTCCCGCTGTTCGGACACAAAGGTGTTCCACTCTGCCATCACGTCATCCACATCGTTGACCCCTGCAATAAAGGTTTCAATCAGCTGCTTTTTGCTGCGCAGTTCCGGGCTGGCATCAATCGCCTTGCGAATCGTGATGAGCACTTCTTTATCATCGCAATGAGTGTCATGGTACTTTTTGACCAGCATCAGGATGTAGTCAATGTTGATTTCCACCTGCCGAATCAGCTCCACCTCAAACACCACATCATCCGTGATATCCTCTTTGGTTTCATCGTGCTTCTTGTTACGCCATTCATCCCGCAAATCCTGATAGCGGCCCAAATAGTCCTGTAGATCCCGTTCAGAGATCAGTTCGTTGCCCTTGAAATCATCAAAGGCGGACAGCAAGTTCCGCATCCGCAGCAGTGCGCCAAACAGCACGATAAAGTCCTTCTGGTTCTGCTCTCCGACGATCTGCGGCTCTGTCAGTGGGAACTTCTGCGTCAGGTCATCGATCATGTCCGTATAGCCCTGATGGTATTTTTCCTGCTCATCCGTATAACCATGGTAATAGTCCGCGTATTTGCGCAGCAGAACGATGCCGCCCGCATTTTTATCTCCAAACAACGAAATTGCCGCATCCACCCGCTTTTGTAAATTGCGGAAGCAGACGATATTGCCAAAGGTCTTGATGCTGTTCAGGATGCGGTTTGTCCGGCTGCACGCCTGAATCAGGCCGTGCATCTTCAGGTTTTTGTCCACCCAAAGGGTATTCAGGGTCGTGGCATCGAAGCCCGTCAGGAACATATTGACCACGATCAGCAGGTCAAGTTCCTTGTTCTTCATGCGGAGCGATACATCTTTGTAGTAATTCTGGAACCGTTCGCCATCGGTCGAGTAATTCGTGTGGAACATCTCGTTGTAGTCCTGAATGGCGGCATCCAAAAAATCCCGGCTGCTCTGGTCGAGATTGGAGGTATCTTCCGGGTTTTCCTCGTCCAGAATGCCATCCGTTTCCGCTTCGTTGGCTCCATAGCCGTAAATGGTAGCAATGTGCAGCCGCTTGGTTGGGTCTGCCCCCATCTGTTTTTTGAACTCCTGATAATACAGCTTTGCCATCGGCACAGATGCCACGCAGAAAATCGAATTAAAACCGCTGATGCGCTGTTTTTGCTTGATTTCCTCCACCGCACCACGCTGGGCAGAGGCCACCTCTGCCACATTCGTCAGCAGATTAAACTCATACGATTTGTCTCCCCGATAGGTTTTCTGGTCGAAGTGGTCGAGGATGTACTTTGTCACCAGAGAAATACGCTTGGGAGCCATGAATGCCTTTTCCCGGTCAATGTCCCAAACCTGCTTGTCATCCATATCTGGCTCTGCATCCATCGTCTTGATGTAATCTACACGGAATGGCAGCACATTCTTGTCGTTGATGGCATCCACGATAGTGTAGGTGTGCAGTTGGTCGCCGAACGTCTGCGCCGTGGTGAAATAGCGTGGATCAGTGGAGCTTCCTGCGTTGACTGCAAAAATCGGCGTTCCTGTAAATCCGAACAGGTGGTACTTTTTGAAATTGTGAACAATAGCCTTGTGCATATCACCGAACTGGCTGCGGTGGCACTCGTCAAAGATGATCACAACATGCTTCTGGTAGACCTCATGCCCCGGATTTTTCTTGATAAAGGTCGCCAACTTCTGGATGGTGGTAATGATGATATGCGCTTCCGGGTTTTCCAACTGGCGTTTCAGAATCGTTGTACTGGTGTTGGAGTTTGCCGCTCCCTTCTCGAAGCGGTCATACTCTTTCATAGTTTGGTAGTCCAAGTCCTTGCGGTCTACCACAAGCAGCACCTTGTCGATGTAGGGCAGCTGCGATGCCAGCCGTGCCGTTTTGAAGGAGGTCAGCGTCTTGCCGGAGCCAGTGGTGTGCCAGATGTAGCCGCCGCCCTCGATGGTGCCATACTTTTTGTAGTTGTTGGCAATCTCGATGCGGTTCAATATCCTCTCGGTTGCCGTGATCTGATATGGGCGCATCACCATCAGCATCTTTTCTGAGGTAAAGATGCAGTACCGGGTCAGCACGCTCAGGATCGTGTGCTTTGCAAAGAATGTCCGGGTAAAGTCGATCAGATCCGTTAGCACGCGGTTGTTTGCATCGGCCCAGTAGGAGGTAAACTCAAAGCTATTGCTGGTCTTTTCCTTTTTCGTCTTACCATGTTTGGCATCCTTGATGGCATTGTAGCGGGTGCTGTTGGAGTAGTACTTGGTATTTGTGCCGTTGGAGATCACGAAAATCTGCGTATACTCGTACAAACCGCAGCCCGCCCAGAACGAATCCCGCTGGTAGCGGTTGATCTGGTTGAGCGCCTCCCGGATGGCCACCCCGCGCCGCTTCAGTTCCACATGAACCAGCGGAAAGCCGTTGACCAGAATCGTAACATCGTAGCGATTATCATGCCGCGCACCGTCCGCCTGCTTCACCTCGTACTGGTTGATGACCTGCAGGCGGTTGTTGTGGATGTTCTTCTTGTCGATCAGCGTGATATTTTTGGAACTGCCATCATCCCGGTGCAATACCTGCACATTATCTTCCTGAATCTTTCGGGTCTTTTCGGGAATATGTTCGTTGGGGTTGGCAATTACATCACTGAAAAACTGCTGCCATTCCGTATCGGAAAACTGGTAGTGGTTCAGCTCTTCCAGTTGGCCACGGAGGTTAGCAATCAGTTCATCCTCGGTATGCAGTGGCAGATAGGTATAGCCTTGCTCGCACAGCAGCCGGATAAACTCTTTTTCCAGTTCCGCCTCACTTTGGTAGCTGTCAGAGCGCACTTTGGAGGGTTCATAGGTAGCAACAACGGTATCCTCATTGGTAGCCGCGACGATATTGAAAAAGGACATTTTCACACCCGCCTTTTACTCATACACCCCTGCTTCTTCTCGTTCCACTCGAATATCTCGCAGTTTTCTTCCCTGATAAAGCCAATGCACCGGCCCTTGTAGCGGATAGGTCGTTTGCATGATTTTTTGAGCCAACGCAGAAAGCGAGTAGGTTTTACCCTGATACTCAATTTGCCTATCATCTTTTACTACTGCTACAACCTCAGGATGATTTTGCAGCACGACCTCTGCCCCCATTGGAATACCACATTTAATAAATGAGAATGGAGCTTTGCGTTCTTTTGCTTCTTCCTGAATTTCAGCCGCAACTTCTTCGTCTGCAATCTCATGGCCTTCCGGGGTAAGGCGCTGCAGTTTGTCCATTGTGCCGCTTAATTTTGCAATGCTCTCCAAAAGCGCATAAGCATCCTCTTTTGTCATTGCATAAAACTCTTTTGTTCTTGTCTTGCCATCGAACGTATCAATAGCACGCAAATCAGGATTCAAACGGTCGATCAGGCTATGCAGTTCTTTATCTTGTAGCGGAGCCGAAACATCGTAAGTAGCATATACCCGAAACGCAAATGGGATGCACTCGCTTCGGTTTAACTGTTTCAGTCGATTTTCGATATTGGTCGCATAGCCAATTTTTACATAATCGGGGAAAGAGGGATTTGTCAGGATATAAATTACACCAGCCTTTTTTGCTGCACTCACGTTGCAGCCACCTCCTTAAACGTCAACAATTTATCTCGGTAATATTCATACTGCTTTTGTCTTGCTTCAATCTCTGCAGGCAAGCCAATATTGAGGTCGGAGCAAATCTTCTCAAAGTTCTCCAGTACATTCACAATGCGGTTTTGGATATCAAGTGGCGGGATTGTCATTCTATATTGTGCAATCGTGTTTCCAGTCAAGGACGCTCGTGTTGTAAAAGCACAATGTTTCGTCACATATTGTCTAAAGTCCGCTGTGCTAAAGCAATAAGCACAGTATTCGGGCAAAAGCTCTTTAGTTTTCGGCGTTGCCTTTATTGTAAAGCCATTAAAGACGCAATTATCCATATCATCAAGCATTACAGACGACCAGCCAATATCTTCCGCCGTTTCGGATGTTCTTGTAAAAAGAACATCCCCTCTTGATACTTTTAGCCGTTTCTTTTCATCTTCAGTACACTCAACCAGTGCCGTTATATCCTTTTTTCTAAGCGTCCGATGATTGTAAACATCTGTGTAACGAATAAATGGGGTACCCTTTCCAAAAAACTCTTTACCCTTGCTAAGGCCGTTCCTGAAATCAAATAGTTCCCCAAGTGTCCTTTGGTAGAAGTTAATTGTCCCCCCCCCTGAGGACATCGAAAGTCAGCAACTTATCCCGATAGAATTCATACTGCTTTTGGCGAGCTGTAAGCTCTGCTGTAAGCCCCGTGAAATAATCCAAAGTCTTTGCAATCTCGTTCTGCACTTGAATAGGCGGCACTGGAAGAACGATATTCGACAACGTATCAGGCGTCACTTCGATAACCTTTGTTCCATGCGCCAGCTTGCGCTTTTGTGCAAAAAACATCTGCGAATGGAAGTAGTAAACTAGATATTTGGCATTCTGATTGTGATGGATAATCGCCGAGTGTCCGCTAACGGCCACAGGCTCATCACCCAGCCATGCAAGGCATTTACATACATCTTCAATATTTTCGCTTGTAACTGCCATGACAATATCATTGGGCCGTGCCATCTTCTGCTTTTTCGCGCATTCTTCACTTATAAAGGTAAATGTCTTATCTGCAAATAGACCATATTTTGTATAAATCTGGCCGTAATGGATGCACGGCACGCCCTCTGTAAGAAAATCTTTCTTTTGAAAGTTTCCTCCACGAGAAATCGTTGCGATTTCACCCAGTTTCTTGTATTCCACACCATCCGGGCAAAGTTCCCGGAGCAGTTCATCTAACTTAGACACCTTATACATTCTCCTTATATATCAATTCTAATCTGATGCTTTCTCTTTTCAGCAAAATACTTCCTGATATTCCATTCTTTCTTTTGCAGCAACTATATCCCTGTTCTCTCTATTGTCCGGGTATCTTGCATAGTTTCTAATTGCCCATTGTATTTTAGGAATGATATCTTTTATCTTTGCCGAGTCAAACTTTCTTCGATGGTCGTTACAAATTCTATGACTCACTCCATTTAATCGAGACACCGCTCCTACTCTTTTCATTTCTGCATAAGAAAAATTCAAATCCCGAAATGTATAGTTCTTTATTAGATATTCTCCAAATGGAATATCATATAATCTGTAACTTTCCGGGTAAACATCTTCCACCCTTATTCCACTATAATGCGGATAACCTTTGGGCGTAAGATAATAGATTGTTCCTGTTCCATCAGACATTAGCATTCCATTATGATGTTCTCCTTCAACATCATAATTTTCCCTACAAAAATCGCACTCAACCTCAATCGGGCCATCTTCCCACCGATTCCAGTCATCCATATAACTAGCTTGCGAAATCGTTCCTCTTCCACAGGGGCATTTAATGCGCTTTCTCGACATTTCTTCCCAACTCATATCTATGCCCTCTCTACCCTCTCAGGTGTTTCCGGATTCTTCCAAATACCTGTCAAAATCGCTCTGGTACAGCCGATCCTGCACCACACGGTACTTTTCAAACTCTGTTTCGGCGTGCATCTTTGCAAGCTGCGCCGAGATTTTGCCTGCATCCTTCAGCACTTCCAGATCGTCTGCCTGCAAATAGATGTCCAGCCGCTTAGCCCAGTCCTCCATGGTCATGGGGATATGACGGCGGGCACGGTTCTCGGCAAGGTCAAGGTATGCCGAAACGATCAGCTCCATGGACTTCATTTCATCTTCGGTCAGATAGTTTTTCGCCACCGAAACATCGCTCTTTTTAATTTTGCCGTTGGGAGCATCCTTCCATGTGTGAAGCCCCATGTGCGGCTTTTCGGCATCGGCACGCTCATAGATCAGCTCTGCCGCTGTATGGCGATGCACGGCATAGTGCATCTTGTTCTGCACCTTTGCAAAGAACTCTTTTGTGGTCAGCGCGTTGCGGTCATAATCCAGCGAAGTAGCGTAAATGTCGGTGAGTTTCTGGTAGAAGTTGCGCTCCGAAATGCGAATTTCCCGGATGCGCTCCAACTGCTCTTCAAAGTATTTCTTGGTCAGGACTGTGCCGCCGTTTTTCAGGCGTTCCTCGTCCATTGCCCATCCCTTGATGGTGTACTGCTCCACGATCTGGTTCGCCCAGACACGGAACCGCACCGCCCGCTGGTTGTTCACCTTGAAGCCGACCGCAATAATTATTTGCAGATTATAGTGGTTCACGCTGCGAGTAACCTGTCGGCCACCCTCATTTTGAACTATTCGGAATTTCCGAATAGTTGCCGCCTCGTCCTGCTCATGGTCAGCATAAATCTTTTTGATATGCTCATTGATGGTCGGAAGCCCCACATCGTAAAGGGTCGCCATCATCTTTTGCGTCAGCCAGATGTTTTCATCCTCGTAGCGCATCTCAATGCTGTCCTTATCCTCCCCCGTGGATGCAACAAAGGTCAAATATTCTGCCGCAGAAGAACGTACCAATGCCGAATCTTTCTTTTTGCTTTCCATCTCAGCCCTCGATTTCTGCCACGATCTGGTCAATGGCGGCTCGCAGTTCATTCTCCCGTGCTACGATTTGCGCAATTTCAGCGTTCAGCTTTACAATGTCGATTTTCTCGCGGGTGTCCCTGGCCTCCACATAAGTGGAAACCGACAGATTATAGTCATTTTCCTGTACCTCGGAATACTCTGCCAGATGGGAAAAGTGTGCTTCTTCTGCCCGCTGTGCAAAGGTGTCCACGATTTTATTGATGTTCTCCGGCGTGAGCTTGTTGTTATTGGTCACCTTGACGCACTCGGAAGAAGCATCAATGAACAGCACCTTATTGTCCGTTTTACCCTTTTTCAGCACCATGATGCAGGTGGCAATACTGGTACCAAAGAACAGGTTGCTCGGCAACTGGATGATGCAGTCAATAAAGTTGTTGTCCACCAGATATTTGCGGATCTTCTGCTCTGCACCGCCACGGTACATGATGCCGGGAAAACAGACGATTGCAGCCGTACCGTTGGAAGCCAGCCATGCCAGCGAGTGCATGATAAACGCCAAGTCCGCTTTGCTCTTCGGAGCCAGCACACCAGCCGGAGCAAAGCGAGGGTCATTGATGAGCAGCGGATTCTCGTCACCGGCCCACTTGATGGAGTACGGCGGATTCGATACGATCAGCTCAAAAGGTTCATCATCCCAGTGCTGCGGATTGGTCAGCGTGTCCTCACAGGCAATGTCGAATTTGTCAAATTCGATGTCGTGCAGGAACATATTGATGCGGCACAGGTTATACGTTGTTATGTTGATTTCCTGTCCAAAGAAGCCGTTGCGCACGGCATCCCGTCCCAGCACCTTTTCTGCCTTCAGCAGCAGCGAGCCGGAACCGCAGGCCGGGTCATAGACCTTGTTGATTTCCTTCTTTCCTACGGTACCCAGCCGGGTCAGCAGCTCCGAAACATCGGCAGGCGTAAAGAACTCGCCGCCGGACTTGCCCGCATTGCTGGCGTACATGGTCATCAGGTATTCATAGGCATCGCCAAAGGCATCAATGTCATGCTCTTTCACATCGCCAAGGTTCATATCTGCCACGCCGTTCAGCAGTTTCACGAGCTTCTCATTGCGCTTGGCAACAGTCGCACCCAGCTTATTGCTGTTCACATCGTAATCATCGAACAATCCTGCAAACTGCCCCTCGGAGGAGCTTCCCTTTGCGGATTCCTCGATGTGCCGGAAGACCGTTTCCAGTGTTTCGTTGAGGTTTTCATCGCTGGCTGCTTTTGCCCGCACATTGCAGAACAACTCACTGGGCAGGATGAAGAACCCTTTTTCCTGCACCAGCCCTTCTCGTGCCTGCTCTGCCTCTGCATCAGGCATATCCTCATAGCGGAAGTCCGGGTTGCCTGCATCGATTTCGCCCTGATTGATATAACTGGCAATGTTCTCCGAAATATAACGGTAGAACATCGTACCGAGAACATAGCTCTTGAAATCCCAGCCGTCCACTGCGCCACGCAGATCGTCGGCAATTGCCCAGATCGCGCGGTGCAGTTCTTCGCGTTCCTGCTCTTTTTTGGTGTCTACCATTTTTATTTCCTCCACAAAAATACTCTATATTTTATCATATACTATTCAGCGCAAATTCGCAATGCCGAATCACAAAAACAGCAGGAGAAAGTCCGTTTTATCTCTCTCCTGCTAGTCTTTTACTCGTAAATCAATTCTGCTGTTACAATTTCTTCGGCACGGCTACGGATATTGTTCATACGGCATACCCATTCGAGCTGATCTTGCCGTTTCAGTTCCTCGGTGATGCCCTCACTCTGACGCATCTGTTCTTCTGTTTGAATCATCGTATCACGCACCTGACGATCAAATTCTACCAAGTAGCTGTGCAGCTTATTTTCTTTCAGTAGGCTTTGGTACAGTTGCGGGCGGTGCTGCTTGATAAATTCAAAGCGCATATTTGCCCAGCGGCCTAAATCGTTGTAAGTCATATTGTGCTCCTTATCTCTCACCATGTTCCTGTTCGTGGATTCTTTCTTTTGCAGGGTCAATACCGTGCCGCCGTAAAAGGTTCATCAAGCCTTTTTGCTCACGTTTCAGCATAAGATTTTCACGGCGCACTTCCATGCTCTCGGATTTAACATCGTCCAGTTCTCGCTTATGCCAAAATTCAATATTGCTAAGTTCGTCTACCAACCCGGAAACTTTTCGTTTCAGTTCGCCAACAACGCTTTCCAACTGCTTGATTTTTCCATTTGCGGCGTCCAGAAGCCCTTGTAGACGGTCATCTTGACGGCGGTAGACAACATACTGCTTGGCAGCGCTCAACAGATTT
>ERZ791571.1512-NODE-1512-length-10503-cov-9.615907_pt1 | contig 10503 bp, 7 predicted proteins | sample MGYA00509972_ERZ791571 | MGnify/ENA primary metagenome ERZ791571 (study PRJEB30046, sample SAMN00791936) | human gut metagenome | study: EMG produced TPA metagenomics assembly of the A metagenome-wide association study of gut microbiota in type 2... | reverse complement strand
GTCGCCGTCCGCGACGGGGCGGAGCTTGACGTCATAGCGCCTGGCCGCGCGGGCGATGGCGGCATAGTTGGGGTAGCTTTCGTCAATGCGCCAGAGTAAGGCGCAGCGGGGTTCGCGGATGATTCGGGCTTTCATGATGTTACCTCGTTAAAAAGGAAAGTGGTGAACGGGCGGGCGAACCATGTTCGCCCCTACAGGCACCCTTTTTCAGGTTGCATTGCAGGGAGGGGTCTTGACCCCTCCGCGGGCGGATATGGAATTTGCCCCTACGGAGAGAGCGGCCATGCTGCGGGGTGTCTAAGACGCCCCCTACAACAAAGGCGCCGCCTTATCCCGGGCAGCGCCTTTTGTATTGCTTACAGGTCGGGGTGGTACTCCTTGCAGGTGCACTTTTTCCACTTCAGGCCGCTGCCGCAGGGGCAGGGATCGTTGCGGCCGATCTTCGTCACGCGGACGGGGGCCGGGGCCTTGGCACCGGTATCACCGGGCGCATTATCGCCGGTGGGCTTAGCGATCTGCTCACGCTTCGGCTCGGCGTTCTGCTGGCGGATCTCAATCGTCAGCAGCATGTGGACGGCATCCTCGCGGATCGACGCGATCATCTCATCGAACATCGCGAAGCCCTCGATGCGGTACTCGACCACGGGGTCATGCTGGCCGTAGCCGCGCAGGCCCATGCCCTGCTTGAGCTGGTCCATGTTGTCGATGTGCTCCATCCACTTGCTGTCAACATTGCGCAGCAGGCAGATGCGCTCAAGCTCGCGCATCGTCTTGGCACCGTAGCGCTTTTCCTTGGCGGTCAGGATGTCCATGCCGCGCTTGTACAGCTCGTCGGCAATGCCCTCCTTCGTCAGGTCGCCCAACTGCTCGGTGGTGTAGTTGAAGTCGGTGGGCAGGCACAGCCAGTTCATGAAGTGGCGGCGCAGCCCGGCAAAATCCCAGTCGTCGGCGGTCTCGCCGTTCAGGTAGTTCGTGCAGGCATCGTCGATGGCCTGGCGCATCATCTCGTGCAGCTTGCCGGAGATGTCCTCGCCGTCCAGCACCATCTGGCGCTGCTTGTAGATGATCTCGCGCTGCTGGTTCATGACGTCGTCATACTGCAGCACCTGCTTACGAATTGCAAAGTTCGACGCTTCGAGCTTCTTCTGGGCGCTCTCGATGGTGTTGGTGATGAGCTTGTTCTCGATGGGCACATCCTCGTCGAGGCCCAGGGAATCCATGAGGCTCTGGACGCGGTCACCGCCGAAAATGCGCATCAGATCGTCCTCCAGGCTCAGGAAGAAGCGGGATGCACCCGGGTCGCCCTGACGGCCTGCACGGCCGCGCAGCTGGTTGTCGATACGGCGGCTCTCGTGGCGCTCGGTGCCGATGATGAACAGGCCGCCAGCATTGCGGACAACCTCCGCCTCGCGCTTGACCTCGGGGGTAAATTCCTCGCACAGTTCCTCAAAACGCTTGCGGGCATGGAGAATTTCGGCGTCCTCGGTCTCGGCGTGGCCGTCGCACTCGGTCATCAGCATCTCAAGTTTGGCATCAATACCGGCCTCCGGCGGGGTAGGCAGCTCGGTGCCGCTGGCCTTGGCGCGGGCCTTCTCATGCTCGTAGGCATCCTTCAGCTCTGCCAGGTTGGCGGTCAGCTCCTTGGACAGCTCCTTTTTAAGGGCCGCCTTGGCCATGTAGGTCACGTTGCCGCCCAGCATAATATCGGTACCGCGGCCCGCCATGTTGGTGGCGATGGTGACCGCGCCCTGCTTGCCGGCCTGCGCGACGATCTCGGCCTCTCGCTCATGCTGCTTCGCGTTCAGGACGTTGTGCTCGATGCCTTTCTTTTTCAGCAGCTTGGACAGCGCCTCGCTCTTTTCGACGCTGACGGTGCCGACCAGGACAGGCTGACCCTTGGCGTGGCACTCGGCGACCTGCTCAATGACGGCGTTGTACTTGCCGTTGACGGTCTTGTAGACGCTGTCTGGCAGGTCCTTGCGGGCGCGGGGCTTGTTGGTGGGGATGCTGACGATGTTCAGGCCGTAAATCTCGCTGAACTCGTCGGCCTCGGTGGAGGCTGTACCGGTCATGCCGGACAGCTTTTTGTACATGCGGAAGTAGTTCTGGAAGGTGACGGTGGCCAGCGTCTTGCTCTCGGCGGCAACGGTCACGCCTTCTTTGGCCTCGATGGCCTGATGCAGGCCGTCGTTGAAGCGGCGGCCATACATCAGACGGCCTGTGAACTCGTCGACGATGATGACCTCACCGTCTTTGACGATATAGTCGGTATCGCGGTGCATAACGCCGCGGGCCTTGATCGCACCGTCAATGTAATGGCGCAGCGACATATTGTCGGCGTCGGCCAGGTTCTCGACGTGGAAGAACGCCTCGGCCTTTTTGACGCCGGACTCGGTCAGGGTAGCGGTCTTGCGCTTTTCGTCCACGACGTAATCGCCGTCTACCTGCTCCTCGGCCTCGACCTTGTCGTCCAGTTCGACGATAACACTCTTTTTCAGCGTCTTGGCAAAGTCGTCCGCGCGCTTGTACATCACGCTGGAATCCTCGCCCTTGCCGCTGATGATCAGCGGGGTACGGGCCTCGTCGATCAGGATGGAGTCGACCTCGTCCACGATGGCAAACGCATGGCCGCGCTGCACCATGTTGGCCTTGTAGACGACCATGTTGTCGCGCAGGTAGTCAAAGCCGAACTCGTTGTTCGTGCCGTAGGTGACGTCAGCCTCGTAGGCCTTCTTGCGGTCCCCGGCCTCGACGCCGTGGACGACCAGACCGACGGTCAGACCCAGGAAGCGGTAGACCTTGCCCATCCACTCGGAGTCGCGGCGGGCCAGGTAATCGTTGACGGTGACAACATGCACGCCCTCGCCGGTCAGGGCGTTCAGGTAGGTGGGCATGGTAGCGACCAGCGTCTTGCCTTCACCGGTCTGCATCTCGGCGATGCAGGCGCGGTGCAGCACGATGCCGCCGATGATCTGCACGGGGTAGGGCTTCATGCCAAGCACGCGCCAGTCAGCCTCACGGCATACGGCGAACGCCTCGGGCAGCAGGTCGTCGAGGGTCTCGCCTTTGGCGAGGCGCTCTTTAAACTCGGTGGTTTTGGCCTTCAGCTCGTCGTCGGTCAGCTTGGCCATCTCCGGCTCAAGGGCAAGGACCTTGTCCTTGAGCGGGTTGATGCGCTTGAGTTCCTTGTCCGAGAAAGAGCCGAACAGTTTTTCAAAAAAAGACATAACAGTTCCCCTGTATTTTCCGCCGCGTGTAGAGGTGCGGCTAATAGTGGTTTTATATAGTTTTACACATGATACTATAATACACCCGCACAGGGGTTCGTGTCAAACCTGCGCGGGTGTATTTCGTAATATATTTAATTTTTCTGTTTTGCGGGCAGGCTCAGCAGCACCAGCATCAAAAAGATACAGCCGAAGCCCAGCGCATCCCACAGCGTAAAGGGCGAGCCCAGCACCAGCGTGCTGATGATGGCCGCCGTGACCGGCTCGGCAAAGCTGTAGAGACTGGCCTTCTGCGGGCCGATGAGCGGCACACCCGACATGTACAGACTGAACGCCAGCACATTGCCCAGTACAACCACCGTGAAGATGCCGAACGCGCCCATCGCCGTCGGCACATAGTCGATCTGCCACGGGCGGAAGATGAGCGAAAACATGATGCCGCCCATCAAAAACGCCCAGCCCTGCAGCATCGGGGTGGGGTACTGCTCCTGCAATTTTTTCGGCCACATCGTGTAGATGGCGACGCAGCAGGCACTGACGATGCCGGAGATCAGCGCCGCCGGGCTGACGGCCAGCCCGGTCAGGCTGCCGTGGGTCGTGATTAGGAACACGCCGACCAGCGCCAGCACAATCGAGAATATCTCAAACACGCGGGGGCCGCGCTTTTGCTGGATGCAGACGACCAGCAGGATGATGACGGGGGAGACGTCCTGCAAAATCGTGCCCATGCCCGCGCTGGACAGCTGGATCGTCAGAAAGTAGGTGAACTGGCAGCAGCTGACGCCCGCCAGACCGTAGACCAGCAGGTCAATGGCGTTGCGCGGATTTTTCCTGACGTTCCACGGGTCAAAAAGCGTTTTGCGGTCCTTTATAAAAAAGAATCCGCACAGGATCAGCCCCGCCAGAAACAGCCGGATGGGCACGAGCCAGGTCGAATCCATCCCTTCGCGGGTGAACAGGTACTGCCCCATACAGCCCGAAACGCCCCAGCACGCCGCGCCGCCCATCGTCAAGGCGGAGCCTTTTATGCGGTCAGACATTGTGTTGCTCCTCTGTTGTAGGGGTCGATGCTCGCATCGACCCGCACCATAACGGCGGGCAGTTGTTTGCAGGGGGCGGCGTCCTCGACGCCCCTACAGCCTCCCGTAAGCTCTTATTCCAAAATCAGCGCCGCGGCTTCGCGCAATCCCTTTACAACCGGTGCGCCCGTTTCCCTCAATTTTTCCGGCGGCTGGTGGCCGCCGGACTGCAAAACGCAGCGCACGCCCAGCGCCTGTGCAACCTCATAGTCGTGGACGGAATCGCCGATCATGACGGCGCGTGCCGGGTCAAAGCCGTTTTCCTTTAAATAAGCCAGCCCGACCTCGACCTTGCTCTTGGCGTAGATGTCGCCCAGACCCAGCAGACGGTCAAAATAGCCCGTCACGCCGCGCTCGTCGGTCTGACGCCGCAGCGTGTCCAGATTGCTGGCCGACAGAATGACCTGCCGCAGCCCCGCGGCCTTAAACGCCTCCAGCGCGTCAATGGCGCCGTCTGCCAGCGGGCAGGCCGCACTGGCGGGGACGTAGTCCTCCATGTATTTTTCGGCCAGCTCTGCAAAGCTGTGCTTTGTAAAGTCAAACCCCGCGCGGACGTAATATTCCTCGATGGGAAAGCCAAAAATGGCCCGGTACCGCTCGTGGTCATACCGCTGCGGGTAGCCGAATCCTGCCAGCAGACGGTTGAGCGCGTCCACGCAGAGATCGACATCATCGAGCAGGGTACCGTTCCAATCCCACAAAATCAGTTCCGGGCACATAGATGTTACCTCGTTATTCTTCTGTAAAAATTTTGTTCAGACCCGCGTTGCTTTCGATCAGCTTGACGAGCGCCACACCCAGAATCGTGCAGCTGATGAGCTCGCCAATGCCGACAGTAACGGCATTGAACACCGCCAGCATCGCCGTGGGTGCACCGTCCGAGAAGAAGAAGGTGATCTCGAACGCGCCGACAATGATCATATTAAAGACAACGGGCGGCAGGGATGCCGGAATGGCCAGCCCTTTCACGCGGACGTCGCGCAGCTTGTAGGTCACAAGGCAGGCCAGCAGGGTCGCCAGCGTGCCGAACACCACGTCAACGACGGTGGAGCCGAGCAGATTTGCCAAAAAGCAGCCCAGCGTGACGCCGACGATATACTCGGCGCCGAACACCGGCAGCAGGCAGAGGGCCTCGGCCACGCGGACCTGCACCGCGCCGTAGCTGAACGGGGCCAGCACAAGGCAGACGACCACATAGACAGCTGCAATGACAGCGCAGCGCACAAGGCGACGGACGGACAGATTTTTCATATTCATACAATACTCCGGCGGATAGATTTTGACCACACGCAAGACCGCCAGCCTTACGGGGTTTGCGCTGCCGACCAGCAGCCGGCAGCGGAGCCTAAAATCCTAAGTTGCTCAACAAACCTAAATTATAACAAAACCCGCAGGCCGTTGCAAGACCTGCGGGGAAAATTTGTGGTAGATTCTGCGCATATTGTGCTGATATGGTATAATACATCGGAGTGCATTGTCGATTATCTGAAAATCATAGTTCCCTAATAGCTCTTGGTATGGTATAATATGTATTCCTCCACCTTGTCCGTGTACTGGGTCATAGTTCCCTGATAGCTCTTGGTATGGTATAATGGCTCGTCCGTCGCAATGTCGCGGCCAAAGGTCATAGTTCCCTAATAGCTCTTGGTATGGTATAATTACCATTCAAAAATACGGCGCACCAATTCGGTCATAGTTCCCTAATAGCTCTTGGTATGGTATAATCCATCCGGGAGGAACGGGAACAGGTAGCCGGTCATAGTTCCCTAATAGCTCTTGGTATGGTATAATCCATGGTAGCAGCGCCTGCGCGGCGCTTACGTCATAGTTCCCTAATAGCTCTTGGTATGGTATAATGTGTCCTGCTGGGCGTTGTACTCGTCAAGCGTCATAGTTCCCTAATAGCTCTTGGTATGGTATAATAGGCTATGCAAAAAGCGCATCGGATTGCGGTCCGATGCGCTTTTGTTTTAGAAAAAACTCAACTGTTCACATACAAAAGGGGCTTCTTCCGGCTGATAATTTCCCAGAAGAATCTGAATAGACTGGTACTGCTTTTCTGTAACGACAAGCAGGCGAATGGAGCCGTTTGGCGGCAAGGATGCCCTCAAACGGCTTTCGTGTTTCTTCACGGCGTCGTTGCCGTTGCACACCCTCGCGTACACAGAGAATTGCAGCATGTGGTAGCCATCCTTCAGCAAAAAATTCCGGAACGCCGTCGCATGCCGCCTTTCCGTCTTTGTCTGCACAGGCAGGTCAAAAAAGACAATCATCCGCATAAATTTACTCATAGCTATGCTGCTTGTATTCAAGCAATTTGGGTAACAGCAGGGCTTGTCCACGCAGACCTTGCACCAGGCGTTCCATTGCATAGGCAACGCTGTGGTGCTGCCCGCCGGAAAGAATATCCGCATTCAACAGGTTTACAAGCTTTCCCTTCAGTATGGGTGTCAATGCTGCATCCTCGGCCACATTTGCTGCCACGTACAAATCCGCCACGGGCCGGAACGGCTCCATCAGGTCATCCGCCAGATTAAACTGGTTCAGCTCGCTGTCATGGTGCAGCCCCAGGCATGGCTGAAAACCATACACCGTCAGGCAGCGCGCCATATAGCCCCGCAAAATCGCGTAGGCATAATTCAGTGCAGCATTTCGCGTATCTTCATTGCGGCGGGTGTAGCCCTCACCAAATAAAGCCGGAAAGTAGTACGCTGCGGCGCTTGCCTCTACGTTATCTTTGTCGCCGCTCGTCACAGCCTTGGCACGCCCGAATAGAAACGCCGCCTCCTGTGTTTTGCCGCAAAGTGCAAGACACTCCGCTTGGTTTTGAATTTTTGCTGTCACTACCTGCTGCCACATCCGCTTTTTTGCCGGCAGGGTCAATTCCATCTGCCAGCGCAGTACTCCCAGCTGACGGCTGTGCTGTGCAAACGGCAGCGAGATGCCGCACGGCAGATGTGTTTCATCGCACCAGAAAGTCACCACACCGTTTTGTGCCAGCGCCGCCATAGCCGCTGTTGTGATCGTGCTTTGGCGGCTTTCCAGTACAATGGCACTGATGTCCTCGATGGGCACAGAGTGAACTTCTTCCGTTTCAATCAACAGCTGCTCATTTTTGCAGCGGATGCGCGCAGGGTTCACGATCATCAGACAGCGGTAGGACATAATTCACCTCCGTTGGGCAGGGAAGGTTTGCCGTTTTTCTTTTTTCACAGGGGTATAATTGCCAAGGACATCGACCTGATATTTCTGAACTTTTTGCAAGGTCTTAAAGCCAAGACCGTCTGCAATATATGCATCATCATGCGTAGTTACCGTGATGGCACCCGTCGAAATATTTCCGCCTTCAAAGTATGCCAGTATTTTGTTCACCGGCATTTCCTTTTCCAGTGTACTATCTCTGTTTTGCACCTTGAATTTCATAAGGCGTTTGCTTTCAATGCGTACAAGGTCATGCTGGCAAAGTGAGAACAAGAAGTTTTCTTCGTCCATTTCCTTCCACTCTGCATAGCTTTTTCCCTGTACAACCGCTTTATTGGGCAATTCCAATTTCACCGTATCTGCCACATAGATCGGCACCCAGTAATAGCCATCGCCCGGCACAAAATAGACATCCATGCGTACCATCGTGTCGTTATCAGCCACACCCTTTCCACCATGAACCGGAACTGTACTGGTCACTTTATCGCAAATCTTCACTTTTTGAACTCGTGCCCCGGGTGTGCCATCCGCGCGCGGCTTGTAAAATGGTTCTGCAAACGCTTTCTTCCCATCCCCGCCAAAGGCAAGCAATCTGGCCTTCAGTGCATTGTACAGCAATGTATCGCTGCTTCGGTTAAAGTAGCCCGCAATTTCACCGTCCTTATCCAATTTCAGTTCGGTGATATTCCTACGCTGTACAACGTGAGTATCGTCCAGGCGGCTTTTTATTGTTTCCTTGTGTGCCGCACCTGTCACCTTATGGCGCGGCATCCGCGATACAAACACAGGCTGAATAGACGAAATATCCACCGTCGCATAATAGACCGGGTTGATCTGCATCAAATTTTCCTGCGGGCAGGCCGACAATCGCTGCGTCAGCTCATCACGGAAGCGCGGCCAAGGTTCAGGGAAGTGCTCATTACGCACCGCCGTCGTCTCTGCACGCTTGCAAAAGTCAGATACCCGCTTTATCATCCCCTGTGTCGTACAGGCAATCACCGCCGCGTCCACTGCATGGTGCAGATCGCCGTCGGCACGCACCTTGCCAAGGCCCCAGCGCTTGCGCAAAAACGCCGTAACGGCGCCATTTACCGCAACGACCCGCCGTTTGCCTGCCCCGGAACAGTCTGCAAACGCAAGATGATTGCGGATATAGTTCAGCATAAAAGCCGCAATATACTGCGTATCCTGCAGGTTGCGCTGGATATAGCCCTTGCCGTCCTCCTCGCTCAGCCTTTCCTTCAATAGGTTCTGGCGCTTGCGGAAATTTTTTACGTTTGCTTTGGTGTACACAATAAAGTCGTCCCGTCGTTTTCCCTGCAGGTATTGCAGCGGCAGACGGTTTCCCTTCTGACGGTTCTCCGATGCCAGCACCAGCACCTTATTTGTGCGGCGGTCATCAAAGCTTATGCTATAAGGGATGATATGGTCTACCTCGGCATAGCCGGAGACTGTAATAACCTTGTCCAGCTCCAACGGCTGTATCGAATACGCACAGCGCCCGTCCTGCTCTTTCCACAGACGATATTTTACAAGATCCTGCCCGGTAACGGTGCGTCCCGGAAAAAGCTCATTCAGTTCTTTCATCAGGCGTTCATTTTCCGCACTGTTATCCCGCATCGCCTTGTCCAACTCGCTGCGCTGCTGGAAGTTCTTATTCATCTCTCTTGCCAGCTCCAGATGGATACTGACCGGACTTTCGCCCTGCTCGCGGATGATCGCATTGACGACCTTGATCGTCTGTGCCACTGCGCGGCGCACCACCGGGCTTGTAATATCCTCCATTTCCTCCGTTGAGGCCGGCAGGAACTGCGCTTTTTCGCCGTTTTGCCTTCCCTGAAAATCATATCCGGCTGCCTGGCAGGCATCGTTATAGTTCATGCCCTGTTCCAGATAGGGGATCAGCTTGCGGCACGCCTTGACCGAAATGTGTCCATATCCCGCAAAGCTGGGCAGCGTCAGCAGTGCTTCTATTTCCAGCGGTTCAAACTCCGCCTGTTTCAATGCCTCCCGCAGCTTATCCTCGTTTTCCGGGTTCGTCAGCGCAGCTCCGGCGGCATCCAGCTGCTCGCGGCTGATATTGCGGATATGATCCTTCCGCAGGGTATTCAGCGCCTTACGCATCTTGTGGTAGCAGGGGAGTGCCGTTATTTTTTCTTTCTTTTCGCAGGCTTCTGCCGTCTGCTCCCCGCGATACCGCACCATGTTGAACCGTGCTTCTTCCGGCAGTGCCAACGCCTTGCGGATCCGGGCAAAATCCAGCTTGTCCGTCTGGCAGCACACAGAAAGCAGTACCTGTCGCTCTGCCGGTGTCAGCGTGCGGCTGGTTCCGTTTTCCGCAATGCGGATATGATTGATTTTTTGCAGCAGCGTAAAATATTCAAACGAGAAGGCCGCCTTGGCTGCCCGCTGCTCGCTCTTTCCCTCCAGCGTGCAGGTGCCGACCCTGTTGCTGCCGCTATACGGGCTGCCTTTGCCCGGACCTTCCGCAAAGGAGCGCTGGCGTGTCAGAATACAAAGGTACTCTGCCTCCATCTCCGGCGAAGCCCATGTCGCACCGTATTGACGCTGTGCTGCAAAAACCAGTCTGGCCTCGTCTATGATTTGGTCGCGTTTGACGGTGGAAAGATAATTTTCCGCTTTGTTGCGCTTGTGCTCTGCAAACACAGGGTCGCGGTACATCATCTCACCGACAGTACGGTACCGGTTTGCCTCCATACGTCGGGTGTTCGCGTCAATTGCCTGCAGCAGCTTACCGTCTTTTTGTGCATCGTCTGCCTTGCGGTTACTGCGAAAGCCCCTGCGCTGCATCAGGTGCAGCAGTATACGGGCAAAATCCAGTGCTGTCACCGGGCCATCCAACGCCTGAACACGCAGCGCATAGACATCCGGCAGATGTCCCGCTTGCACAGCCTGCTCTATTTCCGCCTTACCGGGCAGACCATTTTTCTCCATCAGCTCGTACAGATCCGCCTTGCGCAGGCTGCGGCGGCGCA
>ERZ791571.1511-NODE-1511-length-10525-cov-27.005444_pt1 | contig 10525 bp, 9 predicted proteins | sample MGYA00509972_ERZ791571 | MGnify/ENA primary metagenome ERZ791571 (study PRJEB30046, sample SAMN00791936) | human gut metagenome | study: EMG produced TPA metagenomics assembly of the A metagenome-wide association study of gut microbiota in type 2... | reverse complement strand
AGCCGACTTTCATCACCGATTATCCGGTTGAAATGTCTCCGCTGACCAAGATGCATCGTTCTAAACCGGGACTGACCGAACGTTTCGAATTAATGGTGAACGGTAAAGAGCTGGCTAATGCTTACTCGGAATTGAATGACCCATTGGATCAGGAAGAACGTTTCAAAGAGCAGATGCGTTTGGCCGACAAGGGAGACGATGAAGCGATGATTATCGATCAGGACTTCTTGCGCGCTTTACAATATGGTATGCCTCCTACATCGGGTATCGGTATCGGTATCGACCGCCTGGTAATGTTAATGACCGGACAGACCACTATTCAGGAAGTATTATTCTTCCCCCAAATGCGTCCGGAAAAAGTAGTGAAAAAAGACGCTGCCGCTAAATATATGGAATTGGGAATCGCAGAAGACTGGGTTCCAGTGATCCAAAAAGCCGGTTACAACACTGTAGCTGACATGAAAGATGTCAATCCGCAGAAGTTGCACCAGGACATCTGCGGCATTAACAAGAAATATAAATTAGAACTGACCAATCCGTCGGTAAACGACGTAACTGAGTGGATACAGAAAATTTAATAAGTTCTTCATCCAAATCCATACAAATGAAATTACCCGGCAAGATAGCGATAATGGGCGGAGGAAGTTGGGCTACAGCCATCGCAAAGATGTGTCTGGCCCAGGAAGACTCTATTAATTGGTATATGCGGCGAGACGACCGCATTGCCGATTTTAAACGATTAGGGCACAATCCGGCTTATCTGACAGGAGTGAAATTTGATACAAAACGCATCTCATTCAGTTCCAACATCAACGATGTGGTGAAAGAATCGGATACACTGATCTTCGTCACTCCCTCTCCTTATCTGAAGGCGCATCTGAAAAAACTGAAAACCAAGATAAAAGATAAGTTTATCATCACCGCTATCAAAGGAATCGTACCCGATGACAACGTTATTGTATCGGAATACTTCACAAAAGAATATGGTGTACCACCAGAAAATATAGCAGTCCTTGCAGGTCCCTGCCACGCAGAAGAAGTAGCCTTGGAACGCCTCTCCTACCTGACTATCGCCTGCCCTGACAAAGACAAAGCACGTATCTTCGCACGTCGTCTGGGAAGCAGCTTCATCAAAACATCTGTCAGTGATGACGTAGCGGGTATCGAATACAGTTCGGTACTTAAAAACGTATATGCCATCGCTGCCGGTATCTGTAGCGGTCTGAAATATGGCGACAACTTCCAGGCTGTACTGATCTCCAACGCCATTCAGGAAATGAACCGTTTCTTGAATACGGTGCATCCGTTGAACAGAAACGTGGATGAATCTGTTTATCTGGGGGATTTATTGGTGACCGGTTACTCCAACTTCAGCCGCAACCGAACTTTCGGAACGATGATAGGTAAAGGGTATTCCGTTAAGAGTGCGCAAATTGAAATGGAAATGATTGCGGAAGGTTACTATGGTACAAAATGTATCAAAGAAATCAATAAGCATCATCATGTCAATATGCCGATACTGGACGCAGTGTACAACATTCTGTACGAACGTATCTCACCAATGATCGAGATTAAACTGTTGACTGACTCTTTTAGATAAAAAAATATTAAGTATTAAGTATTAGGCATTTAAGTATTACCCGCAGGTACTCATACTTGACAATCCATACTTGATGACTAATACTTAATACTTAAAACTTAATACTTAAAATATATGATTAGTTTAAACATTGAAAAAACATTTGGATTCATCTCCAAAGAAAAGGTTTTTGCTTACGAAGCTGAAGTAAAAGCCGCACAGGAAATGCTTGAAAAAGGTACAGGCAAAGGTAACGACTTTTTAGGATGGTTGCATTTGCCTTCTTCTATCACTAAAGAACACCTGGCCGACCTGAACGCTACTGCAAAAGTATTAAGAGACAATTGTGAAGTAGTAATCGTAGCCGGTATCGGTGGTAGCTATCTGGGTGCCCGTGCCGTCATCGAAGCTTTGTCTAACAGCTTCACTTGGTTGCAGGAAAAGAAAACAGCTCCTGTCATGATCTATGCAGGACACAATATCAGCGAAGATTATCTGTACGAACTGACTGAATATCTGAAAGACAAGAAATTCGGTGTCATCAATATCTCTAAATCAGGAACTACTACTGAAACAGCTCTTGCTTTCCGTTTGCTGAAGAAGCAATGTGAAGATCAGCGCGGCAAAGAAACTGCAAAGAAAGTAATCGTTGCCGTGACGGATGCCAAGAAAGGTGCTGCCCGTGTAACAGCCGACAAAGAAGGATACAAAACATTCATCATCCCCGATAACGTAGGCGGACGTTTCTCTGTCCTGACTCCGGTTGGTTTGCTGCCTATTGCAGTGGCCGGATTCGATATCGACAAACTGGTTGCCGGTGCTGCCGACATGGAAAAAGTATGTGGTTCGGACGTTGCATTTGCTGAAAACCCTGCTGCTATCTACGCTGCTACCCGCAATGAGTTGTACAGAAATGGTAAGAAGATCGAAATCCTCGTTAACTTCTGCCCAAAACTGCACTATGTAAGCGAATGGTGGAAACAGCTTTACGGAGAATCTGAAGGAAAAGACAATAAAGGTATCTTCCCTGCATCGGTAGATTTCTCAACAGACCTCCACTCTATGGGTCAATGGATTCAGGAAGGCGAACGTTCTATCTTTGAAACGGTGATTTCAGTAGAGAAGGTTAACCACAAACTGGAAGTTCCTTCTGATGAAGCAAATCTGGACGGCTTGAATTTCTTAGCCGGCAAACGTGTGGACGAAGTGAACAAGATGGCCGAATTGGGAACACAGTTGGCTCACGTAGACGGTGGTGTACCTAATATGCGTATCGTACTTCCGGAATTGAGCGAATACAACATCGGTGGTCTGCTCTATTTCTTCGAAAAGGCTTGCGGTATCAGCGGTTACTTGCTAGGCGTGAATCCATTCAACCAACCGGGTGTGGAAGCATACAAAAAGAATATGTTTGCGTTGCTGGACAAACCGGGGTATGAAGAAGAATCTAAAGCAATCCGTGCAAAACTGTAATCAAGAACGTTTTTATAAACGGTAAACTATAAACAATGGACGGTGAACAACTATGCTATATGCATAGATTTGTTCACCGTTCATTATTATATTCTATTGGTTGCTGTTTCCGGTTGCACCGTTTATTATCCGTTGTACCGTTTACAGCGCACCATTTTTACTTATCATCCTCCGCTTTCGTCTTCAAGCCGATTTCTTCCTGTGCTCCTTCACATTCGGCTTTGGAAGAAAGATAGAACTCTAATTTTACATCGCCGCTCTTATCTACTTGTTTGATGGTCGCAATCACCATAATTTTAGCTTTTGACACACCATCCTTAAAACGAAGCTGTCCCTTTTCCACATCTGTCAGATTTCCCTCTGTAGATACTTCTGTTTTCTCAAAGATGAGTTTAGTATCCACTTCATCATCATTCTGAAGTCTAAAGGTTTTCAGTTCAGCTCCATTTCCATCCAAAAGCAGAAGAGCTTTCACTTCGTCTCCCACCTTCAAGGCCGGCAATTCGTCCCTCTGATTCGCATAGTCTTTTTCACCGGAACCGGAACTTTCATCCTCCGATTCAACCTTTGCATAAAGCTTTTCTATCTTGATAACAGGACTTTCCCCACTATCAGAGCAGGCGCCTAAAAACAATGGTAGCAACAATAATACTCTCTTTTTCATGCTATCGTCGAGTTTATAACGTTACAAAAATACACATATTCTTCTAAACAACAAATAATTATACAAGTAATACGCCGCAATTCAGTAGTGCCGAACAGTCTACACGACAAGAGTTGGCAGTAGATACCACATGGCAAGTAATCACTAAACTATCTTCCCGTTCTAACTTATCTCTCGTTTTTTATCGTTATCTTTGCCTCATATACAACTGTAGATTAAGCGAATCAAACTAAAAAGAACAAATAAAATGACAGGAAATTTATTAAAGAAATCCAGTGGATTCATATTATTATGTAGCATATCATTGCTAATGCTCGTAATGACCGGTTGCCAGGAAGCCAAACTCAAGACAGTGATCGGAGTAGCCAACAAACAGTGTCCGATAGACATGGGAGCAGTCGGTACGATCACCAGCATCATCTACGACGGGAATAACGTAGTGTACACGCTGAACATGAACGAAGAGATTACCAATATAAAGATATTGAAAGACAATCCGGAAAGCATGAAATCATCTATCACAATGATGTTTCAAAATCCGGCAGCAGATGTAAAAGAGATGCTCAAGTTGATGGCAAAATGCAATTCCGGATTACACATGATATTTGTAGGGAATAAGTCGGGCGAACAAGCGGTTTGCGAACTTACCGCCGAAGAACTGAAAGAAGTGATTAATACAAATGCCGATCCGGCACAAAGCGGACAAACAAAGCTTGAAGCGCAACTGAAAATGGCGAACCTGCAATTCCCGATGCAAGCCAGCGAAGAAGTCATTGTCGAAAAGATCGAGGTCATAGGCGAATCGGTTGTTTATATATGCAGTGTGGACGAAGAATTGTGTCCCATCAGCCAGATTGAAGAAAACGCAGCAGAAGTGAAAGAGGGTATTGTATCAACACTGGCAAGTCAGACCGATCCCGCCACCCAGATATTCATCAAAACCTGTGTAGATAACAATAAAAGCATAGCTTACAGATATATCGGCAAGGAATCCGGTCAGCAATACGATGTGATTATTCCTCTGTCTGATCTGAAGAAAATGCTTATAGAAAAATAAAATATCATCTTAAAAAGATTCTGCAACGTACCAAAGTATGAAAAAGAAACTGAAAGCCGTCCTGTTTGACATGGACGGCGTACTTTTTGACTCTATGCCCTATCATTCGGAAGCCTGGCATACAGTAATGAAATCTCACGGACTCACTCTTAGTCGCGAAGAAGCATATATGCACGAAGGACGGACAGGAGCCTCCACTATTAATATTGTTTTCCAACGTGAACTGGGCAGAGAAGCTACCCAAGAAGAAATAGAAAGTATCTATCAGGAGAAAAGTGTTTTGTTCAATTCGTATCCTGAAGCAAAACGTATGCCCGGTGCATGGGAGTTGCTACAAAAAGTGAAAAAGGATGGATTGATTCCGATGGTGGTCACTGGTTCCGGTCAACTATCCCTGCTCGAACGGTTGGAACACAACTATCCGGGAATGTTTCGTAAAGAATTGATGGTTACAGCGTTCGATGTAAAATATGGTAAGCCCAATCCCGAACCGTATCTGATGGCATTGAAAAAAGGCGGACTTAAAGCTGATGAAGCCATCGTAGTAGAGAACGCTCCGTTAGGAGTGGAAGCCGGACACAATGCGGGTATCTTTACAATAGCTGTAAATACAGGTCCTTTGGACGGACAAGTATTGCTGGATGCCGGAGCCGATCTGCTACTGCCATCCATGCAAGCACTAAGCGATCATTGGGATACGCTGTTTGAAAAGAACACCTAAAAGCTGAAAAGATAATTTATTCTTCAAAACAGGAGAAAAACATTGAAAAGAAGGAATATAAATCGTATTTTTACAGGAGTTTAATTCACTTAGATTCCATCTAAGCCAACGCAGATTCTACTATGCAAAAGTTATTATCCTTACCACCCAATTTGATCCATTGCTTCCACGAACTGGAAGAAGTCAACCATACCGATTGGTTTTGTACATCAGACCCCATTGGGAGCAAACTAGGCTCCGGCGGCGGAACGACATGGTTATTGCAGGCCTGCCATCAGGCATTCGCGCCACAAAAATCTTTCGGCAACTGGATAGGAGATGAAAAAAGAATATTGCTCCATGCAGGCGGACAAAGCCGTCGCCTGCCCAGCTACGGACCTTCCGGCAAAATATTGACTCCGATCCCGATCTTCAGTTGGGAAAGAGGACAAAAACTCGGACAGAATCTATTATCATTGCAGCTCCCACTCTATGAAAGGATTATGAATCAGGCCCCGGCCGGTCTGAATACGCTGATCGCAAGCGGAGATGTATATATCCGTTCGGAAAAGCCACTCCAGGATATTCCGAATGCAGACGTAGTGTGCTACGGCTTATGGGTAAATCCTTCCTTGGCAACCCATCATGGTGTATTTGTTTCCGACCGGAAAAAGCCGGAGGTTCTCGACTTCATGTTACAGAAACCTTCTCTTGAAGAGTTAGAAGGATTATCGAAAACTCATCTTTTCCTGATGGACATCGGTATCTGGATTTTGAGTGACCGCGCCATCGAAGTATTGATGAAACGGTCATTAAAAGAAGGAACCAATGATATTAATTATTATGACTTATACTCAGACTACGGCTTGGCTTTGGGAGAGCATCCCAAAACGGAAGATGAAGAAATCAATCAGTTATCCGTAGCCATATTGCCTTTGCCCGGTGGAGAATTCTATCATTATGGCACAAGCCATGAACTGATTTCTTCTACTTTAGCCATACAAGACAAGGTACGCGATCAAAGAAGGATCATGCACCGGAAAGTAAAACCGAATCCGGCTATCTTTATCCAGAACTCTATCACACAAGTTTCTCTTTCTGCAGACAATGCCAACTTATGGATTGAGAATAGTCATGTGGGAAAAGGCTGGAAACTGGGTTCCCGCCAAATAATAACAGGAGTTCCCGAAAACCAATGGAACATCAACCTGCCGGATGGAGTCTGCATCGACATTATCCCTATCGGCGACAATGACTTTGTTGCACGTCCGTATGGATTGGATGATGTGTTCAAAGGAGCGTTAGACAAATCAACGACTACCTATCTTAATATCCCTTTCACCCGCTGGATGGAAGAAAGAGGAATTACCTGGGAGGATATAAAAGGACGCACCGATGATTTACAATCAGCATCTATCTTCCCCAAAGTAACTTCTGTTGAAGATTTAGGCATATTAGTGCGCTGGATGACATCGGAGCCCCAACTGGAAGAAGGGAAAAAACGTTGGCTCAAAGCAGAGAAAGTTTCTGCCGACGAAATCTCGGCAGGCGCCAACCTCAAGCGTCTTTATGAACAGCGTAATGCTTTCCGTAAAGAGAACTGGAAAGGACTGGCGGCTAATTATGAAAAAAGCGTATTCTATCAACTTAACTTACTGGATGCCGCAAACGAATTTGTACGTTTCAACCTGGATACTCCCGATGTCCTGCAAGAAGATGCCGCACCCATGCTACGGATACACAACCGGATGCTTCGCGCACGCATCATGAAACTACGTGAAGACAAAGATTGCGCAAAAGAAGAACAGGCAGCCTTCCAACTGCTCCGTGACGGTTTATTAGGAGTGATGAACGAACGTAAAAGTCATCCCACGCTCAACGTTTATTCCGATCAGATTGTATGGAGCCGCAGCCCTGTACGCATTGATGTGGCAGGAGGATGGACGGACACTCCTCCCTACTCTCTTTATTCAGGAGGAAGCGTTGTCAATCTTGCCATCGAACTGAACGGCCAACCGCCGCTGCAAGTATACGTTAAACCTTGCAAGGAATATCATATTACCCTTCGTTCCATCGACATGGGTGCAATGGAAGTGATACGAAATTATGAGGAACTGCAAGATTACAAAAAGGTGGGTTCTCCATTTTCCATCCCCAAAGCCGCCCTTACGTTGGCAGGTTTCGCGCCGGCATTCTCAACAGAATCCTACCCTTCTTTAGCCAAACAGCTGGAAGCTTTCGGCTCGGGAATTGAAATTACCCTGTTGGCTGCTATTCCTGCTGGCTCGGGTTTGGGCACCAGTTCTATCCTGGCATCCACCGTGCTCGGAGCAATCAATGATTTCTGCGGACTGGCTTGGGACAAGAATGATATATGTAGTTACACATTAGTATTGGAACAACTACTGACCACAGGAGGAGGTTGGCAGGATCAATATGGCGGTGTTTTTTCCGGCATTAAACTACTGCAATCCGAAGCAGGTTTCGAACAGCATCCATTAGTGCGCTGGTTGCCCGATCAACTCTTTGTTCATCCTGACTACCGCGACTGCCATCTGTTATATTATACAGGAATTACCCGTACTGCCAAAAGTATTCTGGCGGAAATTGTCAGTTCCATGTTCCTCAATTCCGGTCCACATCTAAGTTTGCTAGCCGAGATGAAAGCCCATGCAATGGATATGAGTGAAGCTATCCTGCGCAGCAACTTCGATAGTTTCGGTCGATTGGTCGGCAAAACCTGGATACAAAACCAGGCATTAGATTGCGGAACCAATCCGCCGGCAGTAGCAGCCATTATCGAGAAAATCAAAGATTATACCCTAGGATACAAACTCCCCGGCGCAGGCGGCGGCGGTTATTTATATATGGTAGCCAAAGACCCTCAAGCAGCCGGACAGATCCGACGGATATTGACAGAACAAGCTCCCAACCCACGCGCTCGTTTTGTAGAAATGACGCTTTCTGACAAGGGACTTCAGGTTTCAAGAAGCTAAAGAAGAGGCATTGCCAGATTACCGGTCAATCTCATTCAGAACCACAAAAAACAAGCTTGGACAGATTCAAACGAAATGTCCAAGCTTCAATTTTTCAATGCCATAATGATCTGTTTTACATGTTGAGACTTGAAATAACTGTAAAGTAAATCATAATAATGATAAAACCAATAGCTCCGATAATCAGCGCCACACTAGCCCATTTCTTTTTTCTAGCTTCTTCCATTCTAATTTATATTTATGGGATTAATATAATTTATCGTCAGATATCTACTTCCGGAAAGCTATAAATACACTATATCAACATCATTTTTTTACTTCTTCATCGTTACAAAGTTAGCATTTTCTATGAGATTTCAATCATCTAAAACAACTTTTCATTCTCTTTAGACTAAATTATGCAACTACGGATAATAATATGGAACACAAGATTTTATCTATTACTGCTTTTATATCATGTGAAAGTTGTACATTTGCATAATCGACAATTCTGATTAAACACATTCACACCAGGAAAAGAATCAAAAAACAATAAAAATACAAAGATGAAATTACTTAAATTACTATTCGTTGTTTTGCTGTTTGCCTGCAATGACGACTCAAAAGACACTCCGACTACCGGAGAGCCCAAACAAATTGTTGTAGAAATGGACGCTGCCGCCTCCAATGTGACAGATGTTTCCGGCACATATACGTTGGAAGCCAATAAAGAATACTGTGTTCGGGAAGATGGAAAATATAAGATATTACTAGTAAAAAGCGTCTATACAGATAAAGAAGGAAAAGAAAAGGATATTCTTACTTACGGTATTCTTGATGTAGCAAAGAACAAATATCTCTATTATACAGCAGGAATTGATGTAGCCAAAAGACTGGAAAGAGACTGGAATTTCTATGATGACAACAACCCGGATAACGCTGCCAAACAGCTGATTTGCACTTCCCATCTGAAAGAGGAATAAATAGAAAATTAAAAAACGCAATTACCACAACCACGGGCAGTATATTAAAGATGCAAATTCTTATTTCCAACTTGGGCTATTAGTGATTATGAAAAGAATAATTCTCTCTTCCTTATTGGTTATTTTTGTTGTTGGCTGCATCGGAATTGGTAATCGTGAAGTTGCTGACAACGGGTACATGAACTCTGGTTATACGAAAAAAGAACTCGAAGCCAAAGGGGTCAATACCGAGCATCTGTTCGTATTTACAGAAAAATGTGCAACTTACAACGGGCAAGTATTCTCGATAGGCATCCCCATTGATTCCCTTATTAAAATATTCGGACCCGAAAATAGAATCCTCTACGGAAAAGATGGCAATGTGGGATATAACAACTATTTTTGGGATGAAATCGGCTTTGTCGCTTTAGTCTCCCCCGAAAAGGAGGTGATGCAGTTCAATTTGCATTGGGATTACGTGCCGAAAGAAAAAGAGTACGATTATGACGATCCGGATCCGGCTGAGGTTCCGGTTAATTTTTTCAAGGGCAAGATTCTATTAAACGGAGTTCCACTCGACAATACATCGGATTATGCGGATTATTGCAATAATAAAGAGGTGCAAAGTCAGTTGCGTAAATTGGCTCGAAAGGAAGGAATCAGAAATTACACTAAATGTTTTTATAATTACGGGGTCAATAGTGGATGTAACCGTTATCATAGTTCTTATCACAAGCTCTACTGCTTCGATTATACAATGTTCGAGATCGATCCCCTTGTCGCCCCCTGCTTCTCGTATCGGGTGAAAATATTCACCGAGACGGGACAAATTCATGAATTCGGAATGCAGCACGATGTCTATACCAATCCGGATGCTATCGACCTCTTTTAAATCTAACTGTCACCTTGAACATCAGCATGTTAGGTATTATATTTTCCACCAACAATTAACCAACAACTATCAACTACAACGAGTAAATCCACCATTTTAAGCCCAGTTCTACAAGGTATAACAAAGAAGAAATCCCTCAATAATCTACTGATTATCAAGGGATTCATCTGTGACCCCGGTGCGATTCAAACGCACGACCTTCAGAACCGGAATCTGACGCTCT
>ERZ791571.1509-NODE-1509-length-10535-cov-15.063073_pt1 | contig 10535 bp, 7 predicted proteins | sample MGYA00509972_ERZ791571 | MGnify/ENA primary metagenome ERZ791571 (study PRJEB30046, sample SAMN00791936) | human gut metagenome | study: EMG produced TPA metagenomics assembly of the A metagenome-wide association study of gut microbiota in type 2... | reverse complement strand
CGGACAAGAGCTTCAATGTCCGCATCATCGCCGCCACCAACGAGGATCTGGAGAATTGCGGGCGAGCATGACGGCTATCGCAAAATCATCACGACGCCCGAAGGCTTTGACAAAAAGGTGCTCCCTGCCATGCACGAGTTGGAAATCCCCGTCTATAAGGACTATTTCCTGTTGTTCGACGAGTGCGAAAAGGCCATACAGGATGTAGGCTACCGCGGGGACATCTACCTGCCTGTCGAGGATTTTTTCAAATTCGAGAACAAGGCGATGGTTTCGGCAACGCCTATCGTTCCGTCCGACCCGCGTTTCGAGGAAAACGGGTTTAAGATACTGAAACTCGTTCCGACCTATGACAGTCGGATCGAACTGACGCTTTGCACGACCAACAACACGGTCGCAGTAATGCGGAAACTGTTGAAGCGTCTGGAAAACGAAACGGTCTGCGTGTTTCTGAACTCCACGGAAACGATTTTGAGCCTTATCTATGCCCTCAGACTGCAAGGCCGAAGCAGGGTCTTTTGCAGTGAAAAGAGCGTGCGGAAACTCAAACAGATGAACTTCACCGACGCCAGCGAAACGCTCGATGAATTGGCTCCCGTCAATTTTCTGACCAGCCGTTTCTATGCGGCCGTGGATATCAAATTAGACTACAAACCCCATGTAATCCTGCTGACGGATGTAATGCGTGCCCCCTTTTCGGCAGTAGACCCGCAGACCGAGGTCGTGCAGGCCATCGGGCGGTTCCGTAACGGCGTGGCGAGGGCATACCATATCGCCAATACAAGCGACAACCTGCAATGCCTGACCCGCGAAGCCCTCGAACGCCGACTGACGGGCGAGGAAAACATCTATAACCAAATCCGCCAGATACAGCCCGACGGCGAGGATGAAGCGCAGGCCCGTTTCCAAGCCCTGAACGGCATGGCCTACAAACGGTTCGTAACCCGCGACGGAAACCGCAACCATTTCATGTGGGACAATGCGTGGACGGATGAACAAATTAAAGCATATTATCGCTATCCGTCCACGCTGACCGCGGCCTATAAATCGGCTCCGTTTCGATTGACTGTCTGCACGGCCCATTACCCGATAACGGATGCGGACCGTCTGCGTCGTGAGAAAGCGAAAATGAATACCCGCGAATTGTGGCGCGAGGTGGTCGGACAGCTTGCCAAACTCCAAACGGCCCACTCCGACATGGAACCTGCATTTCTGCAAGAAGAACTGGGGAATGAATTTGCGGCAATCGTACAGGCGTTCACGATTCTCGGTGCAAAACGGATGGAAGAATTGGGGTACAGCCGCAGTAAGATCGAAGCGGCCATGACCCGCACCGAAGAAAACGTGCTGCTGACAGCCCCCAAGATGCAGGAAGCTGTTTACGCGCAATACAAAACGGGCGATCTGGTGGCCTGCTCGGAAATCAACAATTTCCTGCATCGGCTGATCGTGAACAACGGCATTCCGTTCGAGGGGCGGCGGGTGGATCGTAAGGTCGTGAAACTCTTTTTCGAGATCGAGGACGACACAAAACGCCTCGGCGGTCAAAAGGCATTTCTGCTCGGAAAAAAGATGTTCGAGTTTTAAGGGCATCGGACCGACTTTGCAAAGGGGACTTATATAAACCCCTTTGCGCAAGTTGGTCCTAAATAAAAACAACAATAATCATTTAATAATCAAAATATAATCTGCCATGACGGGCTTTATTGCATTTCTGTTTGTAGTCTTTCTGATGTTGTCGGGTAAATACATTGTTATCGGACTGTTTATGCTTATTTTTCGCATTCTGCTGACCATTTACAGCATCATAGCTGAAATCCTTGCGGCAATATTCATTCCCTCCAAACCATTCTGACTTTATTTGGAAAGGGGCGAAGCCCCTGACCTGCAAACTGAATCAAACCAATTAAAGATCAAATAAATATGAAACTTTTATCCGCATTGGCTTTGCTGTTTATCGGACCGATCGTTTTGGCCGCAGGAATCAATTTCATCGGATGGTTAGGCGGAAAAATCTGGAAAGAATAAGCTAAATACCATTCCGCAGAATTCGGACCAATTTTGTCAAGGGGTCTTAATATAGACCTTTTGAAAAAATCGGTCCGTTTTTTATGACCGAGCGGACAATCCCTATTTTTCACCCCTCCCCATTTTCAGATGGGAAATTGAATTTTTATCCATTACATATAATAGGATTCCACATAATACAAGCCACCCCTATCTGCGTCCGAAACCATATAACAGCATAGAATTATTGATATTACATGAAGTTGGATTACTACTGATAAGCGATAAACAAAAACTTAACCGCTATGTACGAAACACAAGAGAGAGCTAAACGGATTACGGACATCCATGTTTTATGGGGACAAAGCACGGTTATCGAAGAGCTGATCCAAGCGGGGAAAATCGACGAGGAATACCTCTATCCCTTTAATGGGGACGAGGTGTTGGAATGGTGGCTTGTTACTCCGTGGCTGGCCGAACGACTGAAAGAGCAGGGCGAAATCATCATCGACGAATTAGGGTGTCGTTGGTGGGGACGGCTGACAAGCGGGCAGGCTATTTACATGGACGGCGTAATACAAGAAATCTGCGGGAACGATTAACCCAACTTACAACTAACAAAGTTTCGATTCCATACTCCCGACTATTGGATAGAAACTTTGTTTTCAAGAACTTTGCACAATAAAAGCGCAGCAAATTTCCATAGAGTGTTCTGTCTTTTAGAAACATTTTCTATCTTTGTGTCGTTACCGAATAGGTAACTAACATATTAGTAACGTGAAAGTGTTTCGCGTTTACTCTCACATAGAAATCTGACAGTTTCAATAGGTACGGGAGTAAGCAAGACAGACACTCTTCATTTGTGTAGCTATATATCATCCCGATATATACTGCCAAGTGTGGGGATTTGCTTATTTGTACCAAGGTTTTGTCAGAACCTCTATGTGGATAAGCGAACAACTCCACACTTTCTTTTTGCATATAACCCACCGCAACAGGAGTTGATACGGTAAGACTTGAAACACTTGTTCAACTTAAATAATCTTACTATGAAAAAATTATTTTTATTTGTGCTTACTGCAATGATGATTTGCAGTTGCTCGAAAAGCGAAACAGAAGACAACCCCAACCCAAATCCAGAATCATCCGTAACAGGAATGTGGCTGACCCCCGACGCATTGACCTTTGAATCAACGGGAGGATCGGAAACTGTTTGGCTTAATCTCAATTATAGCGGAACTTCCACAAATGCTCAATGGAAACTGACGGGCGGCGAATCTTGGTGTACGGCATCTAAAACGAGTGGAGGAGACAACGAACAAATCACTTTCGAGGTAACAGAGAATAATGATCCAGATGAACGAAATGCAACGTTTACTTTTACATGTGGATCGGTTTCGACTAAACTTGTCGTAACGCAGAAACAAAAGGATGCCTTGACTGTTACATCGTCCAAAATTGAAATGGACTCCAATGGAGGAATTGCGATAGTTGAAGTCAAAGCCAATATCGACTATGAATATGAAATAGGAAAAGACTGCAAGGATTGGGTAACACTCAAGGAAACTCGCGCACTTCAGACAACAATGCTTTCATTTGATGTTGCCCAAAATACAGACTTTGAAAAGCGGGAAGGAACGATTACTGTTTTTAGCGACGGATTGTCCGAAACCATAACTATTTATCAAGCGGGAGAAGAGCCTACTATTGTACTGACACAAAATAAATACGATGTTTCAGGTGATGGGGAAACGATAAAGGTGGAAATAAATAGCAATGTTGATTTTCAAGTAACGATTCCATCTGATGTAGATTGGATAAAAGAAACATGGACACGGGCTATCTCGACACATACAAAATATTTTAAAATAGCTACTAATTCGCCTAATCAATCTCGAAGTGCGGAGATTTTATTTACAAATACGGAATATAGCCTTTCAGAAAAAATCATCATCAATCAAAAAGCGGCATCTTATGTAACCGTTCATGTCGTTCAAAAGGGAGGATTATCTGATGTACTGGTTGATAAAGAATTAAATCCCGAATCTATTATTTCCATGAAAATAATAGGGGAATTAGATGCCGAGGATTTTTTGACAATCCAGAATATGATAAACCTAAAGAATCTCGATCTTGAAGAAGTGAACCTAACAGAGCTTCCGACAAAGGCTTTTTATAAAATGAAAACCATTGAGAATCTTATATTACCGCATACATTAACGATCATTAACGACAGTGAATTTTATCAAAATTCACTGAAGTCGATAATAATTTCCTCAAATGTGGAAACGATAGGAGAATATGCATTTTACGAGTGTCCATTAAAATCCATTAACATCCCAGCGAGTGTAAAGGCGATAAACAAAGCGGCTTTCATGAATTGTTCATCATTAGCAACCATTACCTTTTCAAAAGGTTCTATGCTGACAAAAATATGCGGAGGAAAAGGTTTTTTGAGCCATGGAGAGAAATATTATTATGGAGCATTTGCAAATTGCACGGCATTAACTTCCATTGAGATTCCCGCAAATGTAGAAATCATTGAAGAAGCGGCGTTTAAAAATTGCACAGCTCTAACGACCGTCACATTCGAGAATAACTCAAGTTTAAAAACGATATGTGGAGCAACCTATGACTATTCTTATTACGGCGGAGCATTTTCTGATTGCATTTCGTTGATTTCCATTGAAATTCCTGCAAGCGTAGAAACGATTGAAGCTGCTGCATTCAAGGGGTGTTCCAAGTTGGCAACCGTAACCTTTGAGAAAGGTTCTCAACTGAAAACTATCGGTGGTGGCTATTCTAATTCTTCTGATTATTATGGTGCTTTCTCGGATTGTCCTATAACCTCTATTGAAATTCCAGCAAGCGTAGAAACGATTGAAGCGGCGGCATTCAAGGGGTGTTTGGCATTAGCAAAAATTACTTTTGAGAAAGGAATCAATCTCAAAAAAATTAGCGGCGGTTATTCTGAAAATAGAAATACAGATGGCTATTTTTATGGGCATGGGGCATTTGCAAAATGCACGGCATTGACATCAATTGAAATTCCTGCAAGTGTTGAGGTAATTGAACCTGAAGCGTTCTGGGGTTGTACGGGTTTGCAGGAGGCTTATATCGGCGATGGAGTTACCGAGATTGCCGCGAAAGCGTTTGCGGAATGCACCGCATTGAAAACGGTCGTTATCGGAAAGAGTATTCAGCGTATCGGCGATCAGGCCTTCAATACGAGGAGTTCCTGGGATCAGATGACCCTGGAGAAGATTACCGTTTTGTTCGACGATGTTGCGTCCGGCTCTTTCCCGGTGTTGGAGAGCGGTTCGAGAGGCGTCTTCCCGAAACCCGGCGGTTGGGATCCGGTTTCCTATAAAATATACGTACCGAAAGGGACGAAAACCGAATATCAGAAGAACTGGTCGGATTATAGTTCGCTGATCGTGGAGATGCAATAGGGTGCGGGCCGTTTCGACTGGTCGTACGGAATGCGGCGACTTTTCGAAGGTTGAATTTTCAATATTTTCGACTTAAGTCCGAAATCGGTCTGTATTGACACTCCTCGGCTCAATAGCCGAGGGGGGTTTTTTGTCGGATGGCATTTCTTCGTTTCCCGCTCCCTTTTTGCGGACGATCGAGGAAGCGGGCGGGATAATTCCGATTGCCGCAACAAGTATGGCGATTATATTGGGTTCGGGTTTCAGACTTGTTTCCCGAGGCTGTTTGTCATCGTTCGCCGGGGGCGTGTTCTGGGCTGTCCCTTTCTTTTGCCTCCTTGTGGAAAGGGGCTTGGGAGGGAAATGCTTGTCGGAAATCGGCCGGTACGGTACGTGATGGCTGCCTGTATTTTGAGCGTGGAGCGGAGGGTTGTGAAGACTGTTTGTCGCCTGTTTTGCCGGGGTTTCGGTAAAATGGCCCGTGTTTATGAGCTTCTTCTTCTGCGGCGGTCGCTTGGACGCTATCGGGGAAAGTCCGGTTATTCGGCGATGACGCCCGATCCGACCAGCTCATCGCCATCGTACCAGGCTGCGAACTGTCCCGGCGTGATTCCACGCTGAGGTTCGTCGAAAAGCAGGTAGGCCGCGTCCGAACGGATGAAGAGTTCCGCTCCTTGCAGCGGCTGGCGATAACGGATACGGACATCGAAACGACGGCTTTCGCCCGTTTTCAATTCCCGGAGCGGGTCGATCCAGTGCAGCTCGCCGGGAGCGATCCGCAAGGCCCGGCGGTAAAGTCCCGGATGGTCGTCCCCCTCGCCGACGTAGATCACGTTCTGCTCCACGTCGGTTGCCAGTACGAAAAGCGACTCCTTGCGGCCGCCGATCCCCAACCCTTTGCGTTGGCCGATGGTATAAAAGTGAGCTCCGTTGTGCTGTCCGATTTTTTTACCGTCGCGCACGGTATAACGGTAAGGAGCAGCAAGTGCGGCCAGCTCCGCATCCGTCGGCATGGAGGAACGCTTCGCAGCGGTTGCCGTCGGAGCTGTCGCCGGGTTCGGACATTCCGTCGAATCCGTATTCGCGGGATTCATACCGGAAGGAATGGCGCTTTTATCCGCGACTGTTCGCTCCGCCGTGCCCATACCTGCCTCCTCCGTTTTGCCGACGAGTGAGACGGCTTGGCCGTATTTGGACCAGTCGGACTTGATTTCATGGACATTGCCGGTTTTCGCTTCGAGCTTCTGTTGAAGAAAGACCGGCAGATCGACCTTGCCGACGAAACAGATGCCCTGCGAATCCTTGCGTTTGGCCGTGGCGAGCTTCATTTGCTCGGCGATGCGTCGCACCTCGGGTTTGAGCAGGTGGCCGACCGGAAACAGCGCCCGGGAAAGCTGTTCCTGCGAAAGTTGGCAGAGAAAATAACTCTGATCCTTGTTAGGATCACTTCCCGCGAGCAATTTGTAGATCGTCCGACCGTCGGGTGCCGTCTCTTCGGCCTTGCGACAGTAGTGTCCCGTAGCCACGAAATCGGCACCCAGCTTGAGGGCTTCCTTCAGAAAAACGTCGAACTTAATTTCGCGGTTGCAGAGCACGTCAGGGTTGGGTGTACGCCCTTTCGCGTATTCGGAGAACATATAGTCCACCACCCGGCGACGGTACTGGTCCGAGAGATCGACCGTATGGAACGGAATGTCGAGCCGCCGCGCGACAAGTTCGGCGAAGAGCCGGTCGTCGTGCCAGGGGCAGTCGCCTTCGAGCGTACCCGTAGTGTCGTGCCAGTTGATCATGAAGAGTCCGATAACCTCATGCCCGGCCTGTTGGAGCAGGTAGGCCGCTACCGACGAATCGACGCCGCCGGAGAGTCCGATAACCACACGTGCCATACTTTTTGCGCAAATTTTACTTTTCGACCGCACCGAAAGGCGCGTTTTGCCGGAAATATCCGGTCACGGAAGCACCGGTTTTCCACCGATTCTCGTTACAGTTCGATCAGTCCCTCGGGCAGTACCATCTTCACCGTACGGCCCTCGAAATCGATGCCTGCGATGAACTCCTCGACCGCCGGAACCAGGATCCGTTTGCCGCCGATCTCCACCTCGAAGAGGGGATTGGCCTCGCTGTCGTAATAATCCGTGATTTCGCCTTTCAACGTACCGATCCGTACCCGGAATCCGATCAAATCTTCCAGGTAGAATTCATCGTTTTCGTCGTCCTCGTGCTCGAGGTACAACTCCCGCCCGATAAACTCTTCCGCCCGACGAGCGGAGTCGATATCCGCGAATGTCGCCAATGCGTTGGTCTTGCCCCTCCGTTCGAAGCGGTCGCAAAAAAGAGGAACCGCCAGTGAATCGATCTTCACGAACAGCGGTTCCTCTGTTGAGAAGTCATCGGGAAACGTCGTGTAGAGATTCAGTAAAACCCCACCTTCAACTCCGAAGAGTTTACTCACGCGCGCAACCGACAACAACATAACGGTTGTAACTATGCCTCGGCAGGAGCTTCTCCCTCTGCGGGAGCTGCTGCTTCAGCCGATTCGGCAGCGGCAGCTTCGGCGGCCTCACGTGCGGCAGCTTCGGCAGCGGCTTTCTTCTCGGCGAGAGCGGCTGCGCGCTCTTCCTTGATTTTGGTCTCGGCGGCCAGACGGCTCTTCTCGGCCGATTTGGCGTCCGACGCCAGTTTGTTGGTCTTGTTCTCGATCTTGGTCTGCTTCTCGCTCAGCCATTTGTTGAATTTGGCCTCGGCGTCCGACTCGGAGAATGCACCTTTAGCGACACCGCCCAGCAGGTGCTTCTTGTACATTACGCCTTTGTAGGAGAGGATCGCCCGACAGGTGTCGGTGGGTTGTGCGCCTTTGAGTAACCAATCCAGAGCTTTCTCGAAGTTCAGATCGATCGTAGCAGGATTCGTATTGGGATTGTAGGTACCCAATTTCTCGATGAATTTACCATCACGTGGCGCTCTGCTATCTGCGGCAACGATGTGGTAGAAAGCGAAACCTTTCTTACCGTGGCGTGCCAGACGAATTTTAACAGCCATTTGCTATAAAATTTTTTAAGTAAAATAATAAACGCTACCCACTTTTCGGGGCTTTCAGGGGAGCAAAGGTAGAAACAAAAAACCGAATTGCCAAATCTGCCGGGAAACAAAATGGATCAATTTGGTAAAAGATGGGGTGTCCGGCCGTATTCGGCTGCTTTGCAGAAGCGGACAGGTGCAGTGAAGGCGGTTGCGATCAGGGCGGTACGGTTTGGCGTAACCGCCGATTTGCCGTTGATAAATCCCGAGTTTGGAGCACTCTTCGGATCGCACAGATCGTCTTCGGTGAAGGTTAATTCTTCGTAGTATAATTCGCCCCAGGCGCCGCTTTCATCCTGTCCGCAATAGTAGAATCCGAATGTTTCCATTTCGGCGGGGAGGAAATAATAACCATTTTCGACATTTTTCCAGCCGAACAATGTGCCGGTTTCGAGATAGTCGAGGATCTGCATATCTGAAAGATTCAGTTGTGTTGATCGTGCGACATGCAGAAGGCCCCATGTATGGATTGTTTCAGGGCTTGTCGGGGTAACCTGGAAGATAAATACCCGATGGTCGCTTGCCCCTTTGTAAATATCTGGGTAGAGTGTTTCCAGAGCCGTCCCGTCATAGAGTTGCCATTCCGCCTGCACGGTAGCGTTCATATTGCGCGGCAGGGGTTTGCTCGTCACGCGAGCAATGAATATATTATTTGGAAAATCATTGGTGTCGAGGAATCCATAAATTACATATTCTGTTCCCGGAATACAATTTATTTGCAATATTTCTCTATCCATATATAAGCTCGGCGAGTATGAGTTCTCTGGGGTCATATCTTGGATAAATTGGCGCCAGTCGTCGTAAGAATCGAAATACGAGGCAGTGGTGATTCCCACATAATACCATGTATCATTGAAATTTGGGGTGACTTGCACGTTGAAGCTGCGCATTTCGATATCGTACGGTTCGAAAATCAGTTCAAACCTTTCTTCAAACGGATGGTCGAACCAATCATCCAGTTTGTCGATCACTCCGTTGCCGTCAATATCCAAGTACTCGTCGAACGGTGGAATTGCATAATCCGTAATGGAGAGTTCTTCATAACGTCGTTCCAAATTTCTCGTAACTCTCGCAGGTTTAATCCCCATACCGTTGCTCCGTACGGCTGCGAGCAGGGCTTCGTCTTTGATCTGTCCGTTCACCTCGATGTCTGTCGCGATTTTGGAAACGATTTCCGAGAGTTGGGCAACCGTTCGTCCGTGTTGCAGCGTGGCGGAAATAGCCAGCAGGATGGCGTTGCCGACACCCGGACGGGCGATGTCCATCTTGTCGAAGCCTTCCGGCGAGGGAAGTTCGTCTTGCGGGATGCAGAACGATCGGAGCACTTCCTGCTCGGCCGTCCGGCGTGCATCCGGAATGGTCCGGCCCTCGTTCAAAACAAGGTACTTGATGCGGGGCGTTTCCAGCGAAGTGAGCAAATTGACGTTCGACTTTCCTTCCATTGCAAGGTCGGACAGAGACCGCAGGGTCAGCGGGGCATCGGAAAGATTGCCTGTCACTTCGTTGAAATAGAAACCCTCGGCGATGATCTCTACGTAGCGGCTGTCAATATCCGATGTAAGTTCGAACGAGCCCATGTCGTCGAGAATCTGCGTTTGGTAACTTTTACCGGTCGGTTGCAGTCGTTCGTTCAGCTCCTGGATAGTGACGACAGAGCCTTGGATGAACTGCCCTTTCTGCACGCTTCCGTTGATCGAATATTCCGGAATGTCCGGTTTTTCATCCTCCGAGTCGTTACCGTCGCCGGGGTTCTCGGTGTTATCCGATCCTCCGTAGGGCGTTTCATCGATACCGCTGTCGGTACAGCCGCAGACAAGCAGTACGGCGATTGCGAATAAAAAGAGTTTTTTCATAATAAGATTATTTAATAAGTAGAAATTTGATCATTCCTGCTACTTACCGTATCGGCTCCTGCTGCGGTGGTTTGAACAAAAAAAGCGTGGAACTGCAATATATGTTTTGATAACGGATTGGGAAAGTCGAAAATGAAAAGAAAAGCATAACAAGAGAAAATATAAT
>ERZ791571.1500-NODE-1500-length-10597-cov-2.963764_pt1 | contig 10597 bp, 9 predicted proteins | sample MGYA00509972_ERZ791571 | MGnify/ENA primary metagenome ERZ791571 (study PRJEB30046, sample SAMN00791936) | human gut metagenome | study: EMG produced TPA metagenomics assembly of the A metagenome-wide association study of gut microbiota in type 2... | reverse complement strand
TGCACAAACTATCCCTTATCATACATTTATGACACTTCAAGAAATTAAAGACCAAGTGCTGGCAGGCATTGATATATCGCCCGAGCAAGCCGCTTGGCTGGCCAATATGGCCGACAGCGAGGCGCTTTACGCCGCCGCACATGAGATTACCGTCGCGCGTGCTTCGCACGAGTTCGACCTGTGCTCCATCATCAACGCCAAATCCGGCAGATGCCCCGAAAACTGTAAATGGTGCGCACAATCCTCCCACTACAAGACGCAAGCCAAAGTCTATGACCTCCTCCCCGCTGAAGAATGTCTCCGACAGGCACAGTATAATGAAGCCCAGGACATCAACCGTTTCTCCCTCGTCACCAGCGGACGGAAACCCTCTCCCAAACAGATTACCCAACTTTGCGACACAGTCCGCCATATGCGGCGACATTCGTCTATCCAACTTTGCGCCTCATTGGGACTACTTAATGAAGAAGAACTGCGTTCCCTGCACGAAGCGGGAATTACCCGTTATCATTGCAATCTGGAAACTGCTCCTTCTTATTTTCCCCAACTTTGTTCCACCCACACACAAAAGCAGAAACTTGCCACACTTGCCGCCGCCCGCCGTGTAGGAATGGATATCTGCTGCGGAGGTATCATCGGCATGGGAGAAACGATGGAACAACGAATTGAATTCGCTTTTATTCTGAAGGAACTGAATGTTCAATCCATCCCCATAAATCTGCTAAGCCCGATTCCCGGAACACCATTGGAAAACGAAAAGCCTTTGAACGAAGAAGAAATTCTCCGGACAATCGTCCTGTTCCGTTTCATCAATCCGACGGCTTTTCTCCGTTTTGCCGGCGGACGCTCGCAACTCTCTCCCGAAGCTATGCACAAGGCACTGTATATCGGTATCAACTCGGCTATCGTAGGCGACTTGCTTACCACACTCGGTTCTAAAGTATCGGAGGACAAGAAGATGATTCAAGAAGAAGGTTATCATTTTGCCAGCTCCCAATTTGACCGTGAACATCTTTGGCATCCATATACTTCCACAACCGATCCGCTCCCTGTTTACAAAGTAAAACGGGCGGACGGCGCAACCATCACTCTCGAAGACGGACGGGTGTTGATTGAAGGAATGTCTTCATGGTGGTGCGCCGTACACGGGTACAACCATCCCGTGCTGAACCAAGCGGCAAAGGAACAATTAGACAAGATGTCCCATGTAATGTTCGGTGGTCTGACACACAACCCCGCCATCGAACTGGGAAAATTGCTATTACCTTTAGTTCCTTCCTCCATGCAAAAAATATTCTATGCAGATTCCGGCTCGGTAGCCGTAGAAGTGGCCTTAAAAATGGCCGTACAATATTGGTATGCGGCAGGACAGCCCGAAAAGAATAATTTCGTGACCATCCGTTCCGGTTATCACGGTGATACGTGGTGACGGGTATGCACAGTCTTTTTGGTTCGGCATTGCCTGTACGTTATTTTGTCCCGTCCCCCGCTTCCCGTTTTGATGGAGAATGGAATCCGGAAGATATCATCCCTTTACGGGAAACCATTGAAAAACATTCCAGAGAGTTGGCGGCACTGATTCTTGAACCAATTGTGCAAGGGGCAGGCGGTATGTGGTTCTACCATCCGCGATACTTGCATGAAGCGGAAAAACTCTGCCGGAAGCATGGCCTTCTTCTGATTTTCGATGAGATAGCGACAGGATTCGGACGGACCGGGAAGCTTTTTGCTTGGGAACACGCCAGAGTAGAGCCCGATATTATGTGTATCGGTAAAGCATTGACCGGCGGATACATGACACTTTCCGCAGTCTTGGCAAGCAATCAGGTGGCAGACACCATTTCCAATCATGCACCGGGAGCTTTCATGCACGGCCCCACTTTCATGGGCAATCCGCTTGCCTGTGCGGTGGCTTGCGCATCCGTTCGCCTGCTGCTCGAATCCGGCTGGCAGAAGAATGTGCAACGAATCGAAAGCCAACTCAAAGAAGAGCTGGCTCCTGCACGGGAGTTCCCGCAAGTAGCCGATGTACGGGTATTGGGCGCTATCGGAGTAATTGAGATGAAGCGTCCGGTGAATATGGCATACCTGCAACAGCGATTTGTAGAAGAGGGTATTTGGGTACGTCCATTCGGTAAATTGGTTTATCTGATGCCACCTTTCATCATTACTCCCGAACAACTAAGTAAACTGACCTCCGGATTACTCAACGTTATTCAAAATTAGTAGTTACCCAAAATCATAAATAATGATATTAGACTCTATCAACCAAGAACTGCTTGTTCTCAAAGAAAAGAAAAACTACCGTTCTCTCCCGCCATTGATTCACGATGGACGGGAAGTTATTCTGAATGGACAACGGATGTTGAATCTTTCCTCCAATGATTATCTCGGACTGGCTAATGATGTATCATTAAGAGAGGAATTCTTAAAGACAATGACTCCCGAAACATTTCTGCCTACTTCCTCTTCTTCCCGATTGCTGACAGGTAACTTTTCCGATTATCAAGCATTGGAACAACAGCTGGCAACTATGTTCGGAGCAGAAAGCGCACTCATATTCAACAGTGGTTATCATGCCAATACAGGGATTCTTCCTGCCGTCAGCAATGCGCAAACACTGATTCTTGCCGATAAGCTGGTGCACGCCAGCCTGATAGACGGAATCAGATTGTCGTCCGCCAAATGTATCCGTTATCGCCACAATGACGCCTCCCAACTGCAACGTTTGGTTTCCGAGAATCACAATCTTTATGCACAAATCATCATTGTTACCGAAAGTATTTTCAGTATGGATGGAGATAAAGCCGATCTTCGCGCTCTCGTCCGATTGAAAAAGAGCTATTCCAATGTTCTTCTTTATGTAGACGAAGCTCATGCCTTCGGTGTACGGGGAGAAAAAGGACTAGGATGTGCCGAAGAACAAGACTGTATCAACGATATAGATTTCCTAGTAGGCACGTTCGGAAAGGCAATCGCCTCAGCAGGAGCTTACATTGTCTGCCGCCAGGTTATTCGGGAATACCTGATTAACAAGATGCGTACCTTTATATTCACCACTGCCCTTCCACCTGTCAATATTCAATGGACAGCATGGGTATTGCAACATCTCTCCGCTCTTCAATATAAGCGAACCCACCTCCTGCGCATCAGTGAGAAACTAAAGACAGCACTTACCGGCAAAGGATACCATTGCCCTTCAGTAAGCCACATTGTCCCCATGATTATAGGAGCGAGCGAAGATGCCATACTGCAAGCGGAAGAACTCCAACGTAAAGGATTCTACGCATTGCCTGTCCGTCCACCTACCGTACCTGAAGGAACTTCCCGTATCCGCTTCTCATTGACAGCGGACATCACCGAACATGAAATCGACCAACTTATAGCTTTGATTAACGGATGAAACAACATTTTATCATAAAGAATAATTCCAAGCGCCTCTTGCTTTTCTTCGCAGGCTGGGGAATGGATGAAACTCCTTTCCTGCAAATCCGCCCTACAGATACGGATTGGATGGTTTGTTATGACTATCGTTCTTTGGAGTTCGATACCGACTTATTACAAGAGTATTCCAAAATCCGTCTCATCGCATGGTCGATGGGGGTATGGGTAGCTTCTCAACTCATGAAACAACACCCGTCTCTGCCCATCTCGCATAGTATCGCTATCAATGGAACTCCCTATCCCATACACGAAACGAAAGGGATTGAACCCGCTATATTTGAAGGAACACTGCAAGGATTGACCGAACAAACACTGCAAAAGTTTCAAAGAAGGATGTGCGGTTCGGCAGCCGAATACAAAGTATTTCAAACAGTAGCTCCGCAACGTCCGGCCGATGAGCTCAAGGAAGAACTAGCCGCCATACAACAACAATACTTGTCATTACCGCCTTCTGACTTCGTATGGCAAAAAGCCATCATAGGAAAGAATGACCGCATCTTCCTACCTGACAATCAACGTCTTGCATGGAAAAACAAGGTAGATATTCTTGAATACTCAGAAGCTGCCCATTACCAACAGGAACTCTTTGAGAGCATAATCCTACAAACCCAATAAATACCGATTATGAACAAACAACTAATCGCAGAACGTTTCACCAAAGCCATCGCCACTTATCCGCAAGAAGCAAACGTACAAAGACAAATAGCGGACAAAATGATTCACCTGCTTACGGAACATCTACCTTCTCCCTGCCCGAAAGTGATTGAGTTCGGTTGCGGCACGGGAATCTATTCCCGTATGTTGTTTCAGACTCTTCATCCGGAAATGCTCTTATTGAACGACCTCTGCCCGGAGATGAAATATTGCTGCGAAGATTTGCTAAAGAAAGAGCAAGTGTCTTTCCTGCCGGGAGATGCGGAAACAGCGCCCTTTCCTGCCGAAAGTACCCTGATTACTTCCTGTTCCGCCTTGCAATGGTTCGAATCTCCCGAAAACTTTTTCAAGAGATGTAACGCGTTGCTCAACAAACAAGGCTATTTCGCTTTCAGCACCTTTGGCAAAAAGAATATGAAAGAGATACGCCGACTAACAGGCAACGGTCTTCCCTACCGCTCACGAGAAGAACTCGTAACCGCCTTGTCGGCCGACTTTGACATCCTCCATTCGGAAGAAGAACTCATTCCTCTTTCGTTCGACAATCCCATAAAAGTTCTTTATCACTTGAAGCAAACGGGAGTAACCGGAATATCTTCCGGACAACTGCGGACCCGTCGTGATTTACAGCGATTCAGCGAGCGTTATACCCAAGAATTCACACGGGGCACTTCCGTGTCTCTGACCTATCACCCTATTTATATCATCGCAAAAAAGAAAGAAGCATGAAACAGAATGTATTTTTCGTTTCCGGTATCGACACCGATGCCGGAAAGAGTTATGCCACCGGCTTTCTAGCCCGTGAATGGAACAAGAACGGACAACGTACCATCACCCAGAAATTTATTCAAACGGGAAATGCAGGTCATTCCGAAGACATCGACCTGCATCGTCGCATTATGGGAATCTCCTTCACCAAAGAAGATGAAGAAGGACTGACTATGCCGGAAATTTTCTCTTATCCCGCTTCCCCCCACCTCGCCTCGCAGTTGGATAACCGCCCTATCGACTTCAATAAAATCAAACGGGCAACGAAGAAACTGAGCGAACGATACGACTATGTTTTACTTGAAGGAGCAGGCGGCCTCATGGTCCCGCTAACCACCGGACTGCTGACAATAGACTACATTGCCCAAGAGAAATATCCGCTTATCTTTGTCACTTCCGGCAAACTGGGGAGTATCAATCACACCTTGCTTAGCCTTGAAGCCATACAAAAAAGGGGGATTGTGCTGGATACCGTTCTCTATAATATGTATCCTACGGTAGAAGACAAGACGATTCAGAACGACACGATGAACTTCGTCCGGACATGGTTGGAGAAACACTTCCCGGAGACAAAGTTCATATTAGTTCCTGAAATAGAGTTCTAAACTGTCAGACTGCAAACTAACTGTATATGTACGGAAGTTCAATCAACTTCCGTACACGGTATTATGAAATAAAAAGTCGAACCTTTGCCAAACTCGGAAGTCACCCCAATTTCTCCACCGATCTTCTCTATAATCATCCGGCAAATGGAAAGCCCCAAGCCTGTGCCCTGCACAAAGCTGTTCAGTTTGACAAAGCGTTCAAAAATATGTCCCACCTTTTCTTTTTCTATTCCTATTCCCGTATCTTTCACATATACACGGACATTCTCCCCTTCTCGTTCAAATCCGAAACGTATCTCTCCCGCATGGGTAAACTTGGTAGCGTTGGTGATAAAATTCGTAATGATCTGCATAATACGATTCGGATCGCCCTCCATCTGCAAGTCCTCCTCTCCATTATCAAAGATGAAGTCCACTCCTCCTGTTATACGTTCCTTGTGAACAGCATAGATTGTCCTGCAGACTTCCCCCAGATTTATCGGACGTTTCACATACTCCAACGTGCCCGCTTCTATCTTCGACAAATCCAATATATCATTAATAAGCTGCAACAAGATGTCCGAATTCTGGTTGATAATATCCGAATAAAGTTTCTGTTCTTCGGGGGTATCCGCAGTAGGCAACAACTGCGAGAACCCGACAATCGCATTGAGCGGTGTCCTGATTTCATGACTCATATTCGCCAAAAAAGCACTCTTCAACCTGTCAGACTGCTCTGCTTTGATTCTGGCTTTAATCAATTCCTGTTCTATATTCTGGAGATTCGTGGTATCCCAAGAAATACCGATCAGCAACGGTTCACGGTCTTCCATCGGAACAAGTGCTTTAAGCGTCTGCACAATACGCGCTTCACCGCTAGCCGTCAGATACGTTTCCTGTATATCAATCCTTTGGTGGGTACGAAGCAATTCCAGGTCATCCTTACGGAACTTCTCAGCTTCCTCTGACTGGAAAATCTCGTAATCCGTATGCCCTATCGCTTTGGAAGCAGGGATACCGGAATGTTCGGCAAATGCTTTGTTCCAATACAAATACTTGAACTCATCTGCCGGATCTTTCACAAACAGATAGACTGGAATATTATTCAGAATGCCGTCCAACAACTGATTCAGCTCACGGAGTTCATCCCGTTTCTTTATGACATCGGTAATATCCTGCGTAAAGAACCAGATCAGCTCCTGTTCATTCTCATGTGTCAGGAAAGAAGACACCTGGTGCACCCGCTTCTTCGTCTCTCCCATACGTACGTAAGCGGCACGGTAGGCAAAACTGCCATCATTATCCCGTATTTCCTGAAGTCGTTTTTCCCAAGCCTCTTTCGTGGTCATGGAAACAGGCAAATCATATACCTTCTGGATCCCCAATTCCTTAGTCACTCCGTATTCTTCTATGAATTGTTTGTTGGCATACACCAATGTCCCATCCTTCGACACGGCAAGAATACTATCGCTCACTTTATCAAGCACACTCTTAAAAACTTCCAATTGCCGTTGAGTAGCCACTCTCTCCGATATGTCACGGCACATGATCAGTACATACTTTTCGTCCAATGGGAAAATGCGGTTTTCGTAATAGTGACGCTTGCCGTTGAAATCCAATTCGTGATGTGCGGCAGAAACAGCCCCTGTTGCGACTGCGTGCTGCATATTGGAATGTATGTTCTGATAGGCTTCCGGAGGAACCATATTACGCATATGCATCCCTACAAAATCCTCGTTTGTCACTCCGACATGATTCGTTTCTTCATTGGATACCACTTCGATTCCTATCTCGTTATGATCGAAAACAGTCAACATATCCGGCAAAGAATTCAAGATCTTTACAGCATACCTTTCTTTAAAACTAACAGGATTGGCTTTTTCTTTCTCTTGCCTAAGAACTGAAAGTTCTTGTTTGAGCCGCTCATTTTCTTTAGTAAGCGCCTCTAATTGTTCAGCCATTGTTTTTACTGTCCGTTCACTGTCCATAACATAGTGGAATAAAAAATGTACTTATCTGTCAAAAGTAAATATTTTATTGCAAATAAAGACGTAAAATCCTATTTATTTTCGAAAAATCTATTTCCCTCACCGACCCAAGTGAGAGCTTCATTTGTTATACAACTAACCAACGGACGTTTCACCTTTTAAAACCTGATATGATTATGACCTTAGTCCTTGCTGTTATTCCGGTATTACTATTAATTGTATTAATGGCATTCTTCAAAATGCCGGGCGACAAAAGCAGTATCATTTCTCTGATCGTAACAATGCTGATCGCCCTCTTCGGCTTCTCTTTTTCTGCGGACAATCTGTTCTATTCCTTTATATATGGAGCACTGAAAGCCGTCTCCCCTATTTTAATCATTATCCTGATGGCTATCTTCAGCTACAATGTATTACTGAAAACAGAGAAGATGGAGATTATCAAACAGCAATTCGCCTCTATCTCTACCGATAAAAGTATCCAGGTCTTACTGCTGACATGGGGATTCGGAGGGTTATTGGAAGCAATGGCGGGATTCGGAACTGCAGTCGCCATTCCGGCAGCGATTCTTATCAGTCTGGGATTCAAACCTATATTCTCGGCCACGGTCAGTCTGATAGCCAATAGTGTGGCTACCGCTTTCGGAGCGATCGGAACTCCTGTACTAGTATTAGCCAAAGAAACCAATCTGAATGTGTTGCATCTCAGTACCAATGTCGTATTACAATTGTCGGTCTTGATGTTCCTTATTCCATTGGTATTGCTTTTTCTTACCGACTCCAAAATCAAATCACTGCCAAAGAACATCTTCCTTGCCTTGCTGGTAGGAAGCGTTTCGCTAATCAGCCAATATCTGGCAGCCAAATATATGGGAGCCGAATCTCCGGCTATCATCGGAAGCATTCTTTCCATTATTGTAATTGTCTTGTATGGAAAGCTGACCGCATCCAAAGAAGAAAAAGCGCGGAAAAGCCATCTGAAGGTGAAAGATATAATGAACGCATGGAGTATCTATCTGCTGATCTTATTTCTGATTATACTTACCAGCCCTCTTTTTCCAGGATTACGCCATACTTTGGAAAATAACTGGGTCACCAGAATCAGTCTGCCCATTAATTCCTCTACAGCCAACTATACGATTTCCTGGCTGACTCATGCCGGAGTGCTGCTCTTTATCGGCACTTTTGTCGGCGGATTAATACAAGGAGCTAAAGTAAAAGAGTTGTTTTCCGTTCTTTGGAATACGGTGAAGCAGCTAAAGAAAACATTTATCACAGTGATATGCCTTGTTGGATTATCTACCATTATGGATACCTCCGGAATGATTGCCGTGATTGCTACCGCACTGGCTACGGCTACAGGAAGTCTATATCCGTTATTCGCTCCGGTGATTGGTTGTCTGGGGACGTTCATCACGGGAAGTGATACGTCATCCAATATTCTCTTCGGAAAGTTACAGGCAAGTGTGGCAGGACAAATTCATGTCAGTCCGGATTGGCTGTCGGCAGCCAATACAGTAGGCGCTACCGGAGGAAAAATCATCTCTCCGCAGAGCATTGCCATCGCTACCTCTGCCGGAAACCAACAGGGTAAGGAAGGTGAGATACTAAAAGCGGCCATCCCGTATGCTTTGGTGTATGTGGCGATAACCGGACTCATCGTTTATATTTTCAGTTCCTGAATCTACAAGATTTATTGAGGGGCGGCAGTATTTGCCTGTTGCTTATGTGCCGGCTCTCCTTTCTCTTCATAATATTCCTGTTTCTCCTTATTTCTCCGTTCAATAATACTGGTTATATAGACAGTGAAGATAGGGAACATCATCATCCCCAAAGCCGCCAGTACAACCGAAAGTACCCGCCCGGTAGTGGTCACGGCTATAATATTCGAGCCGACTGTAGTAACATCCATAAATGCCCACCACAAAGCGTCTGTATATTTAGTGACCAGAGGATTGGCCGTATGTTCAGTAATAAAAAAAGCGAGACTGGCAAAATAAACGGTAGCCAGCAACATCGTCAAATAAGATACAAAAAGCCCTGAAGCCCTGTTGTAAGTAAACCACCCCACTACAATAGCCAGCGCATATCCGCCACGTACCAGAGGGATAAAACGTAACATATAGGTAACTTCGGGCGAGAATGTCCACCCCATATAAGCTATGATATTCTGATAGGGAATGGCAACCAGCAGGAATATAAAGTGAGTAGTGAAATAACGTTTCTTATTATCCGCCAGAATAAATTCGAGAACGAAGTCAACCAGAAACAGTACACAGATCCATAGCTGTACTTTCATGTACACACTCTGCGTATAGAAAGGAATACCTTTGAAAGTATCAATAGAGATACTTATGATCAGAAAAAGAGAAAGCAGAAGAATAACAATGTGCAAAATGCCATAGATTCCTTTTTTCCGTAATACGAAGTCGTAAAGAGCCATTTTCATAATCAATCATTTTTTTGGAATTGAAACTCTTAACAAGTAACATATCACGAATGTTTGAACGAATCACCGTGTATTGAATCAAAGTCCTTTCGCAATCACCGGCAAGCCAAAGAAGCCTTTTTGCAAAGTCAGTACTTTCTCCTTCCCTTGCCGCGTCTTGTTATAAACAGCAGAGGATACATGCAACGTTTCCACATTCCCATTTTCAAAAGCAACCTGCAAATAGTATTCTTTACGCACTCCATTCGATACATAACGATGTTTGCCGACCCTGCGGGTTTTCTTATGGGTCTCTATATATTTTTTCTGCACCATAACCGTTTCTTCATATATGGAAGCAGTACCGGCCAGCCAATAATTGCCACTAAGGAACAAGGCATAACTAATAGCGCCCACGCAACCAATATGACATAGGACATTCATTACTTTACCCTCTGTTGTAGTCAGCCAAGACCATTTTCTATAAAAAGGCAAAGTGGCAAGAGCGATCAAAAGCGCCACGCCAACAGGAATCCACCATACCGCTAATGTATCCTCATATATCACATAGCCTAATGCTAATGAAATAATAAAGAGGAAAAGCATCATAATACGGAACGTCTTAACAAAGAAAGTATTCATAATATGACCTTTGTGTTATGTGCAAATTTTGTTGTTACTTTTTTAGCATAAAAAAAAAAGGCTATCTATCCCAGACAGCCAATCTTTTGTTA
>ERZ791571.1480-NODE-1480-length-10708-cov-3.191120_pt1 | contig 10708 bp, 8 predicted proteins | sample MGYA00509972_ERZ791571 | MGnify/ENA primary metagenome ERZ791571 (study PRJEB30046, sample SAMN00791936) | human gut metagenome | study: EMG produced TPA metagenomics assembly of the A metagenome-wide association study of gut microbiota in type 2... | reverse complement strand
CCAAAGATGAAAGTCTGTCAATGCCCGATCTGTTGGTCGAGAAATATCAAGGGATTCGCCCTGCCGTAGGCTACCCGTCCCTGCCCGATCAATCCATCAATTTCCTGTTGGACGAACTGCTGGATATGAAACAGATAGGCATCACACTGACCGAGAATGGTGCCATGTACCCTCATGCTTCGGTCTGCGGTCTGATGTTTGCCCATCCGGCTGCCGAATACTTCTCTGTCGGAAAGATAGGAGAAGACCAGCTCGAAGACTATGCCCGCCGTCGGGGAAAAAGTACGGAGGAAATGCGAAAATTCCTGGCTGCCAATCTGCAATAACTTTCGTTTACTTGTGATTTTTCTCCTTTTCGCACGACTAACTAACCAGAAAAGTAACCCATTTAATTCATGAGAGAACGAACAACAGAGGCAACCAACCCTATTGAACAGGAGTTCTTATCGGTCATCCGCGAATATGAACGGGTGATCTACAAGGTATGTTACTTATATACCAATCCTAACGCCCCGCTCAATGACCTCTATCAGGATGTAATACTCAACCTCTGGAAAGCCTATCCCAAGTTCAGAAGAGAATGCAAAATGTCCACATGGATTTACCGCATCGCTCTGAACACGTGTATCAGCTTTTTCCGCAAAGAAAAGAATGTACCGGAAATCGTCACCCTCACCCGCGAAGCGGACTGGATGATAGAGGAACATGACCCGATCCACGAAATGCTGAGGCAACTTTATCAAATGATCAATCAGCTGGGACAACTCGACAAATCAATTATCCTGCTTTATCTTGAAGACAAAAGTTACGAAGATATTGCGGAGATCACCGGACTGACGGTGACCAATGTGGCTACCAAACTGAGCCGTATCAAAGACAAACTAAAAAAAATGAAAAAGGAGTAATCATATATGGAACTGGAAGAACTGAAAAAATCATGGAATGCCCTGGATGAGCACTTAAAAGACAAGGAGCTGATCAAAGAGGAAGAACTTGGCAAACTGATAGGACATGCAGACAAAGGTATCCATGCCATTGCCCGGCTGAATATCAAACTAATCCTGATTTCTTTGCCGGTATTGGTCTTATTCCTGCTGGAAGTCCTGTTGCACGGCAGACTGAATCCGATCTATATCATTATCATTCTATCGTGGATTCCCGCACTCTACTGGGACATCACCACCACCCGTTTTCTACAACAGACGAAAGTGGACGAAATGCCTCTGATAGAGGTGATCAGTCGTGTCAACCGCATCCACCGATGGATGATTCGGGAACGTCTGATTGCTACTGCTTTCCTTCTTATACTGGCAGTACTCTCATTTATTTATTGGCAGATATGGCAATATGGAATAGCCATCATTCTGTTTTTTATCCTGCTTTGGGGAGCTGGCCTGGGGCTGATCTTGTGGATTTATCGCAAGAAATTCCTGAACCGTATTCAGGAAATCAAGAAGAACCTGGACGAACTTAAAATCATAGACAGTTGACCAAAGTCAGATGCTTCGCCTATTTCAACTAAAAATTTAATATCCGTGCTGTTATGTTGCAACGCCTATTTATATTTTTACTTATTTTCCTTATTCTACCGGACATTTATCTGTATCTCAGATTTATCGTTCATCTGACGGCAAAACGCTGGCTGAGAATCCTCTACTGGCTGCCTGCTTTCCTGTTATCCACAGGATTACTTTATCTGGTTTACTTCTCCAATAACGCCTTTGCCGAACGCCATACACAGGCTATTGGATGGTTTTCCATCTTTTTCTTCCTAGTTTACGGCTCCTAAACTATTGCTGTCTCTCTGCACGATTATCGGGGTACCTTTCCACAAATGGCTACGGTGGCCCCGAACTCCCTTTATCTGTACCGGGCTGACATTAGCCGTGATTTCTATCGTAATGATCATCTACGGGTCTTTTATCGGACGCACGCAGTTTGACGTCAAAGAGGTAACTTATTCCTCGCCCAAGCTTCCATCAGCTTTCGATGGATACCGTATTGTCCAGTTATCAGATATTCACATCGGAAGTTGGCAGGGAAATACTTCCGCTATTCAGAAGTTAGTAAAACTGGTGAATGAGCAACAGGCCGATCTTATTGTCTTTACCGGAGATCTGGTTAATCATCGTGCAGTCGAACTAAATGATTTTCAAGATATACTGTCCGGACTGAAAGCCAAAGATGGAGTCTACTCCATTTTAGGAAATCATGATTACGGCCCTTATTTCCGCTGGAAAAGCCAGCAAGAGCAAGACGATAATCTGAATGATCTCCTGCAAAGACAAGCCGCTATGGGCTGGAAGTTATTGAATAATTCTCATACGATTCTGATTCAGGGCAGCGACAGTATCGCCCTTATTGGAGTTGAAAACGAAGGAGAACCGCCTTTCTCCCAATATGCTGACCTCCCCGAAGCGATGCGGGGAACCGAAGGAATGTTCCAGATACTTTTAAGCCATAACCCTACCCACTGGAGATGGGAAGTACTCCCACAAACAGACATCGATTTAATGCTGGCAGGGCATACCCACGCTATGCAGTTAAAATTCGGGAATCATTCTCCTTCCTCTTACATCTATCCCGAATGGAGCGGGATGTATCTGGAAGGAACACGTGGTTTGTACGTAAATGAAGGCATCGGCTATGTCGGACTTCCTTTTCGCTTCGGTGCATGGCCGGAAATAACGGTGCTTACCCTACGACGGTAAGCACGCTTTTTCCATTGATCTTCTTATGTACCTGCACCTGAACTGAAATACGTTCACTCATTTCTTGTACATGGGAAATGACTCCGATTTTCCGTCCCTGCATCTGTAGCTGCTCCAAAGCTTCCATGGCTGTTCTCAGGCTGTCAGCATCCAACGAGCCGAATCCTTCGTCGATAAACAGGGATTCTACTTTCAAATTATTGCTCGAAAGCGAAGATAAACCCAATGCAAGTGCCAGTGAAATCAAGAAAGATTCACCTCCCGAAAGCGAATATACCGTACGTATCTCGTCACACATATCGCAATCAATCACCTGAAGCGCCAGTGTATCGGGAACTTGCTGTAACTTATACCGTTTGGAAAGATAAGCCAGATGTTTGTTGGCATGAAGCAATAACAGATTTAAAGTATAACTTTGGGCTATGACTTTAAATTTAGCACCGTCGGCACTACCAATCAATTTATTCAATTTAGCCCAACGTACGGCAACTGCCTGTTTTTCGGTAAGTTCTTTGGTTATCTGCTCAAAGATTGTTTTATTCTTTGCCTGCTGCAACAGACGTGCCTCCGCAGTCGACAACGTACGTTCCGTATTAAGATTATCTTCCTGCTGTTTCGCTATAGCCTGAGGAAGTTGTTCCGGAAATTCAATACCTTTCTGTTGCTCCCGAAGTTCTTCAATGACAACGGACAATTGTTTCATTTCTCCCTGCAGGCCGGAAAGATGATTTTGTACTCCCTCCACTTGTTTACGAGCCTTTTCCAACGCCTCATTCAATTCTTTTTCTCTTCGGGCAACAGCAGCCTCAGCTTCGTCCGCACTCTTCCCTTTTAATAACAAAGAACGTTCCTGTTGGAGTGCATCCAACGCTTTAGCGATCACTTCGAATCTTTGTTGCTCATCAACAGCTGCTTTCTGTAAAATAGCCGACTGTTCTTTAGCGGCTGATACCTTTTGCGCAGCCAAACGACACTGTGAGACATTCTCACGCAGAGCATCACAGTGTGTCCGCAATTTCTTTATTTTCTCATCGTTCTGCTGCCATTCCGCATACAGATGCTGATAAGCTGAAATACGTTCCGCCAACTCATTTAACCGATTCTGTATATGTTCTTCCTCTCCAGCCGGCAATCCTTCTTGTTGTAAAACGGACAACTGTTCTTTTATCTGTACCTCAGTTGCCCTTTGATGGGTTAAATCTCGTTGCAGGACAATGCTGCGATTATTTATCTGCTGATAAGCAGACACTGCGGTATTATATTCCTGTTCCATATTCCGGTAAAGAGTATCCACTACCTCTTGTTCCCGATGATAAGGATGTGTCGTACTTCCACAAACCGGACAGGCCTCCCCTTCCTGCAACTGCTGACGCAATGCTTTCACATCCTTTCCTACCGCCATACGGGCATTTTCATAAAGACGCTGAATCGTTTTTCGTGTCGCTTCCTGTTCTGTTAACTGCGTCGAACAATCAACCGTTTCTTTCTCCAGTCTTACTATTTCTGTTTTCACTTTCTCCTGCGACTCAGTCAACTGCCGGACATTCTGTTGACGAACCAGTTCTTTTTGTAGTTTCTTCTGTTCTTCGTCTAATGATACATAATCAAAAGCATTTAGCCGGACCAGTCGTTCCTCATTGGCTTTTATGGCGGCTTTCAGTTTATCTTCTTCCTGCTGTAGAATATCCTCTACTTGTTCAAGCGGCAACGACTCCGTTTCCGTATTCGTCAACAAACGGTTTAATGAACGATAAGCCCCCTGCAACTGTTTCGTTGCCATCCGCATCTTCTCTTCCTGCTCCGCCACCTGCCCGCAAGCTGTTTCCAATATCTGCCGCAACTGATTATAGCCTTCCTGTTGAGACTGTATCTGCACATCCAACTGACGGGCTTTCTTCAAATCCGGTTGTATAGCTTCCCATTGTGCTTTAAAACGTACCAACCCTTCTTCCTGTGAAGCCAGTGTTTCCTGCAGGAGTCTCAACTTTGCCTCTTCGCCTTGTTCTTCCTGTTGCTTCTTTTTCCAAAGTTCCTCCTGCATCTTTAACGAACGGACAATGTTCAACCGGGCATTCTGTTCCGCCAGTAATTGAATCCCCACTGCACGTTTCGCAATCAGCAATTCTTTTTCTTTCTGTAAAGCAAGAAGTTCTTCCTCCGGCAAGAGGTCGATTACACTCATTCTATTTCGAATCGTAGTCACTTCTTCCTGTACCAACTTGTTTCGTAAAAAAACTTCCTGAGAAATACGGGAATAAACACCGGTTCCCGTCAATTTTTCAAGCAGTTCGGCTTTTGCGACTCCCTTCGATTTCAAGAATGTAGAAAAATCATTTTGAGCCAATAAGACAGTCCGGGTAAACTGCTCATACGTCAAACCCACCAATTCTGTCAGTTGAGCCAGCAGTTCCTTTTTGGTTCCTTGAAACTCTTTCCCTGTATCCAGCTCTTTCACTTCCATCGTTTGTGGTTGCAAGGAACCGCTCACCTTATTTCTTGTCCGTCTCACCGACCAGCGAGAACGGTATCTATGACCATCGACTCCTAAGAAATCAACCTCTGCATATCCGTCGGTCGTACCACGACGAAGCAGATTCCTTACATCCGACTGATTAATCTGATTATCTCCTACATCCGCCAAATTTATACTTTCTACCGAATTTGCAAAACGAGGTGCTTTATCATACAATGCCAGACACAATGCATCTAATAAAGTAGATTTGCCAGCTCCCGTAGCACCTGAAATCGCAAATATTCCTGCCGAGTTCAACGGCTCCATTGCAAAATCAACTTCTACCGCTCCTTCTATCGAAGTAAGATTTTTCAATCGTATCGCTAATATCTTCATTCTTCTTCCTCCTCTTTACGTGTAGCAGCCAGGTAGGCTTCCTGAAACAAGTCCGTCAACTCCTCAGGCATTTCCACCTGATAAATCTTTTCAAATGCAGATTGAGCGATCTGCAACGGAGACATTTCCTGTAATCCTCTTTTCCAATTCTCATTTTCCTTCTCTGCATTTCCCGTTTCATTACGATAAGTAGAGACAATACGCGCCAACCGATAATTTTTATCAGCCAATGCTTCCTCAACTTCCTGCCGGAGCATTGGCTCCGGTTCATCCAACAACACTTTTACCTCCAGATAAGGTTCTGCTCCTTCCGTTACCGGCAACTCTTTCAAGATTTCCAACACAATTTCCGGAGACGCAGGTTCTCCATTCGGCACGCTCATCAAAGGTATTAACCTCGGGCATTCCACCCGCATTATATCTACCGCACACCCTCCGTCGAAAGTCACTTCCACGACCCCGTGATGATAATGCTTCTCTGCAAAAGACATCGGAATGGGACTTCCGGCATATCTCACATTCTCCCTGCCGGATACGCGTTGCGCCTTATGAATATGACCAAGAGCCGTATAAGCAATTTGTTCGGAAAATGCATCAGGTGACACACATTCCAAACCACCAATCACTGTACGTTCGCTATAATCTTTCTCCGCAATCTCCGAACCGATAGCCTGTAAATGGCCGATAGCAAGTATAGATTGATTCTCTTTCCGTCGCTTCCATAGCCTTTGCAAAAGCTGCGTATAAAGCTCCCGGACTCCCTCCGCATACGGATTACCTTCTGTCGGGACTGTCGGATAATCTCCCTGCCGCAAAAAAGGAACTGCCATACAAAGCAATTCCACCTCCCCGTCACGGTTCTTTAACTCAACCGTCAAATGATCGTAATCAATTTCCCCATCGTCCGACTTGCGTACTACCCCCCGAACCTCCGTCCGCATCGCTTGCAGCAAGGGTAAAGGAGCTTCCAACCGCGCCGCAGAGTCATGATTGCCGGCAACAATCACAATCTGAAGAGTGGGATTCTCCGCCGTCACTCGATAAATAAAATGATAATACAGGCTTTGAGACGCAGCAGAAGGATTGGAAACATCAAAAACGTCTCCGGCTATAATCAGTGCATCAATCTCCCTTTCACGAATTTCTCCGGCCAGCCAGTTCAAAAAGACTTCATGTTCACCGGCACGGTCATACCCGAAGAAAGTTTGCCCCAAATGCCAGTCGGCAGTATGTAATATACGTATCATATTTTTGTAACTATCTCATATAATAAGATACAAAAATAGTACAATCAAAAAGATTATATCGTATCCACCTCTCTTTTTTACCAAATAATCATGTATATTTGCAGGATAAAAATCCAACCCTATGAAGATACTGTATTATATTTATCAAATTTGTATTGCTTTGCCTATTTTATTGGTATTGACTATCCTCACGGCAATCGTCACTATCGTAGGTTCTCTCGTGGGAGGAGCTCACTTTTGGGGATATTATCCAGGAAAAATATGGTCACAATTAATTTGTCTTTTTCTATTAATTCCTGTAAAGATTCGTGGACGTGAAAAGTTACACGGCAAGACATCCTATATTTTCGTACCTAATCATCAGGGTTCATTCGATATATTCCTTATTTACGGTTTCATCGGAAGAAACTTCAAGTGGATGATGAAAAAAAGTCTGCGTAAACTACCGTTTGTAGGAAAAGCCTGTGAAAGCGCGGGACATATCTTCGTAGACCGTTCGGGACCGAAAAAAGTGTTGGAGACCATTCAACAGGCTAAAGCCTCGTTGAAAGACGGTGTTTCTCTGGTTGTTTTCCCCGAAGGAGCACGTACTTTCACAGGACACATGGGATATTTCAAGAAGGGAGCTTTTCAGTTAGCGGATGATTTACAACTAGCTGTTGTACCTGTCACCATCGACGGTTCGTTTGAAATCCTGCCACGTACCGGAAAATGGATACACCGCCATCGCATGATCCTGACAATTCACGATCCTATTCCTCCCAAAGGAAAAGGAATGGAGAATATCAAAGCTACTATGGCCGAAGCCTATACTGCCGTAGAGAGTGCACTTCCGGAGAAATATAAAGGAATGGTGAAAAACGAAGACCAAGACCGATAATATATGTATTATATGTGAGCAGACTCTAGCATTACTCTACCATGATACAAGGTTGTATCGCGGGCTACGTATTCATCCACTTTTCTATTTCAGAAAAAGTCGTATTAAAATCACCCGGATCTCCCTGACAAGAAACCGATAACACAGAAATAAAAAAGAAAGCGGCGAATACACTAACAGTCGTTTTCATTTTATCTGGAGCTTTTGCACAAATATACAAAAAAATCTCCTGACTTATTTATTCGTTGATGTATTTTGCTCCAACCGTTGATGTTCTTCTATCAACTTCATATTTTCTTTTGCTTTAGACAAAAACTCTCTCACAAGTTTATTACTCTTAAAAGAATAAGGAGCATCTTTGATGATATCATCAATCTGAGGTGTCATAATAGGATATGGCAAAGAACTACAAAGCATCATAAATACGCTAGGTCCCAACACATTCTCATAATTATCTGAAATGAACGTCTTCACATACTGGTTCATTGCCGTCATCAGCGAATCACCTTCCACCATCAGCTGTGCATGAATTTCTTCCAAATCATTCCCTTCCATTACCATACGAGTTTCCTTTTGTTCCAGCTCCCCAATACTTTCTTCCAATGCATTTCTTTTGTCAATGAAGTCATACAGTGCTGCATTCAAGGAAGTTCCTGCTGCTTTTAAATCCGTATTGCTAATGGTAACTTTAATCTTACCGCTTTCCAATACAATCGGCATGATACTCTCATCATCCATATAAAGCGTCACCATTTGTACGGAGTCTACTTTTCCTTTCATAGAGAACAGTCCATGCACTACCTCAGCAGAGTCCAGCTTCACCCATTCCCCGTCACGCATGGTCTTTAGATACAGCATTTTTCCATCCAGACTGTTTACTGAAGATGTTCCTTCTATCCTATACTTACTAGTACACGAAGCCAGAAACGGAAGCAGAAGTAAAAAAGGCAAAATTTTATTCACGTTCGTCCATTCATTAAATTCCGGGTACAAAGGTACAACTGATTCGGACTTCAAAGAAACATTTTATCAATATTTAAAACTTGTAAGAGTCTTTTCTTTAATAATCCTTATAAACATAGGTATAAGGCGCTTTTTTTCATTTAGTTTATCTAATTTTGCAGCTATGAAAACATCAACTTATGCTCCTTTTGCCAAACCGCTTTACGTTATGGTAAAGCCAGTAGGTGCCGTATGTAACCTTGCATGCGATTATTGCTACTATCTGGAAAAAGCGAATCTATACAAAGACAACCCGAAACACGTAATGAGCGATGAACTTTTGGAAAAATTCATCGACGAGTACATCAACTCTCAGACCATGCCACAGGTACTTTTCACCTGGCACGGAGGAGAAACACTTATGCGCCCGCTCTCCTTCTACAAAAAGGCTATGGAACTGCAAAAGAAATACGCCCGCGGACGAACGATCGATAACTGCATCCAAACCAACGGAACCATGCTGACCGATGAATGGTGCGAGTTCTTCCGAGAAAATAACTGGCTGGTAGGCGTTTCGATTGATGGACCTCAAGAATTTCACGATGAATATCGTAAAAATAAAATGGGGAAGCCCTCCTTCGTCAAAGTGATGCAAGGGATTAATCTTCTGAAAAAACATGGTGTAGAATGGAATGCAATGGCGGTTATTAATGACTTCAATGCTGACTATCCACTGGATTTTTATCATTTCTTCAAGGAGATAGACTGCAAATATATCCAATTTGCACCTATCGTTGAACGTATCCTTGAACATCAGGACGGCCGCCACCTCGCTTCTCTTGCAGAAAACCAAAAAGGTGAACTGGCAGATTTCTCTATCACCCCCGAACAATGGGGTAAATTTCTCTGTACCCTTTTCGATGAATGGGTGAAAGAAGATGTAGGCAAATACTACATACAGATATTCGACTCCACCTTAGCAAACTGGGTAGGTGAACAACCTGGCATTTGTACAATGGCGAAGACCTGCGGACACGCTGGTGTTATGGAATTCAACGGGGATGTTTATTCTTGCGACCACTTTGTATTCCCTGAATATAAACTGGGAAACATATACAGCCAGACACTTGTAGAAATGATGCATAGCGAACGTCAACACAAGTTCGGAAACATGAAATATCAATCTCTACCCACCCAATGTAAAGAATGTGATTTCCTTTTTGCCTGCAACGGAGAATGTCCCAAGAACCGTTTCAGCCAGACAGCCGACGGCGAACCCGGGTTGAATTACTTATGTAAAGGATACTATCAGTTCTTCCAACATGTAGCTCCCTACATGGACTACATGAAAAACGAACTGATGAACCAACGTCCGCCCGCCAATATTATGGAAGCATTGAAAAACGGAGAATTGGAAATTGAAGACTAACAATCATATATTCAAATTTTATCATTAAAAAATGAACAGACTAAGACTTTATTTATTAGCGCTGACAGCGCTCATCGTGTGCTCCGCTAAAGCGGATGAAGGTATGTGGTTATTGCAATTAATGCAACAGCAACATTCCATAGATATGATGAAAAAACAAGGATTGAAACTGGAAGCCCAGGACTTATATAACCCGAACGGCGTCTCTTTGAAAGATGCAGTCGGTATCTTCGGAGGAGGATGTACGGGGGAAATTATCTCACCTGAAGGTTTAATTCTGACAAATCATCACTGTGGTTATGCTTCCATCCAGCAGCACAGTAGCGTAGAACATGACTACCTGACAGACGGTTTCTGGGCTACATCCAGAGACAAGGAGCTTCCGACTCCGGGATTGAAGTTCACATTTATCGAACGTATCGAAGATATCACGGATATTGTCAATGCAAAGATTGCCGCTAAAGAAATTACCGAATCTGAATCTTTCAGTAGTGCTTTTCTTCAGAAACTGGCCAACGAGCTTTACAATAAAAGCGATCTGAAAGATAAAAAAGGAATCGTTCCACAAGCACTTCCATTTTATGCCGGAAACAAATTCTATCTATTTTATAAGAAAATATATCCGGATGTACGTATGGTTGCCGCTCCCCC
>ERZ791571.1458-NODE-1458-length-10827-cov-2.577237_pt1 | contig 10827 bp, 7 predicted proteins | sample MGYA00509972_ERZ791571 | MGnify/ENA primary metagenome ERZ791571 (study PRJEB30046, sample SAMN00791936) | human gut metagenome | study: EMG produced TPA metagenomics assembly of the A metagenome-wide association study of gut microbiota in type 2... | reverse complement strand
AGTGTCCAGTGTTCCGGGAAAAAGTGCTGGTAACTTACACCCTTTGTAGTGGAAAGGGATGTTACAACCAGCCATACAATCGGAATCAGCCAGATGATTGCCAAAAGAGCAAGTACTAAATGTCTTACAATGATTTTCCATGTTTTCTTTTTCATAATTAGTAAACTTTAGTTGATTAAATATATTATTCTGATATTGTTTCAAATTTATAAATAGTGACCTGCCGATATATTTCTCCCGGCAACAAACTTGTAGCAGGAAATTGAGGATTATTGGGAGCATCGGGGAAATGCTGCATTTCAAGACAAAATCCATAATATCTGCCATATTTCTTTTCACCATGACCAATAAGATAATCCATATTTGAATTTGGAATATAAAATTGCATTCCCGGTTCAGTAGTGTATGCTTTCAACACTCTACCGGATATAGGTTCCACTACGATAGCTGCCAACTCTAACGAACCTGGGTATTTATCCAGTCTATAATTCACATCATATCCTTTTCCCATTTTCTGTACTCTTTTTTCCACCGATTGTGGAGAAGTATAATCATATACAGTACCCACCACAGGCATTAACTCTCCGGTAGGGATACCCATGGAATCTGTAGGAGTTATGGAATCCGCATAAATCCTATAAATATGATTCAACACGTTTCTGGTGCAACCTGTTAGATTAAAATAACTATGATTTGTCATATTCAGAATCGTATCTTTGTCCGACAAAGCTTCATAAAAGATATCAAGCTTATCATCTTTATCAAGGCTGTATGTCACGTATATATCTGCCGTTCCCGGATATCCCTGATCTCCATCCGGACTATGAAGTTTAAAACGAACAGACGTCTCCGTCACCTCTTCCGTCTCCCATATCCTTATATTGTAGAAATCCATACCGCTGTGCAGATTATTTCCGTTATCATTCCCCGTCAAATGATATGTTTTTCCGTTTAATTCAAATTGCGCGCCGCCAATCCGGTTTGCATTTCTTCCTACAATCGTTCCGAAAAAGCACGTACCTGCCTCATAACCGGCCGCGTTTTCATATCCCAGAACAACGTCCGCCATGCTTCCCTCTTTATTTTTCACCTTCAAACTGACCAGTGTCGCTCCTAAGTCAGTCACTGCTGCCTCCATCCCGTTTTCATTTCTTATCACATAGAGACTCGCCTGATTTCCTTCCTTCGTACACCCAAAATTTCTCGTCATTTCCATTTCCTTCCTTTCTGCTGCGTTTTCGTTACTTTCATCCGCTTCACTTTATATGGATGTTTATAGTATTCTGCCCCGCATTCTTCTGTTTTCATTATATAGTCAGCATGTTCCGATAGCAAGAGGATATCAAGAAAGAAAAAACAAAGTCTCTCTCATCCGTTTTAACTTCATATTAACGGAAAACTGATATGAATACTAAACCAGTCACCCTTCATCTGCGCGCTGATTTCTCCATTCATTTTCAGTACAAACCCTTTTGTAATAGAAAGGCCGAGTCCTGTCGAATTTTTGCTTCTTGCTTCATCTGCTTTATAGAAACGTTCAAAGACTCTTTGAAGATCGATCCGATCCGGATATTCCACTCTATTTTTAAACACTAGCTTCGCTCTGTTTTCCTTCTTTTTCAGTTGAATCTTCAATTCTTTATTTCCATGATCCAACCCGTTTTTCACAATGTTTTGTATAATCCTTCTAAGCGCCTGTCCATTCCCCATGATCCAAACAGGCGTATCTGTCAAGTCAAATTCCGGAACAATTCCCCTTTCTGCCCATTCATCATAATATGAAAACACTGTTTCTTTCAGAATCTGAGTTAAGTTTTGTCGTTCTTTTTTCAATTCATACGTTTCATTTTTTAACTTTGTATAAGTAAACAGCTCTTCCAGCATCTCTTTAAGGCTTTCGATTCGTTCCTCTATGATTTCGATATAACGCTTCCTGTCCGCTTCAGACGAACAGGTTTCCAGCAGTTGAAAATATCCGTCCATTGATGTCAGGGGCGTCCTTATATCATGCGATAAATTCGTATATGTATCAGCAATCATCCGTTCTTTTTTTACATATTGTGCAGCTTCTTCTTTTCGTTCTTTAATCATCTCGTTCAGAAGATCTGTCAACTCTTTAATATTTCCCAGCTTAATTTCTTTTGTGATGAGCATATTGCTCTCATGCTCTCTCAGAAAACGCAATTGGCGGCAGATATCTTTTACCTGCCGCATATAACTACCCAATATACAAATCAATGTAATAATAACTCCGACCAAAATCCCAACTATAACATACATGTTAAATATCTCGTTTCTTAAACACAAAACTTCCCAAACAGACTGCGGCTGCCACAAATGCAAATCCAACCAGCAAAGAAGTAACCGCCATTTCCGATGTAATCTCTGTTCCAAGAAGCGTAATCTTCCCGCTCACAGTATAATTGATCATATGAAAATTTTCCAGTCCGACTTTTGCAAGCATACGATCAATAAAACTATAAAAAATAATAAGTGCATTCATACACAGACAAATACCTATCACAATGCTGACTACATTATTTCTGATCACAAGCGCAATACACATTACGATCATCAAAAGAGCAAAATGCAGTATCGTCTGAAGAAGAAAATAAAGCGCAAATGCTCTTTTATCTCCCAGTATAACTTCATGGAAAAACAATTTGTTTGCCACTGCCTGTACAATGAAGAACAACATCATCGTCAATACTGTATAAAGGAACAAACATACGGCTTTGGCACATACGATCAAACCTCTGTTTTTCACTTGACCTGCTATATTTTTCACAAATCCGCTCGTTACATCTGCCGTAGAATACAGGATTGTAAAGATGATCATAAACACCGCAACGGCCTTTCCTTTTATATTTGCAAAAAACATATCGAAAACAGAAACCTGTTCCCCCGGTTTTGTCGGAGGCGTCACATCCATTCCAAGATTCACCTGACCGCTTTCTTGTTCTTCCATTGCATATTCATAATTCTGCTGCCGATCCTCAAGCGAATATGCATCCATTTCACCCGCTGTAAGCGCTGTTGTCACAATCATAAGAACAGCAAAAATTGTCCAGATTACATAGAGGCTTTTTGTTTTAAACATACGGAACAATTCCATTCGTATCATATTAAGCATTGCAGGCACCTCCTGTCAGATTCAGAAAATAATTTTCAAGTTCTTCGCTTGTAATTCCAATCCCTCTCACACTGACACCTGCTTTTGCAAGTTCCATATTCACAGCTGCGCTTTCATCCAGCCTTTCGTATATGTGGATCGTATTCTTGTCTGTCACCTGATAGTTCTTAAATCCCATCTGATCCAGCACCGGCAGCGCCTGTTTTGGGTCATCGAGAAAAATCTCCATCCTTTCTCCACAGCGCTGCATCAACTCTTCTTTCGTAATTTCCTGTACGAGAGTTCCGTTATGAATAATTCCATAATGGGTTGCGATTTTAGACAACTCTTCTAAAATATGACTGGAAATAATGATCGTCATATTCTGCTCATCTCGAAGTTTGAAGATCATATCCCGGATTTCCGCGATTCCCTGTGGGTCTAATCCGTTAATCGGTTCATCGAGCAGCAGCAGATCCGGCTCTCCGACAAGAGCCATACCGATCCCGAGTCTTTGCTTCATTCCGAGCGAAAAATGTTTTGTCTTTTTCTTTCCCACATTAGACAGGCCAACTGTTTTTAATATATTTTCAATGTATCTTTTGTCATTGATCCCAAACAATCGGCATTTTACCGCCAGATTATCATAAGCAGACATATTTCCGTATAGTCCCGGCGACTCAATCAGACAGCTGATCCTTGAACGTACGTTTTTCAACTGAGCATTCTTATATCCGAACATTTCAATCTCACCCGAAGTCGGTTGTGATAAACCGCTTATCATTTTCAAAAATGTCGTTTTCCCAGCTCCGTTTCTTCCGATAAAGCCGTAAATCGAACCTTTTTTCACATGAAGATCAACATGATCTACCGCCTTATGATGACCGAATTGTTTTGTCAATCCGTGTGTAGCCAATAAATATTCACTCATCTTTTTTCTCCTTTTCTTTTCTTTATCTGCTCTCATTCTATAAACAAATTGCTAATCAATCGCAAATAAAAAGTAAAAAAAGAGTAAAGATTACGGATGAAGCCTGTACCCGATCCCCCATACAGTTTCAATATATTCTTTATCTGTCACAGCCTTGATCTTCTTGCGGATATTACTTATATGTACGTCTAGCGTCTTTGTCTCTCCCATATATTGCTCTTCCCACGCATATTCAAACATTTCTTCTTTGCTGAATACTTTTTTCGGATGTTTTAACAACAGCTCCAATATTGAAAATTCCTGTTTTGTAATATGAGGCAATTCTGTATTTCCCACTTTTACAGTAAAATCACCCTTATTAAGTTCCAGCTCCTGATAAGTAAATCGGTGTTCCTCCTCTTTTCTCCCTGTTGTTTCTGCCCTTCTGATCTGCACTTCCACTCTGGCAGTTACTTCTTTAATATCAAACGGCTTTGTCACATAATCATCCGCTCCGCCGCGCAAAAATTCCACTTTATCATCAATCGTATCTTTTGCTGTTAGAATGATCACCGGGGTATTTCCTTTCTTTCGAATATCTCTAAGTACTTCTTCCCCCGGAATTCCCGGAAGCATTAAATCAAGAAGTATAACCGAATATCTTTCCCCCTGTAAAATCATTCTTGCTTCCGTACCTGAGAACGCCTGCGTACATATATACCCTTCTTTTTCTAATGCTTCTTTTAAAAGTCCGTTAATATTTACATCATCTTCTACGATTAATACTGAATTTCTATGTTCCATCTCCATCCTCATTTATGTAACAGATGTTTTTATTCCTCTGTTTTCATACGCCTTGTTTATATTTTCTCCGGATTCATATAAAAGTCATTTATTTTATCCATAGCATACAATATTCTTTTTCTCCGGTTTCCGCATCTTTTCCTTCTCTTTGAATACAAAATCCTTCCCTTTCATAAAATTGTACTGCCCTTTTATTTTTTACATATACGTTTAATTCTAATCTTTTTCTCTTTTGTTTTACAAAATCAAGAAGCTGCTTTCCGATACTTTGGGAGCGAACGTCTCCTCTGACAAAAATCCCCTCCACATAATCTTTATCTAATCCGATAAAGCCGAGAATTCCGCCTGTTTCATCAAATATCTCTTCCATCATGTCTTCTGTCTCGAAAACATAGATTTCCGCCTGCAAAAACATCTCTTTAACCGCATCTTTGTAACCTTCCCAATAACACGGATCAATAAAATCATGCGCTTCTTTATTCGCGGCAAGCCAGATTTTCACTGCCGCTTCCAGATCCTGTCTTTGAAATTTTCTGATCACGTCTTTCTCTCCTGCATCTTATCTTTTTATTCTCCGCATTCCGCGGCGTTTAAAAAGTTTCTGCCATCATGTAAAATCAAACAGCGATAACTGATTACTCTGCGGAAGATCTCCAAACAATCCAAGCTCCGCCATCAGATCAATCACAGTCTTGCTGACTTTTGTTCTTTGCCTGAAGTCGTCAAGCGACAGATACGCCCCGTCTTTCGCCGCCTCTTCCACTGCCTCGGCAGCTTTATCCCCCATTCCTTCAATGCTTGCAAGCGACGGCATCAGCTTTCCGTCTACGATCTGAAACATCTTTGCCTTCGCCCTATAAATATCAATCGGAACAAACTCAAATCCACGGGCATACATTTCCTGAACGATCTTCATGTCTTTTAGCACGTCCTGCTCTTTCTTGCTTAGCTGATCCCCTTTACTTTTATACTGTTTTATATGATAATTCAACGTTTCTTTTCCCTGACACATAAGCGCATACGAAAACGCATCCGCCCTGATGCCGAAATACGCCGCATAATATGCAAGAGGATAGTTGATCTTACAGTATGCGATCCGATATGCCATCATAACATAAGCGGCGGCATGTGCTTTCGGGAACATGTAGCTAATTTTTTTACATGACCAAATATACCAATCCGGCACATCCTGTGCTTTCATCGCCTCTTCCCATTCCGGTTTCAGTCCTTTTCCTTTTCGCACACTTTCCATAATCGTAAACGCAAGAGCACTTTCTACTCCTTTGTTGATAAGATAGATCATAATATCGTCTCTCGTACAAATCGCCGTCGAAATCGTCGCCTTTCCCGACTTCACAAGCTCCTGTGCATTTCCAAGCCACACATTCGTTCCGTGCGATAATCCGGAAATACGGATCAGATCCGAAAGTGTCTGCGGTTTCGTATCCTGAACCATTTGAATAACAAAGTCCGTTCCGAATTCCGGTATTCCGAGACTTCCGATCTTACATCCGTCAATATCTTCCGGCTTAATCCCCAACACTTCTGTTCCATGAAACAGTTCGATCACATCCTTATCATCAAGAGGAATTTCGGTCGCAATAAACGGATGATCTGCATTGTATTCATTTTCCATAGCATCCGATGTAATATAGTCCTCCAGTGTACGGATCATCGTCGGATCGTCATGTCCCAGAATATCTAACTTCAACAAGTTATGATCGATGGAATGATAATCAAAATGTGTCGTTGTAATTCCACATTCCATATCATTTGCCGGATGTTGAACCGGAGTAAATTCATTGATATCATGCCCGTGAGGAAGAACGACGATACCTCCCGGATGCTGACCTGTGCTTCTTCGGATTCCCGTACACCCTTCGGTCACTCTTTCTATCTCACATTTTCGTTTTCTTTGCTCATGTTCCTCATAGTAGTTCCGGACAAATCCATACGCTGTCTTATCTGCCAGAGTACCGATCGTTCCAGCCTTAAATGTATGTCCTTCACCGAAAAGAACTTCTGTATATTTATGAGCCTTTGCCTGATAATCTCCGGAAAAGTTCAAGTCGATATCCGGTTCTTTGTCTCCTTTGAATCCTAGGAATGTCTCAAACGGAATATCAAATCCCGCTTTCACAAGCTGTTCTCCGCATACCGGACACTTCTTATCCGGCATATCATACCCGCATCCGCCGGCAAATGAACGCACTTCATCCGACTCAAAATCACTATAATGGCATTTTGAACAATAATAATGCGGACTTAACGGATTTACCTCTGTAATTCCCGCCATTGTCGCAACAAAGGAAGATCCGACCGATCCTCGCGAACCTACAAGATATCCGTCCGCATTTGACTTCCAAACAAGCTTTTGCGCAATGATATACATAACCGCATACCCATTTGAAATAATGGAATTCAGTTCTTTTTCCAGACGTGCGGAAACTTGCTTCGGAAGATCTTCTCCATACATCTCATGAGCTTTCCTGTAACAGATATCCCTTAGTTCCTGATCTGAATTTTCGATAACCGGAGGACATTTGTTCGGATTGACCGGAGAGATCTTTTCAATCATACCCGCGATCTTCACCGGATTATCTATAACAATCTCTCTCGCTTTCGCCGCGCCGAGGTAGGAAAACTCTTCCAGCATCTCATCTGTCGTGCGAAGAAACAACGGAGGCTGACGATCCGCGTCGTCAAATCCTTTTCCCGCCATAATAATCCTTCGGTACACTTCATCGTCAGGATTTAAAAAATGTACGTCGCATGTTGCCACTACCGGCTTTCCGAATTTTTCTCCGAGCTCCACGATCTCCCTGTTGATATTTTGCAGATCTTCTATTGAATTTACATCCGCTATACGTTCACTCTCGATCATAAACTGATTGTTTCCGACAGGCTGTATCTCATAATAATCATAGAATTCCGCCAGCCTCGCAATCTGTTGGGCAGAGCGCTTTTCATGCACTGCCTGATATAATTCTCCCGCCTCGCAGGCGCTTCCGATCAGCAGCCCTTCCCTGTGCTCGTTCAAAAGACTTTTCGGTATTCTCGGTCTTCTTGCGTAGTAAGTCATATGAGATTGAGAGATCAACTGGTACAGATTATATCGGCCGATATCATTTTTCGCCAAAATAATAATATGATGTGTCGGCATTTTCCGAATCGCATTGACATTCCGGTCCCCGTAACGATTCACTTCTTTTAAAGTTCCGACCTGATCCTTTTTCAGCATTTCTGTAAATTTAACAAATATTTCCGCAGTTGCCTCTGCATCATCCACTGCACGGTGATGATTCTCAAGGGAAATATTCAACGCTTTCGCCACGATATTTAATTTATATTTTGACAACGTCGGCAAAAGTACACGTGCCAGCGCTACTGTATCCAGATATACAAACTCATCCGAAAGTCCAAGCGACCGGCAATTCTGTTCGATAAATCCAACATCAAACCCGGCATTGTGCGCGACAAGCACACCGTCTCCTGCAAACTCAAGGAACTGAGGTAAAACAACGTCTATTGTCGGTGAATCCATCACCATTTCGTCTGTGATGCTTGTCAGGTTTGTGATCTCAAACGGAATCGGCCGTTTCGGATTCACAAACGTACTAAAACGATCCGTGATCTTTCCGTCCGTCACTTTTACGGCTCCGATCTCTATGATCGCATCTTTGATTGAACTAAACCCTGTAGTCTCGATGTCAAAGACAATATAAGTATCGTCAAGCGTCTGATTGCCTGCGTTTACTGCAATCTCCGTCAGATCGTCCACAACATATCCTTCCACACCGTAAAGAACTTTAAACGGGTCGTCTTTATCAAGTGTTTCAATATAATGATTGGCGTCCGGAAACGCCTGAGCCACACCGTGATCTGTGATCGCGATTGCAGGATGTCCCCAGTCATGCGCACGTTTTACGATATCTTTTACTTCCGACACACCGTCCATATCGCTCATTTTCGTATGACAATGAAGTTCTACCCGCTTGATTGGACTTAAATCTTCCCTTTGAACCGTAAAATCACCGATCTTTTTAATTCCTGTTACAGAAGCTATCGTAAGTTCTCCGTCAAATTTATCAATCGTCGTAACTCCTTTGACTTTTACGAACGCTCCTTTTTTTAATTCCCCTAAGATTTCAGGAAGTTGTTCGTTTTTCGCAAACATTTTCACTGTGATCGTGTCTGTAAAGTCTGTCACAGAAAATATAATGATCGTCTTTTCATTCCGGATTTCTCTTGTATCAAAACTGATAATCTTACCGTGTACTGTGATCTCTCCCATTTCTGTGATCACCTGCTCTAAAGAAATAGGCTCATCTTCAAAATTACGCCCGTAAATCAGATTCGGATCGTCACCGATCTTAACAGGACGGTAAAAATCTTTCTTTCGGAATTCACCTTTTTTAAATTCTCCCTTTTTCACTCCTCCTGATATTGCCGCCGATGTTCCTTTCCCGTCTCGGGATGATACCGATGCTTTATCCGCCGCATTTTCAGATGAAGTTCTTTTTATCTGATCTTTCTTCTCTTCTCCTTCTGCCTGAGGCGTTTCCCCGCGCTGTCTTGCCCGTCTCTCAAAGATCGCATTGATCTCCTGTTGGATTCTCTGTTCATCATATTCCCTGCTTCCTGTTCTGTCAGGCTCTTTGTAATCTACACGGATCTCTGCCGGAATATGAAATCTTTCTGAATACACTTCCTTTAACAGATCCACTATCTCTTCTTTTCGCCCTGCCGAAACAATCGTATCGAGCAGTTCCAGGCAGACTACATTTTCCGCTTCATAGCGGATATCTGCCTGTGCAAACATATTAGATGCAAGCATACTTTTTTCTTTCAATTCGAGGATGATACTCTCCCTGTATTCATTCATAAGCGCTTCTGCAGTATACTGTCCCGAGAGCATATATTCCTCCACAATATGCACCGCAACAGCCGTTTTGGCAAATAACTGATCTTTGATACATTGTTCCATCTGAAAAATCTGCTTCTTCTGAATGAGATGTCTGCTGAAAATATATATGTTAAGAAAATCACGTCGCGAGTTCGTCGTGATCTTCTTAACTTCCACATCTGAAAACAGCAAACGGACATCATCGTCTGCTCTCAACGTCGGAAATACATGAAAAAATTTTTTATCGTCTTTTACCTGTTCCAAATCAACAGCTCCTATATATTCTTTTACACTGATAACAGTAATACGTATTCTTTTTAGCTCTCTTCATCCGGCATGATCCGAATCTGTCACTTTTTCCAGTTTAAAAGTTCCTGCCGCAATGTTTCCAAAAGTTTTTCTTCTTTTACTTTTTTTATGATCTCGCCTTTTTTGATCAGAAGACCTTCTCCGATCCCTCCGGCGATTCCGATATCAGCTTCTCTTGCCTCTCCCGGACCGTTCACTACACATCCCATAACGGCAACTTTGATATCAAGAGGAATATCCTGAACCATCTTCTCCACTTCGTTTGCCAGACCGATCAGATCGATCTTCGTCCTGCCGCAAGTAGGACAGGATACAACTTCGATCCCGCCTTTTCGCAAACCAAGTGTTTTTAATATAAGCTTTGCGCTTCGAATCTCTTCTGCCGGATCTCCGGTCAAAGAAACCCGGATCGTATTTCCTATCCCCTCGTTGAGGATGATCCCAAGACCTATCGAAGATTTTATATTTCCCGAATAAACCGTTCCCGATTCTGTAATACCGACATGAAGCGGATAAGGACATGCCTTTGCGATCAATTCGTGAGCTTTCACGCACATCAGCACATCGGAAGATTTAATACTCACAACAAGATTGTCATATCCCATTTTTTCGATCATATGCACTTTGTCAAGAGCACTCTCCACGATCCCTTCTGCCGTTACACCGTTGTATTTTTCCAAAATATGCTTTTCCAAAGAACCGCTGTTCACACCGACACGGATTGGTACATTGTACTCTTTTGCCTTATCTACAACAGCCTGAACCTTTTCTTCTGAGCCGATATTT
>ERZ791571.1436-NODE-1436-length-10996-cov-20.901015_pt1 | contig 10996 bp, 9 predicted proteins | sample MGYA00509972_ERZ791571 | MGnify/ENA primary metagenome ERZ791571 (study PRJEB30046, sample SAMN00791936) | human gut metagenome | study: EMG produced TPA metagenomics assembly of the A metagenome-wide association study of gut microbiota in type 2... | reverse complement strand
TATCTGATGAAGTTGACGATTTTGTCAGAGAAATACAAATTGATCCGGAAGCAACTTTTTATGACTTCCATGAAGCAATACTGAAATCAGTAGGGTACGCAAACGACCAGATGACTTCTTTCTTTATCTGCGATGACGACTGGGAAAAAGGAAAAGAAGTAACCTTAGAAGAAATGGACGACAATCCGGAAATAGATAGCTGGGTAATGAAAGACACTGCTATCAGTGAATTGGTAGAAGACGAAAAACAGAAACTGCTATATGTATTCGATTACATAACAGAACGTTGTTTCTTCATCGAACTATCCGAAATTATCACCGGAAAAGATATGAATGGTGCCAAATGTACCAAGAAATCAGGAGATGCTCCTAAACAAACGGTAGATTTTGAAGAAATGACCGCTGCGGGAGGTTCTCTTGATCTGGATGAAAACTTCTATGGAGACCAGGACTTCGACATGGAAGATTTCGATCAGGAAGGATTTGACATAGGTGGTGACACTAGCAGCCCATACGAAGAAGAAAAATTTTAAGTATTAAATATCAAGTATTAGGTATTAATTGCTATGTAGTGTCAGGCAGTTAATACCTAATATTTTTTTAGTCCCGTACGCTTTAATACTTAATACTTCTATACTTAATACTTAAAAATCTATGCCTACTCTCATTGTTCTTATAGGTCCTACAGGTGTGGGGAAAACAGAGTTGAGCCTGCGCTTGGCAGAAACATTTCAGACAAGCATTGTATCTGCCGATTCGAGACAGCTTTATGCCGAATTAAAAATAGGTACGGCAGCTCCGACTCCCGATCAACTTAAACGTGTCCCCCATCAACTGGTCGGCACGCTCCACCTCACAGACTATTACAGCGCTGCCCAATACGAAACAGAAGCACTGGAAATTCTGGAGAAATTATTCACGCAACACGAAGTCGTGATTCTCACTGGTGGCTCAATGATGTATGTAGACGCTATCTGTAAGGGAATTGACGATATTCCTACCGTTGATGCGGAAACCCGTCAACTCATGTTACAAAAGTATGAAGAGGAAGGCCTTGAACAACTCTGCGCAGAACTTCGCTTGTTAGATCCGGAATATTACCGGATTGTAGACCTAAAGAATCCCAAGCGGGTGATTCATGCGTTGGAGATTTGCTATATGACCGGACGCACTTATACTTCTTTTCGCACCCAACAAAAAAAACAGCGTCCTTTCCGTATTCTGAAAGTCGGCCTGACTCGTGATCGGGAAGAACTTTATGACCGTATCAACCGTCGGGTAGACCAGATGATGGAGGAAGGATTATTGGAAGAAGTACGTTCCGTACTTCCCTATCGTCACCTCAATTCACTCAATACAGTAGGCTATAAAGAACTGTTCAAATATCTGGACGGAGAATGGGAACTCTCCTTTGCTATAGACAAAATCAAGCAAAACTCCCGCATTTATTCGCGTAAACAGATGACCTGGTTCAAAAGAGATGAAGAAATAAAATGGTTCCACCCGGAACAAGAAACGGAGATACTAGCGTACCTCCGTCAATCTTTATAACATTATATTTTGACAATATTTAGAAACAGAAGACATCTAAAATCTACTGCTATTCTTCAGATGCAGTTACTTTTATTGTTGAAGTCACTGTATCATTAATAGCACGAATAGAAATTTGACGGGCTTGATATTCTTCTTTCACTAATAGATTTACTTCAATCACTCCATTCTTTCCCTTATCACCATAAGCAGCCAATGCAGTCTTATCTTTTAATACAGATATACTCCTAATACGATCAGGAGAAATATTCGCTAAAGGATCATCACCAGTAGCCTCTTTGCCATCAATTATAACCAAAGGTTTACCTCCATCAGCAGAACGAAACGTAGCTCCCCAACTCTTTGCCCCACTATTTAATGCATCCAACCTTGTTTTATTAATGCCTTCGATTTCAATCTTTCTCGGCGCAAACTTTTTTTCCGAATATAGTTTTATATCCATCACTCCATCCTTAGCCTTTTCTCCATAAATCTTAATAGCTTTTTCAGGACCTATGACAGACACACTTTCAATACGTTCAGGATTCAAAGCATTTACTACTTCACGATCAGACTCCTTCCCATTAATAATAACCAAAGGTTTTCCTTCGCCGGAAATTCCTTGTACCGAAATAGCCACCTTCTTTTTCCCGGATGTTAAGACAGAATCTTTTTTTTCTGTACGATACCCTACCACTACTACCTTATTCTTGGTAGTATCAATAGGCTCCTTAACAACATTTTCTTCACTCTTTTTTTCCACAATTGCTGCCAAATCATTAACTTTGACTGCAGAAATCTCTTCCACTTTTTCAGAGATTTCAGGACGGGCAAAAGCAGTTACTGCAATAGCTGCCAACGGAAGTACATACAAGTACTTCAACCGTGCCCACGGATTCGATTTTTCTTTTAACATCATAGTGATACGTTTTTTAAGTTTACTGTGATTAAAGCTGTTGGCCATAGAGTAGAGCCTTGTGCCAACGGCTTTTTTTATTAATAATAGTTGATATTCTTTCGCGTTTACACCCTCATTAATGACGGTCTCGTCCGCTTCATATTCGTGAACGTTCTGCAACTCTTGTTTCAACAACCATGCACCAGGATTGAACCATTGGAAAAAGATGCAAATATCCGCCACCAATAAATCTACTGAATGACGATGGTGAATATGAGCCATTTCATGAATAAGGATTTCCCTCCCGTTTTCCTCCAAGTCTTTCCGGCTGATGACAATATACTTCATCCAACTGAACGGAGCTATCTCCTGATTGTGCACCACAAGTGTAACCCCTTTCTCCAACTTCTCATGTTTGCCGGAATGTATCAACCGGAAGAGACAAATCAAAGAATAGATATTGCGACAGGCAAGAAATAGAATACCCACCAGATAGATCAGCAGAACAATCTGTACCCAAGATATGGCCGGCGTCTCCTGCACTGCACCGACATTGGCAGGAGTAGCCTCCAACTCTGCCATCAACAGCAATTGTTCAATGGATAGCACAGCCTGCTGCACTTCAACCTGATGCCGGGTAGTTACTTCGATACAAGGAATGAGTAATGAAAAGAACAACACTCCCAATAAAGCCATACGATTGAAACGATGAAAGGTTTCCTTGCTAAGTAATAACCGGAAAAACAGGTAAAACAGAACAAGACAAACAGATGATTTTAATATATAAATGAAGAAAACTCCCATAGCATAGATTTTCGTTTAATAGATTAGTGTTTTTTGTCAGCCTGTTCCACTTCCTCGATGAGCTGTTTCAATTCATCCAAGGAAATATCTTCCTCCTTAACCAAAGAAGAAACGGCATTCAGGTAAGAATTATTAAAATACTTACTAATCACATTCCGCAGCGTTCCTTTACGAAAATCTTCTTCACTGACTACGGGATAATATTGATAGGTATTTCCGAAAGTATAATGAGCTAGAAAACCTTTTTCTTCCAACCCACGCACAATCGTAGATAGTGTATTGAAATGTGGCTTGGGATCTTCATAGAAAGCCAACATTTCCTTCACGAACAAGGGACCTTTTTCCCAGAAAAAGCCCATGATTTCTTCTTCTTTTGCTGTTAATCCTTTCATATCTGCAACTTTGTTTGCTGCAAATAACGAAAAGTTTTAGTTCTTAAACTAATTTATCTAGTTAAAGTAAACTAAAAGCTATAGTTAAGACGAAGAATTTACTATTAAACACCTGTGAAACAGATTTATTACATCTCTTTTAGCTCCACAGTTTATTGACAATAAAGTTGCCGATAAAGAACAAGTCGCCCATAAAAATAATGCTGAATACTAGGAAAGTGAAACAAGTACTCCACCGGGCTCCTCCCTCCTCTTCGCCACGTTTGATACGAAGCAGGGAACTATGTAAACAATCACCTGCTATGAACAGTACAAACAAACTCGGTATCAAGTCACCCCATGACACCAACCACAGATTATCACCCTTTCCCATCAGGAACGTCAATGCCACGGCCAATAAGAAGACAGAAGCATATTGCAAGTCTTTTCTTTTTGAATTCATAGTGGTAATGTTTAAAGTCCTTTTCACAAAGATATTGAATCTCACCCAATAATCCTTATCAAATCTATATAAAAATCGGTCAGGCTTTGTTGAATCTAAGTTTATTGTTACTTTTGCAAGTACGAATTAAAACCAAAACCGATTATAAACGCAGATGAAAAAGATCAGCATCACTTTATTACTCTGCCTTCTCTGTCTGACCGGAATGGCACAAGGACAAAAGGCACTCGATTTAAAAGATATTACTTCCGGACGTTTCCGCCCGGAAAATATTCAGGGAGTAATCCCTATGCCTGATGGCGAACACTACACACAGATGAACGCTGACGGCACGCAAATCATTAAATACTCTTTCAAGACAGGTGAGAAAGTAGAAGTGATTTTCGATGTAAATACTACACGCGAATGTGACTTCAAGAACTTCGACAGTTATCAGTTCTCTCCCGACGGTCAGAAATTGCTGATTGCTACTAAAACAACACCTATTTATAGGCATTCATACACAGCTGTACATTACATTTACCCTTTGAAACGAAATGATAAGGGCGTTACGACAAACAACATTATTGAACGGCTGTCTGACGGTGGACCTCAACAGGTCCCCGTCTTTTCTCCGGACGGTACCATGATTGCATTTGTACGCAACAATAACATATTTCTTGTTAAGTTGCTTTACGGCAACAGCGAAAGCCAGGTCACAGAAGATGGCAAACAGAATTCGGTAATCAACGGTATTCCTGACTGGGTGTATGAAGAAGAGTTCGGCTTCGACCGTGCTTTGGAATTCAGCGCCGACAATACGCTGATTGCTTTTATCCGTTTCGACGAGTCGGAAGTTCCCTCCTACTCTTTCCCGGTATTTGCCGGACAAGCACCCCGCATTGATGCTTTAAAAGATTATCCGGGCGAATATACATACAAGTATCCGAAAGCCGGATATCCGAATTCGAAAGTAGAGGTACGCACGTATGACATCAAATCACATGTCACCCGTACAATGAAACTCCCATTGGATGCGGACGGATACATTCCGCGTATCCGTTTCACAAAGGATGCCAACAAATTGGCTATCATGACATTGAACCGCCATCAAGACCGTTTTGATCTTTACTTTGCCGATCCCCGTTCCACACTTTGCAAACTTATACTTCGTGATGAGTCTCCTTATTACATAAAGGAGAATATTTTCGATAATATCCAGTTCTATCCGGAATACTTCAGCCTGCTTAGCGAACGTGACGGTTACAGTCACCTCTATTGGTATAGCATGGGGGGGAATCTGATTAAAAAGGTTACTAACGGTAAGTTTGAGGTGAAAGATTTTCTGGGATATGATGAAGAAGACGGTTCTTTCTATTATACCAGCAATGAAGAAAGCCCTCTGCGCAAAGCTGTCTATAAAATAGACAAGAAGGGCAAGAAGCTCAAACTATCCCAACAGGTAGGAACCAATACACCACTCTTCAGCAAATCGATGAAGTATTACATGAACAAGTTCTCCAACTTGAATACTCCGATGCTGGTTACACTGAATGATAATTCGGGCAAAACACTCAAAACGCTTATTACCAATGACGGATTGAAACAAACATTGTCTGGATATGCTGTGCCACAAAAAGAGTTCTTCACTTTCCAAACCACAGATGGCGTGAAGTTGAACGGCTGGATGATGAAACCGGTTAATTTTTCCGCATCTAAAAAATATCCGGTACTGATGTATCAATATAGCGGTCCGGGCTCTCAACAGGTATTAGATACCTGGGGAATCAGTTGGGAAACATACATGGCAAGCCTCGGTTATATCGTGGTATGCGTGGACGGTCGCGGCACAGGAGGTCGTGGAGAAGCTTTCGAGAAATGCACTTATCTGAAAATCGGAGTCAAAGAAGCCAAAGATCAGGTAGAGACTGCTTTGTATCTCGGCAAACAGCCATACGTGGATAAAGATCGCATCGGAATCTGGGGCTGGAGCTACGGCGGATACATGACTCTTATGAGCATGAGCGAAGGAACTCCCGTATTCAAAGCAGGAGTAGCAGTAGCTGCACCCACCGACTGGCGTTTCTATGATACGATTTATACCGAACGCTTCATGCGTACTCCGAAAGAGAACGCGGAAGGATATAAGGAATCATCAGCCTTCACCCGCGCTGACAAACTACATGGAAACTTGTTGTTGGTGCATGGCATGGCAGACGATAATGTGCACTTCCAAAATTGTGCGGAATATGCCGAGCAGTTGGTTCAGCTTGGAAAACAATTTGATATGCAAGTGTATACAAACCGCAATCATGGAATATATGGTGGCAATACCCGCCAACACCTATACACACGGTTGACCAACTTTTTCTTGAACAATTTATAATGACGGACAGAGTACGTAAGCCCGAATGGCTGAAAATTAATATTGGTGCCAACGAACGATACACCGAAACCAAACGGATTGTCGACTCCCACTGCTTGCATACTATATGCAGCAGTGGGCGTTGCCCTAATATGGGAGAATGCTGGGGAAAAGGAACTGCTACCTTTATGATTGGCGGTGACATCTGCACGCGCAGTTGCAAATTCTGCAACACACAAACCGGCCGCCCGCACCCGCTAGATGCAAACGAACCTACCCATGTCGCAGAATCCATCGCACTGATGAAACTGGATCATGCTGTCATCACTTCCGTAGACAGAGATGATCTGCCGGATTTGGGAGCAACACATTGGGCACGTACCATCCAGGAAATAAAACGGCTGAATCCACAAACAACAATCGAAGTGCTCATTCCTGATTTTCAAGGCAGGATGGAATTGTTAGATTTGGTAATCGAAGCCCGTCCCGACATTATTTCACACAATATGGAAACCGTACGCCGCATTAGTCCGCTAGTGCGTAGCGCGGCAAATTATGATACAAGTCTGCAAGTCATCAGACACATTTCCGGAAAGGGAGTTAAATCTAAAAGCGGCATTATGGTCGGACTGGGTGAGACCCCGGAGGAAGTCGAAACATTGATGGATGATCTGTTAGCAACCGGTTGCCAGATTCTTACCATAGGCCAATACCTTCAACCGAGTCACCGGCATTATCCCGTTGCAGCATACATCACTCCGCAACAATTTGCAGAATATAAAACTGTAGGTTTAGAGAAAGGATTCAACATCGTAGAAAGCGCTCCCCTTGTTCGTTCCTCCTACCATGCAGAGAAACATATTCGTTAGCAAACAAAACATATCCCCTATTTGTTTTATTGATAGAACCGACAAATAAACATAAATATAGAGATGGCTCATAAAGGAACACTTTCTTCCGCATTTAACATGTCGCTGGGTTTTATCCCCGTTATTATTTCCATTTTATTGTGTGAACTTATAACGCAAGACACGGCTATTTACATCGGTACAGGCATAGGTATTATAGGTATATACCTTTCTTATCGACGTAAAGGATTGTTAATTCCTAATTTTATCCTCTATATAGCAACCGGAGTGTTAGCACTATTATCCGTAGCAGCTCTCATTCCTGGTGATTACGTTCCATCCGGTGCACTTCCACTTACGCTGGAAGTCAGTATTCTCATTCCGATGTTGAGCCTTTACATGCATAAGAAAAGGTTTATCAACCACTTCTTAAAACAGATAGGTTCTTGCAACAAACGTTTATATGCGCAGGGAGCAGAAGCAGCCGTTGTATCTGCCCGCATTGCCTTGATTTTCGGAATACTGCATTTTATTATAATCAGCATCACCGTCATTTTCCAAAACCCACTAAGTAAGACAAGTCTGTTTGTACTCTATAAAGTGTTACCTCCTACTGTCTTTCTGATGAGTATCCTGTTCAATCAGATCGCCATCCGTTTCTTCAATCATTTAATGTCACACACGGAATATGTTCCTATTGTGAATACCAAAGGAGACGTGATCGGGAAAACACCTGCAATAGAAGCTGTTAATTACAAAAACGCATACATCAATCCGGTGATAAGAATTGCCATATCCACTCACGGAATGTTATTCCTTTGCGACAGGCCATCAACAGCCATTCTGGATAGAGGAAAAGTAGATATTCCCATGGAATGTTATCTCCGCTACGGAGAATCTCTGGAAGCAGGCGCCACTCGTTTAATCAACAATGCTTTTCCTCATGAAAAAGGTATCAAACCTGAATTCAACATCGTTTATCACTTCGAGAATGAAGTGACCAACCGTCTTATCTATCTATTCATTGTCGATATCAAAGATGACTCCATCCTTTGTACCCCCCGCTTTAAAAACAGTAAGCTGTGGAATTTCAAACAGATAGAGGAAAACTTAGGAAAAGGCTTCTTCAGCAGCTGCTTCGAAGATGAATATGAACACCTGAAAGGCGTTATTTATATAAGAGAAAAATACAGGGAATCTTAGATAAATCGGGCACATGTCCTTTCCAGTCCTTCACTGTACGCGTCTGTATATATTCTCCTTCACAAGTAATATTGGCAGCGATACAGAGCTTTGTTTGAGGACGGCAATTCAACAAAATATCCTCTACCATCTTATGATTCCGGTAAGGCGTCTCTATGAAAAGTTGCGTCTGACTTTCAGCATACACACGCTGCTCCAATGCTTTTAGTTTCTTGGCACGTTCTCCCGGTTCAATCGGCAGATAACCGTGAAACGCAAAACTCTGTCCGTTAAAGCCGGAAGCCATCACGGAAAGGATAATGGATGAAGGTCCGACCAAAGGAACCACTTTCAGCTTTTTACGTTGTGCGATAGCAACCACATCCGCTCCCGGGTCAGCTACTGCCGGACAACCTGCTTCGGAGATAACCCCCATTGAAGCTCCACCCACCAAAGGTTGCAGATAACCGGAAATATCATCAGGAGAAGTATGCTTGTTCAACGGGTAAAATGTCAATGCATCAATATCAATCTCCCGGTCCACCTTTTTCAGGAAACGCCGGGCAGAACGAACATCTTCGACTATAAAATACCGGATACCAGAAATGATCTCCTTATTATAAGAAGGCAATACCTTTTCAATAGACGTATCACCTAACGTCACGGGCAACAAATAGAGGGCAGTTTCCACTTTTTAAATTGAGAATTAAGACTATACTTTAATATTAAAAATCAAATAAGGTTTTGAGCGAAGCTAATTAAAAATTGAAAAATGCAACAGTTTAGGAAGCCAAATAGTTGGATTCACTTAACATCACATGATAATCAGTAAATTCCAGGAGATCTTTCAGTTTCATGTCCTTATGCTTTTTCATATAAGAAGCGATGATTCTTGCTCCCATCCATGTTCCGATCAATGCCGGAGCTTGAGCACCCAACATATCGACAGCAGGAGCAGGCTTCATATAATAGCGGATCACCATCGGGTCTCGTGCATGCAGATGATCGTTGGTACAGATATAATTCCATATCTCCTTTTCATTCTCCTTACACCAGTCGTTTTCCTCCTTGGAATATCCCATCGCTTCGCCGATATCACTATATCCTAATAAGTTTTGCACGACGTAGTTGATTTTTCCGGAGTGCATCATCAAGTCAATCAAACAAGTACCCTCATGATAGTTCATTCCGTAACGGCTCAAAAGATAAAAAGCAAAACAATCCGGCACAATCCGTTCCGGACGCATCGAGCGACATTGATAATCGTAATAGAAACGCTTATAAAGAGGATAATCTTCCCCCATATATTTATCAAGACTGATCCCTAATAAAGAATCCACCAAAATAATAGATTCGTTGAAGGCAGACACTTGCGAATAGATAAACGGCACTTTCGTATCAGGCACTTCCTTCTTCAGTTTCCGGAATCCTTTGTTAAGTCCTTTTTCCACCTCATCCAGATTAGGGTACTTTGCTTCTACGTCGCTAAGCAAACGGACTAAAGTCGTATCCGAATAGAATTTCTGCAGACGTTGCGAAATGGTATCATCTTTCACCGTACCGATAGACAATACATCCTCAATCAGGATTTTCGTCGGCATACGGTAGTCCATCGTCAACTTCTGCATAGCAGAAAAGCTGTTGGAGCGAACGTATTCGCTCAACAGCTTATCATATCTTAGAACAGAAATCTCCTCTTCCTTCTGCTCCGTACCCTTTCCCGTGCTTATCCCGCAGGAGGCGAAAAGCATACTAATTAAAATAATAAGAAGAGAGATCCGTAGTTTCATAATCTTTTATCCGTAAATGATGTTACCATTTTCGTCCATATACTCATCGAGTCCTTTCTCGTAAGTAGCCATGGCACGAAGACTCATACCTACACTGGAAAATCCACCGTCATGGAATAAGTTCTGCATAGTTACCTTACGGGTAAGATCGGAGAACATCACGATGCAATAATCGGCACATTCGTCAGCCGTAGCATTTCCGAGCGGAGACATACGATTGGAGAAATCAAACAGTTTATCCATACCCTTCACGCCCGAACCGGCAGTAGTAAATGTAGGAGACTGCGAGATAGTGTTCACACGTACGCTATGTTCGCGTCCGTAGATGTAACCAAAGCTACGTGCAATAGATTCCAGCAATGCCTTAGCATCTGCCATATCATTGTAGCCGTAGAAAGTACGCTGCGCGGCCACATAGCTCAAAGCAACGATAGAACCGTAATCTGCAATAGCGTTCAATTTCTTGGCCGACTGAATCATTTTATGGAATGAAACAGCTGAAATATCCAATGTCTTATCCAACATTCCATAGTCAAGGTCATCGTAAGTACGTTTTTTGCGCACGTTGGGAGACATACCGATAGAGTGGAGTACAAAATCAATTTGTCCACCCAGTATATCCATGGAGGTCTTGAATACATTTTGCAAATCTTCTACGCTGGTGGCATCTGCCGGAATAACCTGGCAATTTAATTTCTGGGCCAAAGCGTCGACTTCTCCCATACGGATAGCCATCGGAGTATTTGATAATGTAATAGTTGCACCT
>ERZ791571.1426-NODE-1426-length-11047-cov-8.860444_pt1 | contig 11047 bp, 8 predicted proteins | sample MGYA00509972_ERZ791571 | MGnify/ENA primary metagenome ERZ791571 (study PRJEB30046, sample SAMN00791936) | human gut metagenome | study: EMG produced TPA metagenomics assembly of the A metagenome-wide association study of gut microbiota in type 2... | reverse complement strand
TCTTCGTTTGCCATTTCTACCACCTCCTACTTTAAGAATAGTCTGTTTGTCATTCCTATGCAATGAGACTATTTAAGAAATTTGACAAATTCCGAGTTGTCGGTTTCAGTATACCATGCCTTCTCCCCACAGAAAAGCATGGCGAAAAACAAAAATGTCCCCGGAGGGCTTGTGCGTATGTTTTTCCAGCGTTTCCAATCTGAATTTCTCAGAACAGAATATCCTCCGGCTTGAACTTATCTTTTTCGGTAATGGGGCGGATCACCTTGCAGGGCACCCCCGCAGCGATGACGCCGGCGGGAATGTCATGAGTGACGACGCTTCCCGCCCCGATAACCGAGCCTGCCCCGATGGTAACGCCGCCGCAGACGGTGGAATTTGCACCGATCCAGACGTTTTCCTCCAGCGTAATGGGTGCCGAGGTGCCAATGCCGTGGCTGCGCTGCTCCGGGTCGATGGCATGACCGGAGCAGGCAAGGCATACGCCGGGGGCAATAAAGGCACCTGCTCCGATGTTTACCGGAGAGGTATCCAGAATGACGCAGTTATAATTGATGACCGCCAAGCCGTGGGTATGGATATTGAAGCCATAGTCACAGTGGAAATCTGGCTCAATGCCGGTCATGGGAGAGCAGGTGCCCAGCAGGGTCTGCAGGATACTGCGCCGCTTTTCCTGTTCGTTAGGAGCGGTGCGGTTGTACTCCCAGCACAGTTGCTTTGCACGGTTCTGTTCCTCCGTGGGGGTGTTTTCATAGCCGCTGACGTAGGCGGCAGGGCGTTTCATAATATCCAGAGCGTTCATCGTGTTTGTCCTTTCCATACAGTGTTTTTTCAAGGATTATACCACATTCTCTGTCGGTGTATAATAGGCTGCTTTTCCTCATTTGTTTGTCCGCTTGATCTTCTCCATCGCTTTGCCCTTAACCAGCTCATCCACCAGCTTGTCCAAATAGCGGATCTCCTTCATCAGCGGCTCTTCGATGCTCTCCAGCTTTACGCCGCAGATGCTGCCCTTTATGAGCACCCGGTCCGGATTGAGCTGCGGAGCATCTCGAAAGAAATCTCCATACAGCGTTCCATTCTGCACCGCAGCCTCAATTTGCGGGACGCTGTAACCAGTCAGCCACCCAATAATTTCATCTACTTCTGCCTGCGTCCGCTCCTTGCGGACTGCCTTTTTCACCAGCATAGGATATATTTTTGCAAATGGCATGGCATATACTTTTTCAGTTTCCATTTCCGCCCCTCCCTCAGGTGCGTCTATGTGCAATGTATACCACGCTTCCGGACAAAAAAGAATGTGTGCCGGCGCATCCCAGATGATAACATTATACCTGTTCTCAAAATACGGAATCTGCTTATCAAACGATCGATGATCCGCAGTCAATCCCGGCAGAAAAACAAGAGTAATTGTATCCGGGTTTGATACGCTTGCTCAATAGTGAATCGTTCCTCAACGAGTTTGACAACTCTTTTCTTTCATCGGGCTTTCCTCCACAAATGCCGATTTGTATGCCTACATTAGTGCATCCAAATGTTGTTTTCCAAATCGCGCAGCCGACCTTTATAATCGTTGATGAGAGCCTCAGCATTTTCGCCATCCGGGAAAGTTACCAGATAGCCGTCCCCTGCCTCGTGAAAGCCGATGATTCCGGCAAGCCCAGCCATCTCCGACACTTTCAGCAGGGTGTGGTAGTCATATTCGGCGGCGCTGATGTACAAGTCCATAGGAGAAACCCTCGCGTTTCAAAGATATAGCCCTATTATAGCGACATTCTTTCATAAATGCAAAGAAAATGCTGTATCGTCCAGAATCGGAAGATACAGCATTGCTTTTTTATATGTAATGGCCCTTTAGCCTAATTTGTTGTCTGGCCTTAACCGAGCGATTGCTCTGGCATGGTCTAAGGCGCAGTGGTGAGTGCGGGATGCTTCCTGCGGTTGTTTCTTGATTACGAGATTTATTATAGCGGCGACTTGTGTGCAGAATTTAAAAGCCGTTTGAACGATTTTGAAATTTCTTTTGAAAAATTTATGACAGAGGTGATGCCATGAAAGATATTAAAGAAAAGCCAACTGGGCGGGTGCTGAAAAGCAATGTGACCGGGAAGATTCCAAAGGCGGCGCTGAAAAAGGCATGGACAGAAGCAAAGGAGAAAAGCAGAACTAAGCTGAGGGAAAGCACCGCCGCACAGGGGGAGAGCGATTATACCACAGCCCAAGATACTGGCGCAGTGCTGACAGATACATCCTATTCGTCTATCAAGCAAAACACCGATTTCACCGTACAGCAGGGGCGCAAGATTGCCCGCAAGCAGATTCAAAAATATCGGGAGCGTCGTGCCGAAGAGCAAGCCGAAACCACCCACGCCCACGCCGCCGGTGAGCGCGGTGTCAGCCCGAAACAAGCCGAATGCGGCACGCTGCCCGATTCGGCGCAACGCCCGCGCCGTGGGGCGGATTTGCCCCGGCAGCGGGCAAAAGAAAAAGCCATCACCGCCAAGACCGCACCACGAGATATTCGTGGTGTGACCCAAGGACAGCGCCAACTGCGAACCGCCGCAAATGAAACTGTGCGGAGTGTGACGACCCAAGCGCAGATGCAGACCCATGCGCAAAAAATACGGCTTGCCGCGCAAAAGGTTGCGGGCGGCACAGGCAGAACGGCTGTGGCGGTGCGCTCGGCAATTCGGAACTTTCTTGCCGATTTGCACAGCCTTACAGCGATTCTTGCAGCGGGCGTAGGCACGGCGCTTGGCATTGTTATCGTCATCAGCCTTGTGGCATTTGTCTCCGGCTCGGCCTACGGCATCTTTTTTGCCGCCAATGCCCCCAACGCCGACACAATTACCGTGCAACAGGCAGTAGAAACACTGACAGCAGAATACCGCGACAGGCTGGAAGAAATCTCCGACACCGTACAGCATGACCGCCAAGACATTACAGCCAACGATGACGTGTACTACATTCGTTGGCAAGATGTCCTGGCGGTCTTTTCTTCGTATGTTTCAGGAAATGAACAAGGCGCACCCGTTGCGGCACTGACAGAGGGGCAGGTAGATAAACTGCGGGAAACTATGTGGGCGATGAATGCGGTGGATTGTTCCACCCACCCGGAGACTACCACAATAGAAACCACCGATGAGGACGGAAACCCGACCACCACAGAGATAACTGAAACCGTCCTCGTAATTGAACTGACCCACAAAACACCCGACGAAATGGCGGCAGATTATCATTTCACCACTCGCCAGAACACCTACCTGCAACTGTTGCAAGACCCGCAGTACGAGGAACTATGGGCAGAACTGCTCGGCGGTTTTGCACAGGGCGGTGGAGAACTTATGAACCCGGACAGCACCCGCATCCCGACAGGCACCCTGCAACGGCCGCTGCCTGTCGCGGGTACGATTACTTCTCAATTTGGTCACCGCGTGGACCCCATCACCGGCGAGGTAAGCTCCCACACCGGCACCGACATTGCCTGTGCCGAGGGTACGCCGATTCTTGCTGCGGCAGACGGCATCGTCATCGTTGCCAACGGTCTTGACAGTTGGGGCGGCAGCTACGGTTACTACATTCAAATCGACCACGGCGGCGGGCTGGAAACACTGTACGCCCACTGCTCGTCCATCTGCGTCACCACCGGTCAGCAGGTGCAGGCGGGTGAGGTCATTGGTTATGTCGGTCATACAGGGCGGGCAACAGGAAACCACTTACATTTTGAAGTTCATATTAATGGCGTTCGTAGGGATGCGGAGACTTACTTTACTATATAGCAAATATTTGAGACTGAGAATCTTATTTTCTATATAAAGAGAAAAGCAGTAGATAAATCCTTAGATTCACTCTACTGCTCAGAAGCTCTCTAATTTTCTTGATAGTTCAGTGAGCTCTTTCGCTGTTTCTTGTGTATGGTGAAGCAGAGATTCTTTCATTTCGGAAGGGCAATTAGAATAGAGCAATTTCATTTGGGTTGCCCTTTCATCGTCTAACGAAATGTCAGGATTGATAAGTGTATCCAGAGAAATATGTAAAACCCTAGCTAAAGCTCGCAAAATCAAATAAGATGGATTCATCTTTCCCTTTTCAATATTGGCAATCTGCTTTACAGAAACATGACTTCGGTCTGAAAGTTCTTGCTGAGTCAGCCCTGCATTCTTACGGGCTTGACGCATTTTTTGCCCCAGTGCAGTCAATTCATCAACCGGCATAATTGTTCACCCCGATAATATTGTATCGTGCCGATTTATGTAAAGGGATAACCTTATTATACCGATAAGCAGGTATGATTATACCGATGCAGGATTGGCGCTTTCGTTTTACTGCCAAAACCACATAAGCAGTAAATTGGTTTTGGCATATATCATCTTTGGATATGCCATCGTTCCTTTTTATCATTTCTGTACGCCCATCATTTTTTCTTCGATGGGAATACTGGTGGTGAACGACAGCGACAAAGAATCTTGTCGAATTGAAAATTGATACACGCAAATTCTTCAGTATATGTCCACCTGTGTGGAGCATGTACCGTCAGGATTCGCATATGGCAGTGGTAATTCCATTTCGTTTTTCGCGTGGAATTGCCAAAGTTATTCATTCGACAAACTCATAATGCGGTTCTCCGTATAGAGGAAAAGCCTATTAAGTTATAGGCAATGGCTTATAACCGCACTTTGAGAAAAGAGACCTCAAGGTACTTTTTATTTTCTGAATTAGTTGTGTACCTCCAGAAGAAAAAAATAAGGAGAGGCTTCCAAGGAAACCTCTCCTTAACTGGTATTAAGGGCTATGTCAGATTTTTTTCAGCAAAATATTTACGACAGGTAACTTACCGATACAGCGGCCCGTACTGCTTGCACGCAGCATAATCCGCAGCCTGCTGATCCTGTGTGCCGAAGCTGGCCCATGCGTGGGGGCGATAGACCTTTTCGGCAGGGACATTGTGCATCGTAACAGGGATGCGCAGCATGCTGGCCAGTGTAATGAGGTCAGCGCCCACATGGCCGTAAACGGTCACGCCATGGTTGGCACCCCAGTTTGCCATAACGCTGTACACATCGGTGAACGCACTCTGTCCGGTCAGGCGCGGGCAGAACCACGTAGTCGGCCAGGTCGGGTCGGTGCGCTTGTCGATGGTGTTGTGAATCTCATCGGGCAGATCAGCTGTCCAGCCCTCGGCGATTTGCAGGACGGGACCAATCCCCTCCACAATGTTGAAGCGCAGCATCGTAACAGGCATCTCTGCCTTGCAGCGGAAGTGGCTGGAATATCCGCCGCCGCGGAAGTACTCATAGTCCGCACGGCACCAATCGGTGGCGTTCAGGCATGCCTTGATGTCCGCATCAGTCATCTCCCAGAACGGCTTCATCACGTGATTGCCCTCAGCATCCACACAGGCACCGGAACCGTCCAAGGCCGTTGCGCCGGAATTGATGAGATGAATAAAGCCGTTGGCGGCAACGCCGTCAGGCTTCTGCCCGGTCACACGCTCGCAGGCTTCGGGGCTCCAGTAGGTGCGCACATCATGGAAGCACGGTGCAGATCCGGAAACAAGGCTGCCCAGCATCATGGCAATGCCGTTGCAGGTGTCGTTCTCGGTAGCGAACGGAGTCGGGGCCTTCGGGCCGTTCCAGTCAAAGGTGGAAGCCATGATGGCTTCGGTGAAGTCAGCATTCGGTAGCCAGTCCGTCCACTGGCGCTGACCCTGGAAACCGCCGACCACGGCGTTGCGGCCCAGCGCTTCCTCATGCCAGCCCATCTCGTCCAGACGCGGATTGCCGTATAGAATGTCACGGATGATCAGGGTCATCTTGACGATAAACTCCCAATCCTTGTCAGCCGGAACGATCTTCGACTTCGTGATAACAGGCGGCAGGTTCTTACCGAGGTTCTTATCAAAGCCCTCTTTGCAGTTCTCGCGCACCCATGCCAGCGCCTTTTCATATTCATCGTGGTCATAGATACCGATGGAAATGCGGCGCAGGATCTCGACCTCGTCCACCCACTCGGCGCGGATGCCGAAATATTTTTGCAGAACACCCGCATCGCAGAAACTGCCCGCAATGCCCATCGTCACAGCGCCAATATTGACGTAGGCTTTGTTCTTCATCCAGCCTGCGGCAACAGCACCGCGGGCGAAACGCAGAATTTTCTCGGCCACGTCATCGGGAATCGTATCATCGTTGGCTTCCTGCACGTCATGGCCGTAAATGGAGAAAGCAGGCAGACCGCGCTGGGCGTGTGCGGCCAGAACCGCAGCCAGATACACCGCGCCGGGGCGCTCGGTGCCGTTGAAGCCCCAAACTGCCTTGATGGTGTTGGGGTCCATGTCGAACGTCTCGGTGCCGTAGCACCAGCAGGGCGTCACGGACAGCGTTGCCGTAACATTCTGGGTAGATAACTGTTCTGCCACACGGGCCGCCTCGGCACCGCCGCCAATCGTCGTACAGCCGATCACGCACTGCACCGGCGTACCATCGGGGTACTTAAGGTTCTCCGAAATCAGTTTGGCGGCATTTTCTGCCATGCGCATCGTCTGATTTTCCAGGCTTTCACGGACACCGCCCCAGCGTCCATCGATGACAGGGCGAATACCAATTTTAGGATACAGCATAGTTGCACCTTCCTTATTATAGTAGGGTTTTGAAACGATCATAAGCGGCGTTCCATTCCGCATCGTTCTGTGTGCTTGGGGTATATGTTTTAATGACCTCTGTTTCCGCAATCAGTCGGCGTCCCTGTGTGATGGAGTCCAGCAACCCCAAGGCCTTCAGCTGGATCATGATGTTGCCGAGCGCCGTAGCTTCCACCGGGCCTGCCTTTACCGTAAGGCCGCAGCAGTCTGCTGTCATCTGGCAAAGCAGGCGGTCTTTCGTACCGCCGCCCAAAACATGCAGGGTCGTAAAAGTCCGGCCTGTTACTGCGGAGAGTTGCTCTATCGCGTAGCGATATTTCAGCGCAAGGCTTTCATAAATGCAGCGCATCACAACACCCACCGTTTCCGGGATGGGCTGGCCGGTTCTGCGGCAAAATTCCTGTATTCTGCCCGGTAGGTCGCCGGGCGCAACAAATTCCGGGGCATCCGGGTCAATAAAGCTGCGCAGCGGTTCAGCGGCAAGCGCCTGTTGTTCCAACTCTGCAAAAGAATATGCCTGCCCGCGGCGCTTGTACTCACGGCGGCTTTCCTGAATCAGCCAAAGACCGATGATATTTTTCAGGTAGTTGATTTTTCCGTTTGCTCCGAGTTCGTTGGACAGCCCGCTTTGGCAGCTGTCCGCCGTCAGAATCGGGGTGTCCAATTCCGTTCCCAGCAGGCTCCACGTGCCGCAGGAGAGAAATGCCGTATGTTCGGCATCTTCCTCGGCACACGGTATAGCAGCCGAGGCGCATTGTGTATCATGCCCTGCCACCGCAATGATTTTCGCGCCGGTTGTAAGTGTACCCGTCACCGTACCGCTGGCGACAAGGGGCGCGAAGTGGTTTTCCTTCAGGCTATAGGCGGTCAGCACTTCCCTGCTCCACTGCCCTGTGCGGGGGTCAAGCATCTGGCTGGTGGAAGCAATGCTGCGCTCGCAGACCGGCTCGGCCCCCAACAGAGCCGCAAACAAATCCGGCATAAAAAGGATCTGCTCGGCCTTTTGCAGCAGTTCCGGGTCCTGCTCCCGCAGAGCCAGCAGCTGGAACAAGGTATTGATTGCCATGATTTGGTTGCCGGTATGGGCATACAATTCTTCTGCGGGCATACAGGCAGCGGCCTGTTCCGGTTTGCCATTCGTTCGGGCATCGCGGTAATGAACAGGGTTTGCCAGCAGATGGCCGTCCGCATCCAGTAAGCCGAAATCCACGCCCCATGTATCAAATCCTAAGCTGTCAAATGTACCAGCCTTTTGAATGGCTGTGTGGATTTCCTTCAGCAGTGTTTCCACATCCCAGCAGAGATGACCGTCCTTTTCGATGGGGACATTTTCAAAACGATGGATCTCCTCGTAGGTGAGGTTTTGGCCATTGTACACGGCCCGAATCGCACGTCCACTGGAAGCGCCAAAATCGAAGGCCAGCACAGTTGCTGTGTTACTCATTGAACCACGCCCTTCTTCAAAAGTACATTGGCATAGATTGCGCTTTCCCCGGTGGCGATAATCGCATAGGCATGGCGTGCGCGCTCATAAAACGCAAAGCGCTCCACCATTTCAATTTTAGCCGGGTCATTGCCGCTCTCGTTCAACTTCTGTTTATAGCTATCCCAGATAATCGGCTTGCACGGATCGCCATCAACCACTTTCATCAGCGCGACAGGCTTTTCCACATACTGATCCAACGGCAGAAATTGCAGGATAGCCTCCAGCAGTTCTACGGTTCCGTGCCCGTCTGCACGAATCACAATGGCATCTTTGCCGATGCTTTCAGCCGGGAAGTTTCCGTCTGCGAGAATGATTTCGTCGCCATGTCCCATCTCGCAGAGGACTTTCAGAAGTTCCGGGCTAAGGATAGGCGGAATGTTCTTCAGCATACGGGGGCTCCTTATTTGTCCGTCGGCTCACCTTTTTCGCGTCGCTCAAATTTGCGATAGCCGGGGTGTTTGCCGGTAATTTTGTAGTAGGAGCGGAGATTGATGAGCTTATCAATATTCTTGCGGTCAATATCGTAGCTGCCGCCGAGAATGATTGCGTTGATCGTGATTTTTGCCCACAGTTCCAGACTCTCCATGCGGTAATAGGCGGTGATGACATCGCTGCCCACCGTCAGCGCGCCGTGGTTTTCCAGCAGCATAACATCGTGGTCGTTGAGATACGGCTCGATTGCGTCCGGCACCTCCGTCGTGCTGGGAGTTCCATACGGAGTCAGTGGCACAGCGCCGATGGCTGCCACATCCTCAATCATGTTGTACATATCCATCGGGCGATGTGCCACGGCAAAGCCGGTGGCTGCCGGCGGATGGGCATGGACAACAGCATTTACATCGGCGCGCTTTTCGTAGCAACGCAGGTGCATCTTGATTTCGCTGGACGGGCGCAGGCCCTCTGCACCTTCCAGCACATTGCCCTTTGCATCAATACGCAGCAGCTTGTCCGGTGTGATGAAGCTCTTGCTCATGCCCGTAGGCGTTGCAAGGAAAGTTCCGTCCTCCAACCGAACTGAGACATTGCCATCATTGGCAGCGACCCAGCCAAGCTGCCACATTTTATGGCAGACATCGCAGATCTGGTCTTTGATTTCTTCGATTTGCACAGTTTGTACCTCCTAAAGTGGATTTTGTCCTTTACTTGTATTATACTGTTGCAATTCGCCCTCGTCTTTGCGTATAATGATATTATATTGGACGATATTGATATTTTAGGAGATGCCTGCCATGAAGTTTCTGGCTTCCCATGAAAGCAGTACGCGCGGCACTTTTGACTTTCCCATTGAGCTTTATTATGTAGATAAAATGCACCCGCGCTATGAAATGCCGTTTCACTGGCACATGGAATTTGAACTTATGCTGGTTCTAAGCGGGGAGTTTTCTCTGCTGATTGATGGACGCTCTTACCTTTTACACAAGGGGGATGCCGCCATCATTTCAGCCGGGGCCGTTCACGGCGGAACCCCCAGCGACTGCGTTTACGAGTGTGTTGTCTTTGATATGAACCGCTTCCTCGGCAGCGGCTCCGTATGTCAGGCAAAATACAATGCGCTTTTTGAACGCGGCGCACAAATCGAGCCGTATCAACCGGCTGGCTCCGTAACCTGCCAACTGATTGACAGACTCTTTGAGGCAATGGAAAAAGAGCCGGAGGGATATGAATTTGTGACGATTGGTCTGATGTGGCAGCTGTTCGGTCAAATCCTTTTGCAGCATTCGTACACAGTATCCTCTCCCGGAAATAAACGAAATGATCGCAGCACAGCCCAAATGAAAGCGGCCTTAGAGCGCATCCGAAAGAATTACGCCAGCCGCATCACCTTGGAAGATCTCGCCTCCACAGCAGAAATGACCCCTGAACACTTTTGCAGGGTCTTTCACAGCATAACCGGGCGCTCCCCTATTGACTATTTGAATTACTACCGGGTAGAATGTGCCGCTGAGCTATTATGCTCCACCGAAGATCCCATCACGGAGATCGCATATAGCTGCGGCTTTAGTGATTCCAGCTACTTTAACCGGATGTTCCGCCGCTATAAGGCCGAGGCTCCGGGCAAATATCGAAAATTGCATAGCATATAAAATCGCGCCGACAGTGCATTGTCGGCGCGATTTTTAGTCAACAATTCGCATTTAGTATCAACCGTTCTGAGTTTCCAATATCATAAAAATCAATTGCAATGCATGGCCTTATTAGCCTCACTGCGGACATACAACTTGCTGTATCACAGAAAACTCCCGCGCTTGTCAGGCGCGGGAGTTAAGGAAGGAGAAAACACGATTTTGCATGATGCATTCTACTGCAAAACGCAAAACGCAAAACGCAAAATGAAAAAGCAGATTAGTGGTATCAGCAGTATTTTTCAATTACTTTTTGCATGGCATCCCAGTTCCGTTCCATATCGGCAGTCAACTTGAACTGGGTGCGGGCGCGGTTGAGGTTTTGGGTTTCGTAGTTAATGTGGAAGTAGTGATCTCCCTCCAGATAATCAGCGAGGAAGCGCATACCACATTCCATCGTCATCAGCTTGGCACCCCACGGCAGGGTCTGCTTTTCCAGCGGGGTGAACGCTTCTCCTGCCGCCTGCAAGAAGCCCTTGGTGTAAATTTCAAACAGTTCCATGCTGAAATTGACTTTCGAGAGGTCAGCTTCGTCCTCGGCGCAGTGATTGGCACCGAAGCGGATGGAATCACCGAAATCGTTGGCGGCCAAGCCCGGCATGACGGTATCAAGGTCGATAACGCAAAGGCCCTCGCCGGTTGTTTTGTCGAACAGGATATTGTTCAGCTTGGTGTCGTTGTGGGTGACGCGCAGCGGCAGTTTACCCGCCGCCAGCAGGTCCACCATGACATGATACTCTGCTTCGCGGGCGCGGACAAACTCAATTTCGCGCTGCACCTGTGCGGCACGACCCATGCGGT
>ERZ791571.1425-NODE-1425-length-11064-cov-2.251340_pt1 | contig 11064 bp, 9 predicted proteins | sample MGYA00509972_ERZ791571 | MGnify/ENA primary metagenome ERZ791571 (study PRJEB30046, sample SAMN00791936) | human gut metagenome | study: EMG produced TPA metagenomics assembly of the A metagenome-wide association study of gut microbiota in type 2... | reverse complement strand
GTCTGTTCCCGGCTGCAAATCACCTGTTTTCCCTGCTCTGCTAAAGGGCTGCAGGATCTGTTCCCCATGTTCAAATGCAGCCACTTTTGCGCTTTCCTGCTTATGATCTGCACCGCTGTATCTGGCAAGGGTCTGCAGCCACTGTATCCCTTTTCCAATTTCCGGGATCTTAAACATTACCACACCTTTGATCTGAGACCGTTTAATGGGAATGTCCTCTGTTTCATTGGCATCCCCTTTTGTAATGACCTTCTGCGGAAATGATCCTGTGTACGATTATGGACTCACCTGACTGGTAGACTACAATGTCCCCGATTTCTGCATCTGCCTTTTTTCTTACTAAAAGCAGAGTTCCTTTTTTTAAAGCAGGTTCCATACTTCCTGAAACAACATTAGCAAAGCCGATACCAAAAGGCATGGGAAAGGGATCTTTTAATACACGTTCTGCACAGATCATGTACATCCCTGTGCCTAATACCAGTCCCAGAATTGTCATTACAAACCTGCGGATCCATTTTTTCATTTATCCATGCCTCTCTGTTCATCAATGCTAAATTTTCCGTTTTTGTCTACCTTCAGTCCTGCCGGTGTCCGGTTGCTTCCGTCTTCTTCCGGCGGGATCACACCCTCTGGTATGTATACCTTCTGCTTTTTATCAATAACCGCCCGGTATGAAGTGTCCGGAAGGAATGTACTTTCTTTTAAAGTCAGCACCAGTTCTATTGCCCGGATCTGTTTTCCCACCCGGATCTTAAACGGACTGTTTTCCCGGAAAACAAATGAAACAGGTTCTTTTTTCTTTCGTTCCAGTTTCCAAACCAGCTGATAAGCGGTACCATCCGGCATAAGAACTTCCCACTTCTGTTTTCCAAAGGGAACTTTTTCCAAAACAAAACGTCCATCCACAGCAATTTTTTCTTCTTTTCCGCTCCATTTCAGAGTTCCGCCTGCTGCCGCTTTTATAAATCCGGTAACGTAGATCCTGTGTCTGAAAAATAAAAGGATGAACCAGAAGAATACACCTGGCAAAAACAGGTTTCTCCATTGGAAAGCCGGGTCAGATCTTTCGCAGACAGCAGCTGTATAACTTTCTTTTATCCAGATATACAGTTTCAGGATCCGTCTATACAGAACATATAATCAGTCTACCTGGTCAGCAGTTAATTCTATGGAGAAGCTGGTTTTTACGGAGGCAAGTATGGTATTATCTGCAGCAGCCAGACCAGTTCCTTCATTCACAGAAATTTTATTGTAGGAATTTGAGTCCTGATCCTTCACCACAACCTTACTGTTCCCTGCGATCAGCGCCCCCAGGATCGTATCCGCTCCGTCATCTCCTTCAAACTCCCACTCCCAGGTAATATTGGTACTGGAGAGATTGTTTAATTGATCTGCCAGATCTTCTCCCGGTGCGTAGATCTTTGCAGCATCTGTTTCTACTGTATAGATCGTCTGTCCCTGCTCTGCACCGGTTCCTGCACTGCCGGTAACAGGCTGGGAGTCTGCCAGCAGATTAGCAATATTCTGTCCGATCTCACTGAGGCTGTCTTTTGCCTTTGAGCCAGTTACTTTTGCACCGCTGTAAACTACGGGATAGTAATTGGCATCAACATTGGCTGCGTTTTCCAGGGTATAATAGATAGCACCTTGCGTATATCCATTTGCTCTTTCATATACACCACCAATCTCTGTATAATATTCATTCCCCCCATTTGCAAAATCCTCTGCCTTTACATCATGGGCTTCCACCATCACCCCATATTCACCTTTCTTCAGATAAATATTCTGTGTCTTGATGGTTCCGTATACTCTGGTGCTTACTTCCGGGGTTCCGTTTAATGTAATGTGAAGTCCACTGTTAGAATTCCTGGTTCCGGGGGCTATCACATCGGTTCCGGCAGCAGAACTTTTAACCGTAACGGAACTGTCCGTATTGGAGACAATGGTGTTGGAGTCTGCTCCTGCGTAAGCATCCCCATAAAGACTTCCGCTGATCCCCAGATTTACGCCCCATTTTGCTGCCCTTGCGCTGTCCTGGGCTGCATCTGCTGTGGTGTATTTTGCGAATGTTCCGCTGATCATACTGGTGGTTAAAAGAGCTGCGATCATAAGTCCTGATGCTGTACGCATCCTTTTGTTTTTCTTCATACCTGATTTCTCCTTTCACATTCCATGGCATATATTCTGTTTTTTTCATATCGGTTTCTGCGGACTGCATCATACATAACAAACAGAAGGATCGGGAACACAACACAGACCATCATTCCTTTTGACGTCTGCATAAAGACCACTGCATTTCCCAGTCCCTGGATCCGCCTGCGGTATACACCGGCCAGATTTTTTGCCGGCACTACAGCATTGTCCTTTACATTATTGGCATCCCCTTTTGTAACCCATGCCAGACTTCCATTTTCATCTGTTGTAATTGACTCCACTCTGTGGGTGACAATGCTTTTTCCGTTTCCTGCAGGATCAAAAAATGCGATCACATCCCCTGGCCTTACATCCGAGGCAGATTTTGTATGGCAAAAAATCAGGTCCCCTGCCTGAAATTCCGGATACATGGAATCTGTCAGTACCACCATTGGGAAAGTACCTGCAATATTCGGCACCCGCTCCCTGTTTATATGGCTTTTAAACAACAGTGTGCAGTTTATAACTACAACCGGCAGGATCAGGATACACAAAAGCGTCCCCACAAAAGTTCCCATCTTGCTAACCCATTCTTTTTCCACTGCCCTTTCCCTCCTTTAAAAAACAGATATTTTCTGTTACATACCGCTGGTAATCTTCCTTTATTTTTCGTTTGTTTCTGAGCCTGTAGGGAACACGGAGATCTCCTTTTAACAACATTACTTCTCTGATCTGTTCTACGTAATCCAGATTTACGATATAGCCTCTGTGGCAGCGGTAAAAACGTGGATCTTCTCTCAGCTGTTCTTCGATCCTGCCAAGATTTTGGGAACATTTAACCTCCCTTCCGTCTTTTCGCCTGCCATATACCCGGTGCTCCCTGGCTTCAAAATACACCAGTTCATCATAACCGTAATAGCTGTAATCTCCCTGTGTACGGACTGAAAATCTGGGATTTTTTCTTTTGAAAAGCTGGTCTAACCGCTTCACCAGGCGCTCCTTTTTCAAAGGTTTTATCATGTAATCCAGTGCGTTCATTTCATAACTTTCCACAGCGTATTCCCTGTTTGCAGTGAGAAATATAAGAGGGGTTCCATCCTCTTTTTCCCGGATCCGCCGGACTGCTTCAACGCTCCTTTGGCCGTTCATCACAAGATCCAGGATCAGAAGGTCAAAATGTTCCCCCTGAGCCATGTCTTTTTCCAGAAATGTAAGATCTGTATAAGAAGTCACAGAAAATACCCTGTGTGTTTCCTGGAAATACGCTTTTAGGGCATCTTTTAAAAGCGTTAAATGGTCCTCTGCCGTGTCAGCAACTGCTATTTTCCACATAGGCACAGATTCTCCTTTTACATTTTGTAGCTTTGCTTTATTTTGTTTAAACTGGTTGGGATCAAAAAAGACTCCAGATAGAAAAGAAATATTTAAAAAAGATCAAAATAAAAGATACTGGTATCGTACCATAACTATTTTTCTTTGCAACCACTTTTTCCTAAAATGCAGAAATTCTTTCCTAAACAGCAGATTGCAATTAAAAAAGTCAAAAAAAAGAAGGACTGCGTAAACAGCCCTTCTCAGATTAAATTTTATTCATTACTGCTTTCGATCGGCTGGAAGATCCTGGTCACTGCCGGGTCTTTTGACTCCTGGCAGGCCTTTGCCATTTCGATGGCTTCTTCGCAGAACTGATCCTGGGAATTTACAAGGACCTTTCCACGCTTGTCCACTTTCTCGTAGCTTCCATCCGGCTGGAGAAGATGTGCTTTTACATTGTCTTCCAGTTCCAGTTTCAGGATATGGATCACCTTTTCTTTCAGGTTTTCATCTTCTACCGGGAACAGGATCTCCACACGGCGATCCAAGTTTCTTGGCATCCAGTCTGCACTGCCCATATAAACTTCCGGACTTGCGTCATTAAAGAAATAGAAAATACGGCTGTGTTCCAGGAAATTTCCTACGATGGAGCGCACGGAAATATTTTCGCTAAGACCGGGAACTCCTGCTTTCAGGCAGCAGATACCACGGACGATCAGCTCTATTTTTACCCCTGCACAGGAAGCGTCATAAAGGGCGGAAATGATCTCCTTATCGCAAAGGGAGTTCATTTTTGCCATAATGTGAGCTTCTCTTCCTGCTCTTGCATGCTCTGTCTCACGGTTGATCATGCGCAGGAAACGATGGCGCAGCCATAAAGGAGCTACTGACAGCTTGTTCCATGCTCTTGGCTCTGAATAGCCGGAAAGCATATTAAATACAGCAGTTGCGTCTTCACCGATCTGGGGATCGCAGGTTAAGATACCGCAGTCTGTATACAGTTTTGCAGTGGAGTCATTGTAGTTTCCGGTTCCCAGGTGGACATAACGGCGGATACCGTCTTCTTCCATACGGACAACCAGAGTGATCTTACTGTGGGTCTTTAAGCCCACCAGACCATAGATAACATGGCAGCCAGCTTTCTCTAACATCTTTGCCCAGTTGATATTATTTTCCTCATCAAAACGGGCTTTCAGCTCTACCAGAACAGAAACCTGCTTGCCGTTGTCTGCTGCCTCTGCCAGTGCCGCAATGATCGGTGAATTTCCGCTGACACGGTATAAGGTCTGCTTGATGGCAAGGACTTCCGGATCTCTTGCTGCACTGCGGACAAAATTAACGACCGGGTCAAAGCTCTGGTATGGATGGTGGAGCAGGATATCGCCTTTGCGGATATTGGTGAAGATATTGTCCTCATTCATCAGTTCCGGAACAGGCTGCGGTGTGTATTTCGGAGTCTTTAAATGGTCAAACCCATCAAGACCATACATTTTCATTAAAAAGGTCAGATCCAGTGGTCCGGATATCTGGAAGATATCTTCGGAGCTGATGGAAAGTTCCTTCTTTAAGATCTTTAAAAGCTGTTTATCCACATTGGACTCGATCTCAAGGCGGATGGCTTCGCCCCACTGACGCTTCTTTAACTGCTTCTGGATCTCTTCCAGAAGGTCTACTGCTTCTTCTTCATCTAATGAGAAATCTGCATTTCGCATGATACGGAAAGGATGGGATGCCACAATGTCATAATTTAAGAATAATGACTGCATGTTCCGCTCAATGATCTCCTCTAACAGGATGACCACTCTCTGGGTTTCTCCGTTCTCATCCTTTTCTTCCGGCAGCTCTACAATCCTTGGGATAACAGATGGAACCTGTACCATGGCAAATTCCAGCTCTGCCTCTTTTTCATTCTTCTTTTTCAAAAGAGCGGCAATGTTTAATGTTTTATTGCGGATCAGAGGAAACGGTCTGGATGAGTCAAAGGCCATTGGTGTAAGGACCGGATATACATTTTTGTGGAAATATTCATCTGCAAAAGCAGCCTCATCTTCGGTAAGGTCTTCATGTTCCATGACGATGCGCAGACCATTCTGCTTTAAAGCAGGTACCAGGGAGCGGTTGTAGGTGGAATACTGCAGATCTACCAGCTGGTGAGTCTTTTCACTGATCTTGTCCAGCTGCTCTTTTGCAGTAAGTCCTGCAATATCTTTTTTGGCATATTTCGCATGGACCATGTCTTTTAAAGAAGCTACACGGACCATGTAAAACTCATCCAGATTAGAAGCTGTAATGCTTAAAAATTTCAGGCGGTCAAACAAAGGGGTACTTTTATCTCTTGCTTCGCTTAACACACGGTAGTTAAACTCGATCCAGCTTAGTTCGCGGTTTACATAATCATTTTTCTCAGCCATTTTACACTCTCCTCTTCTGCTTCAGCACAGGACGTATTCCAAATATTTCTTCAAAGAAAGCTGCCTTCTGTTCAAAAGAGGCACTCTCTAAGGCCAGATCACCCTTATAACCGGTAGTGATCACCAGCTGGCCTTCTCTTACTGCCATACGGCAGTCGATCAGCTTTGACTTATGGGTCTTGTCCATAGAGTTGGCAAGACGCAGGATTGCTGTCAGCTTTGCGATCAGAATGGTAATGGCCGTCCGGTCAGATACTCCTGCCAGATCCTGTCCTGCTTCTGTTTCCAGCTGCATCATATCATAATCGAAATCACGGATGTTATAACGCACTACATTGGCAATGATCTCACGCTCTAAATGGCTTAAACCAATGATCTCTGTAGACATGATCAGAGTATAGCCACATTCATTGGAGTTTTTCATGCTGATAAACTTTCCGCAGGCATGAAGGGTAACTGCGATCTGAAGCAGCAGACGTTCTCTGTCCCCTAATCCGTGAAATCTCCTGGTGCTGTCAAAAATATTCATGGCATACTGCTCCAACACCTGATTATGGCTGGCATGACACTTATATTTTTTCGCCATGTTTCTGGCTGCCGCAAGAATATCATTTTCAAAGTTATGGTCAAAGCGGATCAGCTTTTTATCGCTGGCATATTCCGCTGCAATACCATCACATATGCCGATCGCCGGGATCCAGAACATTTCCGCACCTGTTATATCTAAAATCCTTGTATACACAGTTGCTGCCGGAAGAAGAAGGGCTGCATATTCACTGTTTACACCGAAATTTTCCTCAATCTGGTCAATGGTCATCTGGGAGAGTTTATCGTAAAAAGCATGCATGGCAGCTGAGTCTACCCTGTTTTCCCCGCCTTTTATACCCAGACGGCGCATAAGATATAAAATATTGTCACCGATACCGATCAGATTGGTAATCTGGCGGTCTCTTAAGTACATTTTCCGGAATGTGATCAGTTCGTTATCCACGATCTCTTCAATATGAAGTCTGTGGCCGTCCACACTGGCAGGTATTTTGGCTAACTGGCTGCGCAGACGCAGGCTGCCAAGAGGCAGGTTCTGGGTAGCCACCAGAGAGTCTTTATCGAAAAGGGAGATCTGTGCACTGCCAAAACCTACATCCACGATGGCTGTACCCTTCTGGATGATCTGGTTAAACTCACCGCCTTTGGAGGCAACGGCCTTGTAGCTGATAAAGCGCTGTTCCGAGTTGCTGATAATGTGCACTTCCAGCCCTGTGCGCACCCGGATCTGGTCCAGGATGATCCGGCTGTTTTTCGCTTCACGCATGGCAGTAGTGGCATAGGCACGATAGTCCTTGACCCGGTACATTTTCATGGTTTCCGTAAATTTTTCCAATACCCGGCACATTTCATCTACCAGGTCATAACTTATTTTCCCTTCACTGAAGGTATCGCTTCCCAAAGCGATCACATGACGGATATGCTCAACATTTCTTATCCCTGTTTTATCTGAGATCTCATAGATCCCTAACTCCAGTGCAAAGGAACCTACATCGATCGCTGCAAACATCCTAACTGCCACTTTTTTCCTCCTTACGAGAGAACTGTAATGTTCTTTTAAAAAATTCCCCAAAACGGGGAATTTGAAAATAGTTCTGTTTTATACATCTGTATACAGTATTCTACCTCAATTTAACCTGCCTTACCCTCATATGGGAGTAAAGGCTTTGTAAATTTTATGTAAAATCGCATAACTACACCCATTATTAGTCCCATTCTTACTTTCTGCCTAACAGATGAGTAATAAACTGGGAAGCAGTACGTCCGGACAGTCCGCCGTGGCTGATTTCCCACTTGTTTGCCTCTAAAAGCAGTTCTTCTTCCGGCATATCCACATGGTATTTTTCTGCCAGAGCCTTTACAATGCCCTGGAACTGGAACTTGTCCGGAGAACCATAGTAGATGGTCACACCGAAACGGGCTGCTAAAGACAGCTTCTCCTGAACGGTATCATTGTTGTGCAGATCATCATCTAATTCTCTCTTGTCAGAGAATTTCTCACGGATCAGATGACGGCGGTTGGAGGTTGCATAAATAAGCACATTCTTCGGACGTTTTCCAAGTCCGCCCTCTAAGATCGCTTTCAGATATTTATATTCCAGCTCATACTCTTCAAAAGAAAGGTCATCCATATAGATAATAAACTTGTAGTTACGGTCTTTGATCTGCTCTAAGACTTCAGAAAGTGCCTTAAACTGATGCTTGTACACTTCAATCATACGCAGTCCCTGACCATAATATTCATTGAGGATGGCTTTTACGCTGGAAGATTTTCCGGTTCCCGCATCTCCAAAGAGCAGGACATTATTTGCTTCTTTTCCGCTGATAAAGGCTTCTGTATTCTCGATCAGTTTCTTTTTCTGCATTTCATATCCTACAATGTCTTTAAAGTAAATATGCTCTACATTGATGATCGGATCAATGATCACTTTGTGTTCTTCTTCTTTTTCGATAATGCGGAATGCCTTGTTTAAACCAAATTTTCCAACACCATATTCGCCGTAAAATGCAGCCATATGGCTCTGGAATTCATTTTCATCTTCTGACTGCTCTAAAAGGACTGCCAGATCTACGATGCGGTCACGGATCCGTCTGTTAAATACACGGCTCTCCTGTCTGGATGGGCGATAGTGGGCAATTTCTTTCCACATAGCTGCCGGTTCCAGTGTTTCCAGATCATAATCAAATAATGCCTTAAAAATGCGGTAATCATTTTTTGCCAGCATATCCAGGGTGCCTCCCGCATTTCCGCGGATCTCGCAGGTGGTAGTGTAGGCATTTTCATTGTCTGCAAGGCAGAGCGCTAAGAAGCAGTGCCATAAATTGCCCTCAAAACCATATTCTACTGCCAGTTCCACCAGTTCTCCTGCACAGGCAAACGGGTCTGCTTTCTGTCCTTCTTTTCCCAGTCCCATAAGGCCTGCCATATCCTCAAAAAGATCTTCATGTTTTAAATTTCTATAGATCACAAGTTCACTGATATTCATGTTTCTGTCCTCTTTCTGTATTTTGGATCATATCCTATTTATCTGTCTGTGCCTCATAATTTCCCAGAACCCTTAAAGTAGCTGCTTCCTCGGAAATGCCTTTTAAAGCATTCTGGACTGCAGGATCACTTAAGGTACCTTCCACATCTACAAAGAAACGGTATTCCCAGCTTCTTCCCGGGATCGGTCTGGATTCGATCATCAGCATATTAACACCATTGTAGATCAGGTTTCCTAACATATTGTAAAGAGTACCGCTCTTGTGGGCACATTCAAAACAGATACTGATCTTGTTGGCTCCCTTACAGTATACCGGATCTTTTGCCAGAATGATAAAGCGGGTCACATTATTTTTATTGTAATTAATGGATGGCTGGAGCACTTTCAGACCATACAGCTTTCCGGCGATCTCGCTGGCTACAGCTGCCTGGGTCACATCTGCATCCTCTAATACCTTCTTTGCGGAAACAGCTGTGTTTTCCATACTTACCTGACGCCACTGTCTGTGGCTGTTTAAATACTGGGAACACTGCATCAGTGCCTGAGGATGGGAATATACCTGACGGATGTCCTCTAAAGTTGCTCCCGGAAGTCCTAAAAGGGCGTGATTTACGGCAAGTTCTGTCTCTCCTACTATGTATACATTATGCTTTACCAGAAGATCGTAATTGTCGCTGACTGCCCCTGCGGAAGAATTTTCAATAGGGAGTACCGCATAGTCCGCTCTTCCCTCTTCTACTTCCACCATAGCATCTTCCATGGATTTTACATGATATACATCTGCGTCCTGTCCAAAATACTGAAGGGCCGCCCCATGTCCATAGGAACCTTCCACTCCCTGATAGGCAATGCGCACACCTTCTTTTTTCAGGTCATCTACCATGGTAAATCCGGTCTCAAGGGCCTGTCCATGACGTACTAAAAGACCATACTGCAGTTTGCGGCTGATGGTCATGATCTGTGAAAACAGTTCATAAACGCCTTTTTTATTAAACTCGCTGTCTGCCATAGCCATCACAGAGTCTAATTTCTGCCGTTCCCGCTCCCCATCGTAGACTTTCTTTCCTGTCTGAATTTTAAATTCAGCTACATCGGAACAGAGCGCCATTCTTTTTTCAAACAGTTCTACTAACTGGTTGTCGATCCCATCCAGTTTTTTCCGTATTTCCTGAAGATCCAGATTTTCCATAATTTTCCATCCTCGCTTATGTCTTTTGCTTATGTCTTTTCTTTTACCGCTTATGTTGCTTCTTTATTTTCCAGCTCTTTCCTGCTGCTGTTTTTTTATCATCTCACTGATGATCTCTCTGGTATAGGCCCCAGGGAATTTCTTTTTATCCAAAGGAAGCTCCTTTAAATAAATAGGCTCTCCGTATTCAATGATCACATGGCTTTTCCGGATCCATGGGATATGACGTTCAAATACATCATCTGTACCTGTGATCGCTACGGGGATAACCGGGCAGCCGCTTTTTTCTGCGATCTTTAAACTTCCCTCATGGAATTCCATCAGATCTGCAGGATCTTCGCTTTTATTTCTGGTTCCTTCCGGGAAGATCCACATGGAAATGCCGCCTTTTACTTTCTCAATTCCTGTAAGGATCGTTTTTAGACCTTCTTTTATATTGCTGCGGTCCAAAAACAGGCAGTTCATCTGCACCATCCACTGGCTTAACAGCGGAATACCGATCATCTCTTTTTTGGCAATAAAACCGGTAGGCGCCGGAACTGTAGTGTAACCCATTACAATGTCAAAATAGCTTCTGTGGTTTCCAACATAAAGTACTGCACGGTCGGAAGGGATATGTTCCAGTCCCCGGACCTCATAAGTGATCCCTGCCAGGTCCCTTACGATCCCCAGAATCCACCGCACCAGGTCAAGACTTTTCTTTGCAGCTGCCTTTGGATCCTTTTTTTCCAGGTTCTTTAAATAAGACAGCACCGGAATTGAAAAGATCAGATACAGCACCACTGCTAACACCACCAAAATCAAACGTATCATATTTTTCTCCTTTGTCAGTTTAAACTGTTACTATTATATAAAAAGACCTGCCTAAATACAAGTCATCAATGGGTACAGAGTGACTCAAAAAGCAGGCCGGTCCCAAACCAGAAGGGGATAAATGCAAGACGAATGACTCCGTGGATCTGATCCGGCCACTGGGAATAATCCC
>ERZ791571.1385-NODE-1385-length-11309-cov-2.876666_pt1 | contig 11309 bp, 8 predicted proteins | sample MGYA00509972_ERZ791571 | MGnify/ENA primary metagenome ERZ791571 (study PRJEB30046, sample SAMN00791936) | human gut metagenome | study: EMG produced TPA metagenomics assembly of the A metagenome-wide association study of gut microbiota in type 2... | reverse complement strand
ATATTTTCATTTTGTTTAAAGGTGTTTAAAGGGGATAGGCCATCGGAATGAGTGACTCATTTCGATGGCTTGTTTTTTATTCCGGAACATAAATAATCTCACCGTTATCCAGTTCGTAGGCTATCCCCACTTTTTTTCCTCTTTTTCCTGAATCCTCCTCTTTCTGACCGGAAGGCTTGTAAGTATTGATTTTCTTTCCTTCCTTGGAGATGATTTCCATATTTTCCTTACCAGGATTCTTCACGATGGTGAAATCTTCCTGTCCGAAAACTTCCGTCATATTCATGTGCATCACCATTGCTACCATCAATGCCACGGCAAATACCATCGCTACGTCGAACAAGTTTACTACTACACTTAGCGGGTCGGTATCCTCTTCTTTGAGGAATTTGCTGACTCTTCTATTTCTTTTCATTATTGGACTCTCCGGTTGTTTCGTTTAATACTCTTGATACATAATCGAGGTTGTTGACATCTTTGGCATACCAACGTTGTTTGAACTGCATGGATATCAGTCCCACAGCACTAATAACCAAACCTACAACAGTCGTTGCAAATACTACCTGCATATTATATGCCATTCCGGAGATGTCTCCTGTAGAAAGTCCAACAAGTGCCGGACTCATGGAAATCAATGTTCCTATCAATCCGAGAACCGGACCTATCTTAGCCAACATTTTAGAAAGAGACACATCTTTCTCTGCTTCATTCTCGAATTTTGTTATCAGGAAGTCTGAGTAATCTGCACTGGCCGGATGGTAGAGAAGATCGCGGAGATAACCCATATATAGTGAATTGTCTTTGTCGGGTAAAGCTGCTTTCAGATCGTCTATCCGTGCATCTTTAATGAGTTGGTCCAGTGCTTTGTCATTTTTACGTTTGGTCATGTACATGTTGTAGGTGCCTCCGATCAAAATAAGTGAGCGAACGAACAGGCACAGCAAAATAATGATATCGGGTATAAGTAAACTGTTTGCTACCCAGAATAATAACTTAGAAATGAGTTCCATATATATATTTTATTGATTGATTTTACTTCTTTTTTTTAATTCTCTACGTTGTAATAAAGGCCATTTCAGCTTGTTCCAGGCGAATCCGATAAGAAACAGGACAACGAACAGACCGATGGACAAGATAATAGCTTTCCAGTTGAGCGCCTCTTCGGTGGCAGCATAGGTCGTTTTCCCATTGACAGTGGTCAGTAGTCCGAGGATACAGATGAATAAGCTGACAAGGAAATGAACTTCCAACCGGAGATCGTCTTCGGGTACAAGATACTTCATCAGCCGGCTTAATAATGGGATGGCGATAACCACTATCCCTGCAAGTGACCAGGCTGTCACTGAAAAGTCTACGCCAGGTAACCGGAAGATAGCTTCTGTGAGATAGTAGAATAATACGGGGAAGAGCAACAAGCTGGGATACCAGCGAAGTAATTCCGCCCACCATAAATTCTTCTTACCATAAAGTCCGCGCAGGAAAGCCACGCAATAGCCGAAGCAGAGTGCTGACTCAAGCGTTATGATAATAGCCATGTTTTGCAATGCTTCCGTGTTCTGCAGATAATCAGCAATCTGTGTCTTTGACTGGAGAATAGCATACTGCCAGGTGCCGGCCACAAAAAGACCGGCAATCAGGCTGTATATTACGGTTTGCCAAAGTTTCCAGAAACTGAGTTTGAAACTGCAGTTAATCACGATAAACAGCATTAATATGTGAATGATTAACTCCATATTACATTACTTTTTCCGTTTCTTTTTAAGTATTAGCAGCATGACAACAAATGCTACCAGAACAATACCTGCGATAAGGCCTCCATTCAAAGAGTTTTGCTCTTCCTGTGCTCCTTGTACGGCATCGCTCGATTGTTTCTTCAATACCATGCCTCCTTTGGTTGCTTCTCCGTCCAGGGTGGCTTGTTTCATTTGTTTCAGTTCTTTGTTGTAGTTGGCTGCGGTTTGCGCATCTACTTGAGAGGCGATGAACTGCTGTAATTTGGCATTGTCTCCGGTAAATCCGCTACCCGAAGGACCGAACTGTCTGACAAGGTCTGTATGCAACTTGGCAATATTGGAGAGTTGTTCCGGAGAAGCTTTCCAATATCCTTTGCGGGCAGTTTCCATCATCACGGCAGTCACTTCCTGTAAAGCTGCGGGATTCTGTTTTTCAAAGAAGTCTTTTACATTCAGTTTGTATTCGTCTTTGACATATACATCATATATATTATCCCAAAGTTCCTTGTCGATAGCGGCAGGTTTCATCACGTTCCAGCCATACGTATTGGTTACAGTCTGGGCAACTTCGCTTGCTGCAGAAGCACCGCCTTTCATTTTCTCTTTGATATAGGTAGGATTCAGAATCGTTGTACGGCTTTCTACACCGACTGCTTCTTTAAGTTCCTGCATTTTCATGTTGTTGCGGTTCCGGTAGTCGCTAAGATAAGCGTCCGGGTCTTTACCGGTAACATTGCGTACGGCAAGATTCATACCTCCCATGAATTCATATACGTGGTCGAGGCTCAATGCTCCCCAAGTGTTACTTTGGCGGGGCTGAACGACAACATCAGTACTGTTCAATGCTGCTTCAAAGGCAAATTTCTGAAAGACTTCCCAGTGTTTTTCGTCACCGTAGAAGGCTCCCATATTGTTGAGGTAAGTATCTGCAATTTCCGATTCACTTTCCCAGCGGTCGCCGGATTCCACCATTCCTTGAATTCCTGTACCATACATGCCATTAGCACCTCCGAATACTCGGAAAGAAGCCATTTCGCGGGCATCTTTCGGACTGACACCTTTTTCGGTCAACACTCTTTCAGCTTCTACCACACTGGCGGCTACCTGATTTTCAAACTTGTCGTCTTTCGCTGCCGCAGCCATTTCTACTGCACGGTTAATCAGGAAGAGGCGGGAAGCGGCGATATCACGGAGTTGTCCGGAAGTCTGGACCACTACGTCGATACGTGGACGTCCCAATTCGGCTGAAGGAATCAGTTTCAAATCGCTGACACGACCGAATGCGTCACGAACAGGTTCTACTCCCAGCATATACAGTACTTGAGCAATAGTAGCCCCACCGGTTTCTATAAATTCGGAAGACCAGAGAGTATAACTCACTTTACGTGGGATTGAATCATTGTGACGTTGCTTGTAAGTATCAATCGTTTGTTTGGCTAAAGCGATACCTTTTTCCCAAGCGGATTCTGTAGGAGTTGCTTCGGCATTGATAGCATACATATTACGTCCGGTTGGTAAAGCATTCGGATTAGCAATCGGATCACCTCCGGGAGTAGGAGCGGTGTATCCACCTTTCAATGCATTCATCAGACTGCTTAACTCTTCTTCGGGACTTTTCAGAAGTGCGTTCTTGTAGTTGCCTACATTCTTGATTGTACGCTCTACTTCAGCGATGGCAAGTGCCAGTTCGATTTCTTCTTTACTGTATTCTTTCCGAGCTTTTCCCATAGCCATCATCATTGCCATCATACCTTTCGGAGCATTGCGGTCTGCCTCTATTTGACGAGCCTTGGCTAGTTCCTGTGCGGTGATACCGGCTGTACGACAAATCAGTTCATCTGTGGCCAGTGCAGGATTAGCGAGCAACTTTTCTACCAGATGGCGAGCAGGAGTCAAGTACTGTTGTGTAAAGAGGCTGCGGTGCTTGCTAACGGCATCTGTCGCTTTACCACGTTGCTTGTCAAGAGCCAGCAGACTGTATGCGATAGGTTCTGTAGCCATTGCATAGACGGAAGAAGTGATCCGTTCCGCTTCATAAGGAACTCCCATTGTGTAGAGTTGTCCGGTGATTTTCTCGGTAGCCAGTTCTTCTGCGAAGTTTTCTACACGGGCGATTTCATCTTCCGTATATGGTTTGTTGGCAATGCTGTCCAAACCTAAATCACGGTGAATTCCCATTTTCACAGTCAGCGTTTTGACAGCTAATGATTCCTGATCTTTATTCTCTTTGTGAGAGTTATTGTAAATCTTGATTTTTTCCATCAGCTCCCGATAAATACCACGCACACTGCTTTCAAGGAAAGGAGGAGTGAGGTACGACTGTATGGTGGCATACGAACGGCGTTTAGCCATCATTCCTTCACCAACATTACCAATAGAGTAGATATAGAAGTGCGGAACTGCTCCAACCAGGCGATCCGGCCAGTCGTTGCTGCACAATGCCACTTGTTTTCTGGGAGTAAATTCAAGACTTCCATGTGTACCGAAATGGATCAGTGCGTCAGCCTTGAAACCATGTTGCATCCATAGATAGGAAGCAATATAGGTATGAGGAGGTGCCATATTAGTGCCATGAATCACTTGGAAGGAGTTGTCACCACTTCCGGCTGCATTTTGTGGCATTAAGACTACATTCCCGAATTGCAGACGGGCAATACCCAATTTACCGTCGTTAGTCGCCATATAGTTGCCGGGGAATTCGCCGAAAGCATCCACCACTTCCTGATATTTTTCAGGGCGGAGTGACTCTTTCACCCAACTTTCATATTGATCTTTGGTGATAAGTTCGGGATGTCCTTTTTGCATAAAGTCATTAAAGGCTCCCTCTGCGTAAGAGTTGAACACAGCGCCTTGAGCCTGTATCATTTTACCCAGTTCTTCAGCATTTGCAGGCAGACCGGATATGTTGTATCCTTCCTGTTTCATGCGGACCAGAAGATTGTATAGGGAAGGAACCACCTCCATACCGGCAGCGGTCAATGCATTTTGCCCCGGACCTTTATAATAGTAGATAGCTACCTTCTTCTCGCTGTTCGGCTTAGTATTCAGATTCAAATAATTATTGATTGTGGATACGAAAGTCTTCAAGCGTTCGGGTACTGCATACGAATGGCGCAATCCTTCTTCATCCTCATATTGTGCAAAGAGAGCGAAAGGACGGATGGCACCGTCAATTTCCGGAGTCACGATGCTCTGTGACATAAATCCTCCTGCCATTCCCATCGGATCTTTCTCCCATTCATCTACCAGGCTGTTGATGGTGAGCGGAGCAAACAAGAGGATATTCTTAGCTTTCAGATAATCCACCATTTTGTCTCCCATGCGTCCGTGTGCCATGTTGATGATTGCGTCTGGCTGCACTTCGTCAATAAATGACATGAATTTCGTCATTGACTGAACCGGATAAACATTGTAACCTTCTTTTTCAAGAGCCTCAATAAGTCCGGTGGCATCAGCCATTTGTCCGGTAATCATGATTTTACGTGCTCCTTCTTTATAAAGACGGTTGTCCTTCATGAATTTCTCATAATCTGCCACGGTGAGGAACTCCAGTTCATCATCCGGGTTGGTGAGTCCGGCGTGATAGAGCATGTCGCTGGGCCTTTCTGCCGGGTCTTCCACTTCCGGTATGGAAGAGATTTTACCGTCAATAGCTTTACGGATATAATTCAGCATATTCCGGTAGTTGGTCTTTCCTCCATTAGTCAGATAACCTCGTATCAGATTCTGTTGTACGCTGTCCAGATTACAAATGTTGTTGGCCGGGTTGGTAGCCATGGAAGTATATACAGGAATACCTTTGTCGGCAGCCTGTTGTATCTGTTGACGTTGTTCCTCGACGATACGCAGACCCATTCCGTTGATGAATACCATGTCGTAACCGGTCAGACGGTCGAGGTTGTCGAGCGATACTTCACTGAGTTTGATGGATGAATTGTCGTTGGCTTTCGATATACTTCCCTGCTGTATGGTCTGGAAGTTGATGAAAGCAATCTTTGTAGGACTGAACCAGGTATTCCATACGGACATCCCTATCAGAGCTGCAGCAACGATGCATACACCTAAGATGATTTTACTTTTCTTTTTCATTTCTCTTATTTTTAGCTTTGTATGTAGTTTAACTCTCGTTATAGTCTGAACAAATCGGCAAGATTAATTGAAACAGTTCCGATAAAGCCGATACCTTGCTGTGGTAACTGGATTCCATAATCGGCAGATTTATCTTTGTAATTGAATAAATTGTCTATACCCAGTCCCACAGAGATACCGCGAGGAAAACTTGCACTAGTGTTCAAGGTGCAAATAGTACGTGGAGAGTAATTATATTCAGTTATAGTATTGTCAACGGAATAATAGGAGTATGTGTGTAATTTGGAACTCCACTGCCCGTTCAGTGAAACGGAAGTATTGACTTTACCGAATTTACGGTTAAAGGATGCATTGAATGTTAAACTATGAGGCCGTGTCATGGATAAATTGTATCCTTTATATTCTTCTTTTTCATGGACGTATGCGTAAGAACCTTGTAACATCAGTCCGCAATCCATTTTTACTCGTGCAATAGCTTCCATACTTATACTTTCAGCATTGTCGGAATTCATGTATTTCATGTCCGGCATACTTTTCCCGTCTTCAATATTATCAAGATAAGCTAGTGTAATTTTATTCTTGAATTTATTGTAATAGCCGGATATGGAGGCATAAAAGATGTCTTTGTTAATTTCGGCAGACAGGGAAAACTGCTGGCTGTTCTCTGCTTTCAGATTTTCATCACCATGAATGGTAAACATCCCCAGACCTCCCATGTCATATTCTTCATACAGTTCTTTTAAAGTCGGTGTCCGATAACCTTGTGCATAGCCGACACGCAGGGTTAACAGTTCTACCGGCCGATACATTACCGATAGTTTAGGAGTCATACGGAAGTGGTATTTGGAATGGTAATCAGTCCGTATGCCCGCTATCAGATTGAACTTCTCGGAGATTTTCCAGTCTTCCTGCACATAGAACACGTATGATTGCTGGTTATAATTGGTACTGTCTTTAAACATATAATGTTTTAAATATTCAAGATTGGCTTCCAGTCCTGCTGTAAATGTATGTTGGTCGTTGAAATTTCCGGTATAGTTCAAACGTGCTGTTTGCACGAAGTTATCGTAGTTCTTTTTGGTATATCCTGCTACAAAATAGTCTATATCCTTTCTATAACTATCGAAGATGTAGGAAAGATCCAACCTGTGATTGACATTAAACAAATATTTTAATTTACCATTTACCGAGTAGTTTGAAAATATATCATTGGTTTTTGCATTAGCCGTAGCATTATCGCGTTTATTCCGATAATATGTTCCTTTTATTTCCGCACTAAACTGGTCGGTAAAAGCATAACCGAACTTCTGCGAGGCATCCCAGATCTGATATCCCCGAATGGTACTGCTGTTAGCACTTTTATCGATGGTGATTGAACCGTCCGGATTGATGACTGTTCTTTCTGTTTCTTTGTCATCAGAAATTGTGTATGTATCTCTTCTTCTGTGGGATATGGTAGTGAAAGAAGAAAAACGGTTTTGTTTGGTTCCACCTGAAACAGTGTATTTTTGTCCACTGTTATTGCCATAACGTGCGTTTACATTTCCTGTAAAAGGTCTGTTGGCGCTTTTCGTGATGATATTGATCACAGCACCCAAAGCATTTGAAGCATAGAGAGTGGATTGAGCTCCTTTGACGACTTCAATGCGTTCAATATCATCTATATTGAAACGGCTGAAATCGGGGTTATGATCCGAGCCTTCACCACTTATACGTTCACCGTCAACCAAGAATAATAAGTATTCGCCACTCATTCCTTGATAAGTGATTTCCGGCAATTTACTCATGGAATTGTAATTGAATTGTATACCGGGTAGCTCATACTGTAAAAGGGTCTCTATATCCATAGGATTTAAAGCCTGGATTTCCTTTTGCCCGATCACTCTGGTTAGTATCGGGGCATCTTTGAGCGGTTTTTCTGTCCGTGTACCTGTAACGACGACCTCTTCCAATGAGCTTTGGGTCGGTTTCAGGCGTATGACAATGTTATTGTGTTCATTGTCTTGAATCTTGTATTCCACAGGAGTATACCCGATGAAACTGGCCCGCAAGATAGGAAACCCTTTATCTCTTAAACTTAATGTAAACTCTCCTTGTGTATTAGTGCCGGCACCGATTGTCGTACCTATTACAACGATGGACGCTCCGGGCAGGGGAGTGCCGTTTTCATCTAATACAACTCCTTTGAAACACCGCGTAGTAGCGTTATCGTTCTCATTGTTTTCGTAGAGGTACCCCGTCTCCGCTGTCGTATACAACGTGGATAGGACACCCAATAACATCATAAAGATTCTTTTCATGATTGGTTATTTAACGGGATACTCGTAATTAAACGTGATGTGCCCTTTTACATTATCCGCATTTGCAAAATCGGTGAACTGGAGTTTTGCATATGTCCCGTCTTTACATTTTAGAACGAACACATTGTTGGTTGTTGCCAATGTTCCAGCCATAGCCGAACCTTCGGTCCATACCATTGCAGTATTACAGTGGCTTTTCACGTAGCAATCATCTGTTGGCGGCATAGCGAATCTGACGAGTATGTTCTGTTCACTTTCATCTGCGACATATCCGCCTGTCGGAATTGTAGTCACCTTGCTCATATCCGTCATATCTGTTTTTACAACAGAGCCTCCATTGGTTTTTACTTCCGTATAGCGATGTATGGCAATCTGCCAGTCAATGGTAACTGCAGATTCGTCATCACTTCCTTCCATAGTTACGGTTTGGGTTTTGCCATCTTTAAGATTTACATATACCCATTGATTATAAGCAGTAGCGTCAACGGTCAATGTTTTCATCTCTGTTTCTTCTTTCTTTTCGTCGTCATCGCTGCAAGACGTCAATGTTGTTGAGAGTGACAGTGCCATAAAGGCAACCATCCAAAAGTTCAAGATTTTCATACTCTGTTAATTTTGATAGATAATGATTGTTTAATTTTCGGTTGCAAAGTTATAGGGAACTATAAGGATGGAAAATACCTAAAAGAAATGAAAAATAACCAAGCTTTAGTTATATGTAGGTATTAAAAGTGAGGAAGTCGCTTCTTGTGAGAAGGAATATTGTACGGCTTAAATAAAATCCGTACCTTCGCGCCCTTAACTAACTAACCTTTATTTTTATGTTTACTGACTTATTGCATTCCTCTTATTTCTCCCTTTTCCTGATAGTCGCGTTGGGGTTTATGCTGGGAAGAATAAAGATCAGAGGATTATCTCTTGATGTGTCGGCAGTTATTTTCATTGCCCTTCTTTTCGGGCATTATGGTGTTATTATTCCTAAAGAATTAGGAAACTTCGGTTTGGTGCTCTTCATATTCACCATCGGTATTCAAGCGGGGCCCGGATTTTTCGATTCTTTCCGTAGTAAAGGAAAGACGCTCATTCTTATTACTATGCTTATTATTTGTTCTGCCTGCTTGACTGCAGTCGGGTTGAAGTACGCATTTGATATTGATACACCGAGCGTTGTCGGTCTGATTGCCGGTGCGCTGACCAGTACTCCGGGTCTGGCGGTTGCTATCGACAGTACCCATTCTCCTTTGGCGTCCATCGCTTACGGTATCGCATATCCGTTTGGAGTGATCGGCGTGATTCTGTTTGTCAAACTGCTGCCTAAGATTATGCGGGTAGATTTGGATAAAGAAGCCCGCCGCTTGGAGATAGAACGTCGTGGACAATTTCCGGAGCTGATTACTTGCATTTATCGGGTTACCAATTCTCATGTGTTCAATCGTACTCTGATGCAGATAAATGCGCGCGCCATGACGGGCGCTGTCATTTCACGTCTGAAACATAATGATGAAATATCCATCCCTACGGCCCATACGGTGCTGCGTGAAGGAGATTATATACAAGCCGTAGGTAGCGAAGAGTCGTTGAATCAGCTTGCCGTGTTGATTGGCAAGCGTGAAGAAGGTGAGTTGCCTTTGGATAAAACGCAGGAAATAGAATCTTTACTATTGACCAAAAAGGACATGATAAATAAGCAGTTGGGTGATTTGAACTTACAGAAAAACTTTGGATGTACAGTGACCCGTGTCCGTCGAAGCGGTATTGATTTGTCTCCATCTCCCGATCTCGCTTTGAAGTTTGGCGATAAATTGATGGTTGTCGGTGAGAAAGAAGGACTTAAAGGAGTAGCCCGCCTGCTGGGTAACAATGCGAAGAAACTGTCTGATACGGATTTCTTCCCCATTGCGATGGGTATTGTATTGGGAGTGCTGTTCGGCAAAATAAATATATCTTTCTCTGACAGTCTGTCATTCTCTCCGGGACTGACCGGTGGAGTGTTGATGGTAGCCCTTGTGTTGAGTGCGATTGGTAAGACGGGCCCCATCATCTGGTCTATGTCCGGACCAGCCAATCAATTGCTGCGCCAGTTAGGTCTGCTTCTTTTTCTTGCCGAAGTAGGAACTTCTGCCGGTAAGAATCTGGTAGCCACTTTCCAGGAAAGCGGATTGCTGATGTTTGGCGTAGGTGCAGCCATCACATTGGTGCCGATGCTCGTTGCCGCCATTGTCGGACGTCTGGTATTTAAAATCAGTCTGCTCGATTTGCTGGGAACGATAACGGGAGGCATGACGAGTACTCCGGGACTTGCTGCTGCCGATTCAATGGTAGACAGCAACATACCTAGTGTAGCTTACGCGACTGTTTATCCGATTGCTATGGTATTTTTGATTCTGTTTATACAAATCATAGCTTCGGCGGTATATTAACAGTATTTTGTCTAATCATTGATTGTGAAATAAATAGTTTGTATCTTTGCCGTCCCAAAGTGAAAATGAGGTGAAACGATTGGTTTTAAATATAACACGCTATTTCTTGCCGATACTTTTTATATCGTATTTGGCAAGTATTACATTCTTTACCCACGTCCATGTGGTTAATGGCGTGACAATTGTCCATTCGCACCCGTTTAAGCAAGGGACGGCGCATCAACATTCAACAGTCGAATTGTTGCACATCCATATCCTGTCTCATCTGATAGCGGATAGTGCGACTGTTGTTTTTGCCCTTCCCCTTTTCGTTTCTTTTCTATTGTGTTTGCTGCTCGGACGCTTGCCGCATACACATTTTCATGCTCCTTATCATGGAGTGACAGCACTGCGTGCTCCGCCTGCTATTTGTCTTTTCGCCATTTAAATGATGGTACCATGTCTCATTTGAGGCAGGGGATTATCTATATGTACATACAAGTATTAAACGAAAACAAATAACAAACGGAAAATGAAGAAATACATCTTTTCGCTTGTCTGCCTGTGCTGCGCATTGTTGCCTGCCCTTGAAGGACAAGCTCATGAATATCCTAATCATCCTGAATTACGTAAATCGGACGCCAATATCATTGGCCATATTCTTGATAAAAACACTAAGGAACACTTACCCTATATAACAGTCGCCTTGAAAGGTACTACCATCGGAACGGTAACCGATGCTACCGGGCATTATTTCTTGAAGAATCTTCCCGAAGGTAATTTTGTGC
>ERZ791571.1371-NODE-1371-length-11414-cov-7.931684_pt1 | contig 11414 bp, 9 predicted proteins | sample MGYA00509972_ERZ791571 | MGnify/ENA primary metagenome ERZ791571 (study PRJEB30046, sample SAMN00791936) | human gut metagenome | study: EMG produced TPA metagenomics assembly of the A metagenome-wide association study of gut microbiota in type 2... | reverse complement strand
ACGCTGACCGACGGCGAGACGATGGCTCCTGCAGGCGTCGAGCCGCTGACCGATGACGGCCTGACCGTGCAGGTTACGCTGCGGCAGGGCGTCTATCATCAGATCAAGCGGATGTTCGGCGTGTTTGATGCGGGTGTGAACGCCCTGCACCGTGAGAGCATCGGCGGCGTGGCGCTGGACCCCGCGTTAGCGCCCGGCCAGTGGCGTGAGCTGACAGCGACGGAAGTGGAACGGCTGCAGAACGTAAAGTAATGTAAGGGGAGGAATTTATCCCTCCCGGGATCTGTACCATAGCCGCAGCGGAGCGGTCAAGACCGCTCCCTACAAAGCATCCGTGAATGTCAGTCTGTAGGGAGGGGGCTTGACCCCTCCGTGCGCGTTTCCGCATCCGCAAGGCCCCCGGGAGGGATAGATTCATCCCCTATAAACCAACAAAAAGAGGCAGCTTTTGCAGGCTGCCTCTTTGTCATTCATGAGTATACACCGTCTCGCTCGGTTGGAACATCACGGTATACCCCATATCGTTATAATTGGAGAGGATAAGCTCGGTGCCCTCGGTCAGAACGATGTGGTGCAGGGTGTCCTGATAGGTGTTGTCGCCGTAGAGCCAGGCGCTGCAATACATCGTGCGGGTGTTCTCCATCGGCAGGTCAAAGGCAAAGTAGCCGCTGCCCGCCGTGCAGGTCACGTCGTAGACGCCGGGTTCGATGTCCTCGCCCACAAGCAGATACAGGCTGTCCTCGCTGTCGCTGAGGGTATACGAAATATCGCCTGTCACCGGGTTGGGGGCAGTATCGGTGGACAGGTCATCGACCTGCGCGTTGCTGCTGTGGAAATAGAGCGCATTGTTCCCGCTCAGGAACAGCACCGTACCCGCGGGCAGCGGGACGTCGTCCAGCCCCGAATCCGCAGCGTCGTAGGCGGACAAATCCTCATAAATTTCCACACCGCAGGCATCGTTGACAAGGTGCATCTCCATGGAAGTGCCGTCCTCGGCGCACTTGATCGTGTAGGTGCCCGCGGGCAGGTCCTGTCCCACGACGTACAGCCCGGCGGGCAGGTCGCCGTCCCAGTCGGTGCCCCCGGCGGATACGAGCGGGCGCAGGTCGTCGTAGGCGTTGCTGTCGGCCTCTATGGCCTGTTCTTCGGTAAATTCGGGAACGGGCTCGGAAACCGAGGAACCGATTTCACGCTTCAGCAGGACCTGCAGCATGGGCAAAATCAAAAACAGCGCCACAACGATGATAAGCCACGCGACATTGGCACTGCGTCTGCGTCTGGAGGGTGCCTCGATGTGGTGCTCCACCCGGGCCGTGCGCACCGCGGGGCGCGGTGCATTGTGGCGGTCTGTGCCGCTCTCATGTACATGGGCAGTGCGTTCCTCGTCGTCGTAGCCTTCCACCTTGGGGCGGTTGCCCGCGGGCCGCACGCGGTGGAGAACATCCTCGCCGTTGACGCGGTGATAGTGGGCACTCTCGCCCCGCAGGGTGTAGCTGTGCTCCGGCGGGATGGGCAAACCACAGTCCTCACACCGGCCATTGACGACCCGTCCGCCGCACAGGCTGCATTTTTGCATAGGGACACCTCCTCTTTTCCTCTATTATACAGGATAGCGTAGGAAATAGCTAGAGGGGCGGGAAAATAAAAAAGCCTCCCTTGTCAAAGGAAGGCTCAGCTTCAGGCATTCGCTGCCCGTTTTGCAGCCGTCTTTCTGTGCAGCTGCTCGGAAAAAACCGTCATCAATACCAGCATCAGCAGCAGGACAAAGGGATAGAGCTTCATCGTGATATTTTGCGCCAGAACGCCGAAAAGTGGTGAAAGGAGCGTGCTGCCGGTGTAGGCGGCGGCCATCTGCAGGCCGGTCATTGACATGCTGAGATTCTTGCCGAAGTTGGACGGCGTCTCGTGAATGATGCTGGGGTAAATCGGTGCGCAGCCCAGTCCGGCGACCACAAGGCCGACCGGCAGCAGCGCATTGCCGAAGGGCAGCAGGATCAGCACAATACCCACGGCGTTCAGAAGCTGTCCCATGCGGATCATCTGCTGATCGTTGAATTTCATCGTCAAAAAGCCGCTGAAAAACCGTCCGACTGTGATGCCTACGTAAAACAGGCTCGCCCAGCTGGCGGCGGTCATTGCGTCCAGACCGCGGGTCAGGGTGCAGTAACTGGCGGCCCACATACCGGCAATCCCCTCGACACCGCTGTAAAACGCAAAACAGAGCATTACCTCCGGCACACCGGGGACTTTCAGCAGTTCGGAAATCGTGCGGTGTTCCGGGGTAAACTCCTCCCCCGCTCCGGCGTCGACGGGGGTCTGCCACAGCGGCAGGCTGAACAGCAGCAACGCCGTCAGCACAAACTGCAGAACGGACACTATGCGGTAGCCGTTCTGCCAGGTGCTGCCCGCCAGCGCCCAGCCCATGATGACCGGGCCGCCCGCTGCGCCGATGCCCCACATGCAGTGCAGCCAGCTCATGTGGCGGCTTTCATAGTGCAGGGCCACATAATTGTTCAGCGCGGCGTCCACACTGCCCGCGCCGAGGCCATACGGCATAGCCCACAGGCAAAGCTGCCAGAACTGGGTGCAGGTGGAAAAACCGAACAGTGCCACAGCGGTTGTGGCGACGCTGAGCGCCGTGACCCTGCCGGTGCCGAGCTTATTGTTGAGCCAGTCGCTGGCCAGGCTGGACACGATGGTCCCGACGGAGATGATCATGGACACACCGCCCGCCCACGACACGCCCGCGCCGAGCTGGGGGTACATGCTCGGCCACGCCGCGCCCAGCAGTGCGTCCGGCAGGCCAAGGCTGATGAAGGCCAGATAGATGATGGGCAAAAGTAACGATACCATACGAAAAACCTCTTGACTTTCTGTAGTTGTGATATTATGATTATATCATCAAATTGCGGAATATACAGGCACTAATTCCGCAAAATCTCGGTACAATTTCACCAAAAACGGAGGCGAGCAAGAAATGGCACTGTCGCTGTGCAGAACGACCGTGGACGATTCGGCGCGGGAGCTGATGGAGCATGGCACCGCCGCCTTCCCCATCGCCTGTTATCACGACGATTTGCAGGCCGAGCCCGTGCCGTGGCACTGGCACGAGGAATTGGAGGTACTGGTCGTCAGCGAGGGCATGATCTTGGCGACGGCAGGCGGCGAGAAATTCCGCTTGGGAAAGGGCGAGGGGCTGTTCATCAACGCAGGGGTGCTGCACGGCGACTGGCCGCTGAATGCGGGCAGCTGCCACCTGTACAGCATGGTGTTCCACCCACGGCTGGTGGGCGGCAACCCGGACAGCGTGTTCTGGCAGAAATATCTGCAGCCGCTGCTGACCGACCCCAGCCGTCCCTGCGCCGTGCTGCGCCCCACGGTGGACTGGCAGCACGAGGCCATCGAGGACATGGAGCGGGCGTTCCGCGCGGTGGTGAACGAGATCCCCGGCTACGAGTTCAAGACCCGCGCGGCGCTGTCGGAGATGATCTTCCAGCTGGTCAGCCACGCCCCGGCGGTGCAGGCCATGCCGAAAAAGGCACTGCGCAACGCCGACCGCATCAAGACGATGCTGCAATTTATTCAAGAGCATTACGCCGAGGACATCTCGGTCGAGCAGGTCGCGTCCAGCGCGTCCATCAGCCCCAGCGAGTGTCTGCGGTGCTTCCACGATATGATCGGCACGACACCGAATCAGTATCTGCGCGACCAACGCGCCCAGCGCGCGGCGGAGCTGCTGTGCGGCACGGGACTGCGGGTGACGGAAATCGCGATGCAGTGCGGTTTTCAGGACGCGAGCTACTTTGCCCGCGCCTTCCGTCAGGTCTACGGCTGCGGCCCGACGGAGTATCGCAGAAAAGCACGAAGGGAAAAATAAAACTACCGCCGTCAGGGAAATGACGGCGGTAGTTATTTTATCGGGAATTAACCGTTATTCACGCGGTTCGTGATCTCGTCCACAACCTTGGCGACGAAAGCATCCAAGTCCATCGTAGTCGTCTCGCCCTTGCGGTCACGGACGCTGATGTTGTTGGCTTCGACTTCCTTCGCGCCCAAGACCAGCATATACGGCACGCGGTCAACCTGCTGGGCCTGGCGGATCTTGTAGCCGATCTTCTCGTTGGACTCATCCAGCACAACGCGGACACCGGCGGCCTGCAGCTTGGCGGTGACGTCCTTCGCGTAGTCCAGCGTCTTTTCGCTGACGGGCAGGACCTTGACCTGCGTCGGGGCCAGCCAGGTCGGGAAACGGCCCTTCGTCTCCTCGATCAGGTAGGCCATGAAGCGGTCCAGAGAGCCCAGAATCGCGCGGTGCAGCACGACGGGGGTCTTTTCGCTGCCGTCCTTGTCCACGTAGGTCAGGTGGAACTTCGCAGGCAGGCAGAAGTCCAGCTGGCAGGTGGACAGCGTGTACTCAGCACCGACAGCGGGCTTGACGTTGACGTCCAGCTTCGGGCCGTAGAACGCAGCCTCACCGATCTCCTCGGTGAAGTGGATGCCCAGCTCGGTCAGAACCTCGCGCAGGGCGTTCTCGGCATGGTTCCACATAGCGTCGTCGTCATGGTACTTCTTCTTGTCGGCGGGGTCGCGCAGGGACAGCACGCAGCGGTAATCCGTGATGTTGAAGTCCTTGTAGACGTCGAAAATCAGCGCGCAGACATCGGCAACCTCGCTCTTGATCTGCTCGGGCGTGCAGAACAGGTGCGCGTCGTTCTGGCAGAAGTGGCGGCCACGCTCGATGCCCTTCAGCGTGCCGGAGGACTCATAGCGGAAGTCGTGGGCGATCTCGCCGATGCGGATGGGCAGCTGGCGGTAGCTGTGGGGCTGGTTGGCGTAGATCATCATGTGGTGGGGGCAGTTCATCGGGCGCAGGACGTAGCTCTCGCCCTCCATCTCCATGGCGGGGAACATGTTCTCGCGGTAGTGGTCCCAGTGGCCGGAGGTCTTGTACAGGTTCACGGTGCCGATGCAGGGGGTCATGACGTGCAGGTAGCCGCGCTCACGCTCCTTGCCCTTGATGTAATCCTCCAGCTGCTGCCAGACGGTGTAGCCGTTGGGCAGGAACATCGGCAGGCCGCGGCCAACGAGGTCGTCGGTCATGAACAGGCGCATCTCCTTGCCGATCTTGCGGTGGTCGCGCTCACGGGCCTCCTGCTGCTTCTTCTCCCAGGCGTCCAGTTCCTCCTGATTGTGGAAGGCAACGCCGTTGATGCGGGTCAGCATCTTGTTCTCCTTGTCGTTCTTCCAGTAAGCGCCGGACTGCTGGGTGATCTTGAACGCCTTCAGCGCCTTGGTGTAGCACAGGTGGGGTCCGATGCACATATCGACGTACTCGCCCTGCTGGTAGAAGCTGAACTCGGTCTCGTCGGCCAGGTCGGCGATATGCTCGATCTTGTAGTGCTCCTGACGCTCCTCCATCAGCTTGACGGCCTCGTCACGGGGCAGGATGAACGGCTTGATGGGAAGATTCTCCTTGCAGATCTTCTTCATCTCTTTTTCGATGGCGGCCAGGTCCTCGTCGGTCAGTTTGGTGTCGCCGAGGTCGACGTCATAGAAGAAGCCGTTCTCGGTGGCAGGGCCGAAGGCAAAGTCCGCCTGCGGGTAGAGGCGCTTGATGGCCTGCGCCATGATATGGGCAGCCGTGTGGCGCAGAACGTGCAGTTCTTCCTCCTGCGGGCACTCGGCGACGGTACCGTCCTTGTAGATGATCTTCATAATTGTACGCTCCTTTTGCAATTGCACAAAAATGCAAATAAAAAATGCTCCATCCCTCGCTTACAAAAGGGATGAAGCATATAGCTCCACGGTTCCACCCAAATTGCGCTTATATCTTATATAATAAAAGGTAAGCGCCGCTCGTACCGGCTGTAACGGGCCGTACCCGGCGGAGGTTCGCCCCCGCGCTCGGCAGTGGTAAGGCTGCGGGCCGCTGCAAAACCGCTTGCACCACGCGGCGTACCGCGGCGGTTCTCTCTTGTGCAGGACCTCGCATCCCGTTTGTCTGCCTCATGGCTTTGTACAGGATGAAGTTAAGTTATTTATAGCACAAGTGCGGCTTTAAGTCAAGTAGAAAAATTTGGAATGTTGAGGCTGTAGGGGCCGCACATGTGCGGCCCGCAACGTAAAGGCAAGCAGGCGTCTGTCATAAAGCTGCGGGCCGGGCATGCCCGGCCCCTACATTTTTACCTCCCGCCAGTTTGCACAAAAAACTTTCCACTCCCCTGCCTTGCCCATGTAAAATGCCGAAGTTATTAAATATACATTGACTTTACATATTTATGCAGTTATACTGTATACATCAACCAAGTGAGGGCTTGGGAAGGTACAAACATTGAGATACAATGAATCGAGGAGATCATCATGAAAAAGCTCACTGCTCTGATGCTCAGCTCCGCTATGATGCTGAGCCTGGCCGCCTGCGGCGGTTCCGCTTCCACCGAGACTGTTTCCAGCGAGGCCGCATCCTCCGAGGCCGTTTCCACCGAGGAGGCTGCTTCTGCCGACGCCGCCGCGGTGACCACCGTCAACGCCGGCAAGCTGACGATGTCCACCAACGCCGCCTTCCCCCCGTATGAGATGACCACCGACAACGGTGATTTCGAGGGCATCGACATTGAGGTTGCGGGTGCCATCGCCAAGAAGCTCGGCCTGGAGCTGCAGGTCGATGACATGGACTTTGACGCAGCCCTGCTGGCCGCCCAGAACGGCAAGAGCGACATGGTCATGGCCGGTGTCACCGTTACCGACGAGCGCCTGAAGGTCATGGACTTCTCCGACACCTACGCCGAGGGCATCCAGTCCATCATCGTGCCTGAGGGCTCCGACATTGCCACCGCTGACGACCTGTCCGGCAAGGCCATCGGCACCCAGCGCGGCACCACCGGCTACCTCTACTGCACCGATGACTTCGGTGAGGAAAATGTCATCGCCTATGATGACGGTCTGACCGCTGTGCAGGCCCTGAACAACGGCCAGGTCGATGCCGTCGTCATCGACAACGCCCCCGCTCAGGAGTTCGTTGCGGCCAACCCCGGCCTGAAGATCCTTGACACCGCTTACGCCCAGGAAGATTACGCCATCGGCGTTGCCAAGGGCAACACCCAGCTGCTGGACGCCATCAACGGCGCTCTGGAGGAGCTGCAGGACGACGGCACCCTGCAGGCCATCGTGGACAAGTACATCACCGCTGAATAAGCGCTTTGCAGCAAGCGGAAAGGCACGCCGGTACCCCGGCGCGCTTTTCTTTTATTTAGTGTGATTTTTCCCGGAAATATGGTATAATACAAATATCGCGCTGTAGGGGCCGCATATATGCGGCCCGCAACCTTCCCGCAGGCAAGAGTTTGCCGGAAAGCCGCGGGCCGGGCATGGGCCCCTACAGGTGTGCTGAATTCAAACAGAAAGAAAGGTTGTGTTGCGGATGGAAGCACAGTTTGAAGCGCTTTCGGAGCTGGTCAAGAACGGCCAGAAGCTGAACTTCGGGCAGGACTTCTTCGTAAAATTTTACCAGGCATTTCTCTACTCGGACCGCTGGCAGCAGTACATCAAGGGCGTGGGCACGACCCTGCTGGTCACGGCCATTGCACTGGTGCTGGGCGTTGTGCTGGGTGCCATCGTCGCTATGGTCCGCGTGGGTTACGCGCAGCAGAAGCCCCACCACCGCAACCCGATCCTGGGCATTTTCAACGCCGTAGCGCAGGTGTATGTCACAGTCATCCGCGGCACGCCTATGATGGTCCAGCTGCTCATCATGAGCATGGTCATCTTTGCCAGCAGCCGCAACTTCACGATGGTCGGCGCACTGGCACTGGGCATCAACTCGGGCGCCTATGTCTCCGAAATCATCCGCGGCGGCCTGATGGCCGTCGATCCCGGCCAGATGGAAGCCGGACGCAGCCTCGGACTCAACTACATGACCACAATGTTCGAGATCATCATCCCGCAGGCCATTCGCTCCATCCTGCCTGCGCTGGGCAATGAGTTCATCATGCTTTTGAAGGATTCCTCGCTGATCACGGTCATCGGCGGCAAGGAGCTGCTGTATGCCGCGCAGGGCATCATGAACCGTACCTATGAGCCTATGTTCCCGCTGCTCGGCGTGGCCGCGACCTATCTGGTGCTGGTCATGCTGTTCAGCGCGCTGCTTGCAAAATTTGAGAGGAGGCTGGCGCAAAGTGATAGACGTTAAAGGACTGCAGAAGAACTACGGCGGCCTGCAGGTGCTCAAGGGCGTGGACCTGACCATCAACAAGGGCGACTGCGTTGTGCTGGTCGGCCCCTCTGGCTGCGGAAAATCCACGTTCCTGCGCTGCCTGAACCGTCTGGAGGAGCCGGACGGCGGCCATGTCATCTTCAACGGCAAGGAAGTCACCGACCACGACATTGACCATGTGCGCCAGAAGATGGGCATGGTGTTCCAGCATTTCAACCTGTTCCCCCACCTGACGGTGAAGAAGAACATCACGCTGGCCCCTGTGCGTCTGGGCCTGATGAAGCAGCCCGAGGCCGACAAGAAAGCCATGGAGCTGCTGGAGCGCATCGGTCTGGCCGACAAGGCCGACACCTACCCCAATATGCTGTCCGGCGGGCAGAAACAGCGCATTGCGATTGTGCGCGCGCTGGCCATGAACCCCGACGTGCTGCTGTTTGACGAGCCGACCTCCGCCCTTGACCCCGAGATGGTCGGAGAGGTTTTGGAGCTGATGAAGGAGCTGGCCCGCGGCGGCATGACGATGGTCTGCGTCACCCACGAGATGGGCTTTGCCCGCGAGGTCGCAAACCGCATCATCTTCATTGATGAGGGCATCGTCAAGGTCGATAAGCCGCCGAAGGAGTTCTTCGCCAACCCCGAAAATGAGCGCTTGAAGGCATTTTTGTCAAAGGTGCTGTAAATTTGTATAGAAAGCGGTCTGCCGATGGATTTTCGGCAGACCGCTTTTTTGCCTGCGGGGACGCCCCCCCGGGCGGATATGGAATCCGCCCCTACGCTTTCACCGCGCACGATATTCTGCTACTATTATATACGCCCCGGCAAGTTGATTCTTTGCGCAAAATGTGGTAAAATAGCACTATTACTATGGATAACTATGCAACCACGATTTTACACATAAGGAACAGGTATTTTTATGGCTGAAAATCTGCAAACAACCCGTCCGGCTGACGAGGGCTGGACTACGGTCATCCGGCCCAAGACCGGCTGGTTCGACATTGACCTGCAGGAGCTCTGGCGCTACCGCGACTTAATTATGATGTTCGTCAAGCGCAACTTTACTGTGCTGTACAAGCAGACGATCCTGGGCCCCGCGTGGATCATTCTGAACCCGCTCATCACCACCGTGATTTTCAACGTTGTGTTCGGCGGCATGGCCAACATGCCCACCGACGGCGTGCCCGGCTTTTTGTTCTACATGGCCGGCAATACGGTGTGGACCTTCTTTGCCAACTGCGTCAACAATACAGCCAATACGTTTGTGACAAACTCACAGATTTTTGGCAAGGTGTACTTCCCGCGCCTGACGATGCCGGTCAGCCAGGTGCTGACAAGCCTAATCAACTTCGGCATTCAGGCGGTCATGTACCTGATCTTCTGGGTGTACTTCTTTGCCACGGGCAGCGGCGTCACCTTTACGCTGTGGGTGCTGGCTGTGCCGTTCGTCGTGCTGGAGGTCATGCTGCTGGGTCTCGGCGTCGGCATCATCGTGTCGTCCTTAACGACGAAGTACCGCGATCTGGCGATTGCCGTCGGCTTCGGCGTGCAGCTCTGGATGTACGCCTCCCCCGTCGTCTATCCGCTGTCGATGCTGGACAACTCCCCCCGCCTGCGGGTGCTCGTCCAGCTCAACCCCATGACGTCGCCGATTGAGATTTTCCGCATGGCTACCTTGGGCACCGGCACGGTCACGACATTCGGCATTGTGTACAGCCTGATTTTTACCGCTGCGGCGCTGGTTTTGGGCGTTGTGCTGTTCAGCCGCATTGAAAAGACCTTCATGGATACCGTGTAAGAAAGGGGCGCGTAACTATGTCTGCAAATGAAAAACGCCCTGTCATCGAGGTCACGGGGCTGAAAAAGCAATACAAGCTCGGCCAGATCGGCGGAGGCACGCTGACCCACGACCTGCAAAGCTGGTGGGCCCGTGTGCGCGGCAAGGAGGACCCGAACACCGTCATCGGCACCGACCAGCGGCTGTTCGGCCAGACGTTTATGGCGCTGAACGGCGTTGACCTGACCGTCTATCAGGGTGAGGCACTGGGCATCATTGGCCGCAACGGCGCGGGCAAATCCACGCTGCTCAAGCTGCTCTCCCGCATCACCGCCCCCACCGAGGGCGAAATCAAGATCCGTGGCCGCGTGGCCTCGATGCTCGAGGTCGGCACCGGCTTCAACAACGAGATGACGGGCCGCGAGAACATTTATATGAACGGCGCGATTCTGGGCATGACCCGCGCCGAGATCGACGCAAAGCTGCCGCAGATCATTGAATTTTCCGAGTGCGGCGACTTCATCGACACACCCGTCAAGCGCTATTCCAGCGGCATGTTCGTCAAGCTGGCCTTCGCCGTGGCCGCGCATCTCGACAGCGAGATCATGGTCATGGATGAAGTTCTGGCCGTCGGCGATATGAAATTCCAGCAGAAATGCTTAGGGAAAATGAGCGACGTCGCCAATCAGGACGGGCGCACGGTGCTGTATGTCAGCCATAATATGTCGACCATTCGTCAGCTTTGCACCCGCTGCGTCGTGCTGGACAAGGGCAGGGTCATCTTTGACGGCGACGTGGAGCAGGCCATCGCGGTCTACATGGACACCACCGACGTCAACGTTGTCCACTACGACCTGGCCGACGTCGCCCGCATGACGGGCAGCGCGGGCAAGCGGTTCCGGCTGGAAACGCTGGATTTCGTCGACAAGGAGTCGAGCGTGTTTGCCGATACCGAAAAGATGCGGGTGAAAATCACCTGGCGCGTTTCGGAGCCGTTCGCGGGCATCCACATGAAGATGAACCTCCACGCGCGGGATTCGACGCCCGTCGGCATCACCCATCCCGTCGACCTCGGCCCCGCCGAGCCGGGCAAAGTCTACACCTCTGTGTTTGAATTTGACCCGAGTCTGCTGGGCGAGGGACAATATTTCTTCTATCTCGACATTTTTGACGGCGCGCTGGCCCACGCGGTCTGCCTGGACAAGCCCGTGACCGAGTTCGCCTTTGAGGTGACGAACAGCGACCTGACGATGCCCGAGTGGGCGTCCGGCTGGGGCCGCATCCACTTCCCGCCCGTCAAGCTCGTGCAGGAGTAACGCATGAAACCGAATTTGTACATCTGCCACACCGCGTATCAGGTCTTGGTCGATCTGCTGCGGGCCGGGCGCTGCGCCGGCAAGCCCCACACAATGGTGCTGTCGGCCTCCGTGC
>ERZ791571.1366-NODE-1366-length-11426-cov-2.697300_pt1 | contig 11426 bp, 9 predicted proteins | sample MGYA00509972_ERZ791571 | MGnify/ENA primary metagenome ERZ791571 (study PRJEB30046, sample SAMN00791936) | human gut metagenome | study: EMG produced TPA metagenomics assembly of the A metagenome-wide association study of gut microbiota in type 2... | reverse complement strand
TCTTGTAAGCATTGCGCTTGTGTGGGTTCAAGTCCCATCTTCCGCATTAGATAAAAGTAGAAAGTCTTTTTTATGAAGGATTTTCTACTTTTATATTCTGAGAGATATGGAAACAAGAGATTTTTTAAAGGGATTAAAAAGTATCTTATCTTATAGAAAATCTCATCATAAAAAGTAAAAAAACATTGACTTTTTATTCCTCCAATGTTATTATATTTCTTGTGGTCAGCAAAACAAAGATCACGAATCCTATATGGAATGCGGAAGTGTCGGAACTGGCAGACGAGCAAGACTAAGGATCTTGTAAGCATTGCGCTTGTGTGGGTTCAAGTCCCATCTTCCGCATTAGATAAAGAGAACAGGAAATCTTAGAAAGGTTTTCTGTTTTTTTGCGTGGTCTTTTTGTTTTTATGACTAGGCTCTTCAATTTGAATGATTTCTTAAAAAGCTTCAAATTGTTTCAATGGATGGTAATTCTTCCGGTAAGCTCATCCAGAGAGATTCTGAAAAAATCGGCAATCTCTATGAGCAGGTAGATATCGGGCAGTGTGATTCCACGCTCATAAGCGGAAAGTGATTGGCGGCTGATATTAAGTTTTTGCGCAAGATCTGCTTGTTTTAACTGATTTCTCATACGCAGTCGGCGGATATTTTCGCCTACGGCATTTTCTTCTTTTTTCATTGCAAGGAGGATAGATCCTGTTTTGAAAAACACACAATATATATTGATTTTATCATGCTTTTTCATCAGAGAAATGATATATCCTAAATATGAGTAAAGGCATATCCGGTATTCGGATAGCACGATAAGAAGTATCGGATACAATGGAGAAAAACGATAAGGGGATGTATAGAAGTGCTAGAGAACAGGGTGAAAGAGTTGCGTACTGAACGGGGATTGAGGCAGGGAGATTTGGCCGAAAAGATGAATGTTTCACAGCAGACGATCAGCCGTATAGAAAATGGGGAAAATGTTCTGCCATCGGATATATTGATTCATTTATCAAAATATTTTCATGTGTCAACGGATTACATATTAAAGCTATCGGACGTGAGAATGACACAGGAATATCGTTTGGAAATGGAACAGATGTTATTAAGACACTTTGAATTCTTTTTGAGTTACTGCAGGTTGAACAGGACGAATCAAAAGGTGATCAGCTTTTTGGCTGCGCAGATGGAAAAGGCAGAGGAGAAAAAAATTAAAGAATGAGTTTAAGAGTATATAAGACGGTAAAAGTTTTTAAGTATCAGTCTCATGTTGGTGGATGGGAATCAGTAAGGACAGAACAGATATAAAAGGGAAAATCTTATCAGATTTTTCTTTTTTTTATTTTACCCAAACTGTTTGTTTTATGAAATTATATGATATAATTACGATAATTTATTTGAAATTGTCAATAATATCTGAATAAATGTAAGGAGGATCAGTAATGTTAGAAAAGATAGATTTGAATAAAAAAATGTCAAAGCAGGAATATAGTGAAAGTCTTCCGAAGATAGAGGCGGAACTTGGAAGACTTCAAAGAGAGTGTAAAGATTTAGATATTCCGGTCATGATCGTATTTGAAGGATTCGGAGCATCCGGGAAAGGACTTCAGATAGGAAAGTTGATCCACAGTATGGATCCGCGGGGATTTGAGGTGCATACGATTAAAAATGAGACGGAAGAAGAACGGATGCATCCGTTTTTGTGGAGGTTTTGGATCAAGACTCCGGAAAAGGGAAAAATTGCGGTTTTTGATGGAAGCTGGTATCGAAAAGTGTGGGTAGACCGATTTGAAAAAAGGACGCGGGAGAAAGAACTGAAAGATGATTTTGCGTCGATCAATGCTTTTGAACAGCAGCTTTCAGAAGGGGGAACGCTGATTATAAAACTGTTTTTGGATATTGATCAGGATGAGCAGGAGAAACGTTTTAAAAAATTGGAGAAAAAGAAAGAGACGCAATGGAGAGTGACTCAGGGAGACAAAGAGAGAAATGTTAAATATGACGAGTATGCGTTGATGGCAGAAGAAATGCTGTTTTGTACGGATACGGATTATGCGCCGTGGACAATTATAGAAGCGACTGACAGGCGGTTTGCGACAACAAAAATATATATGACGGTGATACAAGCTATGCAAGAGCAGATCCGACGTCAAAAAGAGAATAGTGCTCTGTTGGAGAAAACAAATAAAATAGTGGAAGAAGTTTGTGAGGAAAAGGAAGTTCAGATCGCACAATATGCAGAAAACAGATTTTCGGAAGTTTCAATCTTGTCAAAAACAGATCTTTCCTGCAGCTATACAAAAGAAGAATATAAGCAAAAACTTGATAAACTTCAGAGGAAGGCGGAGCGGCTTCACGGAGAATTATATAGGAAGAGAATTCCGGTAGTGATCGGATTTGAAGGTTGGGATGCCGCAGGAAAGGGAGGTGCGATTAAGCGTCTGACAGAAAAAATGGATCCTCGGGGATATGTGGTAAATCCGACAGCTTCTCCGAATGAGGTTGAAAAAGCGCATCATTACTTGTGGAGATTTTGGAAGGCGATGCCAAAAGACGGACATGTGGCGATTTTTGACAGGACATGGTATGGTCGGGTGATGGTAGAAAGGATCGAGGGATTTTGTACGGAAGAAGAGTGGAAACGCGCATACAAAGAGATAAATGATATGGAGAAAGATCTGGCAAATGCAGGCGCGGTTATTCTGAAATTTTGGATGCATATTGATAAAGAAGAGCAGAAACGCAGATTTTGCGAAAGGATGGAAAATCCGGAAAAACGATGGAAGATTACGGATGAAGACTTAAGAAACCGTGAAAAATGGGATCTCTACGAGCATGCGGCAGATGAGATGATCATGAGGACGTCTACGGCCTATGCGCCGTGGGTTATTGTGGAGGGAAACGATAAGTATTATGCACGGATCAAAGTGCTTAAGACAGTGACAGATGCGATTGAAAAGAGATTAAAGGAAAGGTGATATTATGACCATCAGGGAGCAGCTTGAACTTCGTGAACTTGAATATTTAAGTTCTTATGCGGCATTAAGCAAAGACTCGAAGGGACGGAAAAGAAAAGAGGAACCGTGTGATATCCGACCGGCTTTTCAAAGAGATCGTGACCGGATTCTTCATTGTAAAGCTTTCCGAAGGCTGAAACAAAAGACGCAGGTTTTTCTTCTTCCGAAAGGAGATCATTATAGAACGCGGCTTACACATACGTTGGAAGTGTCCCAGAATGCGCGTACGATAGCAAAAGCATTGCGTTTGAATGAAGACCTTGCAGAAGCAATCGCTCTGGGGCATGACCTTGGTCATACGCCTTTCGGTCATGCGGGGGAAAGAGCTTTAAATCATGTATATCATTTCGCGCATCAAAAGCAGAGTCTTCGTGTTGTAGAACGGATTGAGAAAGAAGGGCGCGGACTGAACCTGACATGGGAAGTCCGTGACGGAATACTGAACCATCAGACGTCAGGACATCCTCATACTTTGGAAGGGCAGGTTGTCCGCATTTCCGATAAGCTTGCATATATCAACCACGATATGGATGATGCAATAAGAGGAGGAATTCTGACAGAGGATGATATTCCTTCTGATTTGCGGCAGGCTCTTGGAAGTTCGTGTAAAGAGCGGCTTAATACTCTGGTGCATGATGTGATCACGAACAGTATGGATCAGCCGGTTATTAAAATGTCTTCGGAAACGGAACGGGCGATGAAAGATCTGCGGAAATTTATGTTTGAAAATGTATACTTGAATCCGAACGCAAAAGGGGAAGAAGATAAGGCGGTACATATGATCGAACAGCTTTTTGAATATTATGCCGAACATACAGAAGTCCTTCCCCGGATTTTTAAGGAGGCTTTGGAAAATTCGGATGATGAGAAAGAACAGATCATCTGTGATTACATTGCCGGAATGACAGATTCTTATGCGGTTAAAAAATTCCAGGATTATTTTGTGCCCGAAGCATGGAAAATTTAAAAAAATAAAGGAAATCAAAAAGTTTTGTCGAATATAATATATAGGACAATCTTTTATGGAGGGTAAACATGTATTATCCGGATGAATTAATAGAGGAAGTAAGAACGCGAAATGATATCGTAGATGTCATATCCGATTATGTCCGTCTGCAGAAAAAGGGAAGCTCCTATTTCGGACTGTGTCCGTTTCATAATGAAAAATCGCCTTCGTTTTCTGTCAGCAGACAGAAGCAGATGTATTACTGCTTCGGATGCGGGGCAGGGGGAAATGTATTTACGTTTTTGATGGAGTATGAGAATTTTTCATTCATGGAGGCTGTAAAATTTCTTGCAGACAGAGCGGGAATTGCACTTCCGGAGGCCGAATATTCGAAGGAAGCAAAACAAAGGGCGGATTTAAAAGCGTCTATTTTAGAGATAAATAAAATCGCTGCCAGATATTATTATGTGCAGCTAAAGTCCGAAAGAGGAGTGGGAGCACATACATATTTGACGGACAGAGGTTTGACAGAAGAGACGATCACGGCGTTTGGACTTGGATATTCAACAAAATACAGTGATGATCTGTATCAATATTTGAGAGGAAAAGGGTATAGTGAAGATCTGATCCGGCAGGCCGGACTGATCAATACAGATGAACGACAGGGAGTGTATGATAAATTTTGGAATCGTGTCATCTTTCCGATCATGGATGTAAACAGCCGGGTGATCGGGTTCGGAGGCCGCGTTATGGGGGACGGAAAACCGAAATATTTGAATTCTCCCGAGACGGCAGTGTTCGACAAAAGCAGGAATTTATATGGACTTAACAGAGCGAGGACATCGAGAAAAACTTATTTTTTGCTTTGTGAGGGATATATGGATGTTATCTCTTTGCATCAGGCTGGGTTTACAAATGCCGTGGCATCTCTCGGAACGGCTCTTACATCAGGACATGCTTCTTTGATCAAAAGATATGTTCAGGAAGTTTATCTGACATATGACAGTGATGATGCAGGTACAAGAGCGGCGCTTCGAGCAGTTCCGATACTGAAAGAGGCGGGAATATCGGCAAAAGTAATCCGTATGGATCCGTATAAAGATCCGGACGAATTTATTAAAAATCTTGGCGCGCAGGAATTTGAAAATCGTATCCAAAATGCAAGAAACGGGTTTATGTTCAGTCTTGAAATATTAGAGAGAGAATTTGATATGGCTTCCCCGGAAGGAAAAACTGCTTTTTTCAGAGAGGCGGCAAATAGGCTGCTCTCATTTGAAGATGAATTGGAACGGAACAATTATATCGAGGCAGTTGCATCTGCATATAAAGTAAGCAAAGAGAGTCTGGAAAAACTTGTCGCAAAAACTGCTGTAAGTACAGGACTTGCCCGCCCGGTCACACGCCCGAAAAAAGCCGATGGGGCGGTCTTGCAAAAAGAAGACGGAATTGTTACATCGCAGAAAGTTCTGCTTACATGGATGATCGAAAATGAAAATCTGTATTCAAAGATAAGCAGTTACATAAGTCCGGATGATTTCACAGGAGAATTAAATCGGCGCGTTGCGAAACTTTTATATGAGCAGCATGAAAAAGGAGAACTAAATCCGGCAAAACTTTTGAATCATTTCACATCAGAGGAAGAACATAGGGAAGCGGCTTCTCTTTTTCATACGAAAATCCGCCAACTGAAAACAAAAGAAGAACAGGATCAGGCGTTGAAAGATACAATTTTAAAAGTAAAAGCTCACAGCATCAATGAGCGAACGCTGAATCTGGATCCGTCAGATATGGCCGGATTGCAGCATTTAATGGAAGAAAAGCGGAAGCTTGAGGAACTGAGGCAACTGCATATTTCTATAGATTAAGGATAAAATAAAACAAGATGATCTGCGTATGCGCACAGATCAGGAAGGATGGACACATGGAAGAGAATGCACAGAAATTTCTGGAAAAAATGAACGAGCTTGTCGCTCTGGGAAAGAAGAAAAAAAGTATACTTGATGTTCAGGAGATCAATGACTTTTTTGCGGACATGGAATTAAGCGCCGAACAGATGGAAAAAGTTTTTGAGTATTTAGAAGGACATAATATTGACGTCTTGCGGATCACGGCTGATACGGACGATGATGTAGATATCGACAATATGATCGCAGAGGAAGAAGAAGTCGATATGGAGAATATCGACCTTTCCGTTCCGGAAGGAGTAAGTATTGAAGATCCGGTTCGTATGTATTTGAAAGAAATCGGAAAAGTACCGCTTTTAAGTGCAGAGCGAGAGATTGAACTGGCGAAACGGATGGAAGAAGGCGACGAGGATGCAAAAAAAGAGCTGGCAGAAGCGAACCTGCGTCTTGTTGTCAGCATTGCGAAGCGGTATGTAGGACGAGGCATGCTCTTTCTTGATCTGATCCAGGAAGGAAATCTAGGCTTGATCAAAGCTGTTGAAAAGTTTGATTATCATAAAGGTTATAAATTCAGCACATATGCGACATGGTGGATTCGTCAGGCGATCACAAGAGCTATAGCGGATCAGGCAAGGACAATTAGAATTCCGGTTCATATGGTAGAGACGATCAATAAACTGATCCGTGTGTCAAGACAGCTTCTGCAGGAACTTGGAAGAGAACCGCTTCCGGAAGAAATCGCCAAAGAGCTGGATATGCCTGTTGAGCGTGTTCGGGAGATTTTGAAGATTTCTCAAGAACCGGTTTCGCTCGAAACTCCGATCGGCGAGGAAGAGGACAGCCATTTAGGAGATTTTATTCAGGATGATAACGTGCCTGTACCGGCAGAAGCTGCGGCGCAGACGCTCTTAAAAGAACAACTTGATGAAGTGCTCGATACACTGACCGAAAGGGAGCAGAAAGTATTACGTCTTCGTTTTGGAATGAATGACGGAAGAGCGCGTACATTGGAGGAAGTGGGAAAAGAATTTGACGTTACGAGAGAGCGTATCCGTCAGATTGAAGCAAAAGCTCTTCGGAAGCTGCGCCATCCAAGTCGAAGCAGAAAATTAAGAGATTATCTTGATTAATTATCCGGCAAACAGTGTAACCGAGAAAAGAGGATACAGATGGAATTATCAAAAAGACTCCGTGCAGTTGCAGATCTTGTAACTGCCGGATATCAAGTGGCCGATATCGGAACGGATCATGCGTACATACCGATTTTTCTGACAGAGACAGGAAAAACAGATTATGCGGTAGCAATGGATGTCAATAAAGGACCGCTTAGAAAAGCGCAGGAAAATATTTGTGCGTATAAAATGGAAGAACAGATAGAAACACGTCTCTCAGATGGATTTTCTGCATTGAAAGTACAAGAGGTGCAGTCTGCAGTAATTGCGGGGATGGGTGGAAATCTTGTGATTCGTATTTTGGAGGAAGGGCATGATGTAGTTTCATGCTTAAAAGAGTGTATTCTTCAGCCGCAGTCTGAACCGGATAAAGTAAGAGCCTTTCTTTTGCAGGAGGGTTTTTTCTTTATAGAGGAAGACATGGTTGAAGAGGACGGAAAATACTATCCGATGATGAAAGTCCGGCCTCCAAAGAAGAGCGGAAAGAAAGACGGAATAAAATCGGAAATGTGGAATGACGTACAGCTTCAATATGGAAAGCTTCTTCTTGAAAAGCGTCATCCGGTGTTAAAGCGTTATTTGGAACGGGAGATTCGTATCAGAACAGATATATTAAAGTCGATTGAAAAGAAAGATTCTCAGAAGATACAAGTGAGAAAGCGGCAATTGGAAGAAGAATTAAATATTGCAGAGAAAGGGATGGAATACTATGCTTTGTAAAGAGATCATTCAAGTGATAGAGGCGTCTTATCCGAAAGAAGCGGCGCTTGATTTTGATAATGTGGGACTTTTGGCAGGGCGGCTGGAAAAAGAAGTAAGTAAGGTTTATCTGGCGCTCGATGCGACAGAAGAGGTGATCGATAAGGCGATTGCATTAGGAACAGATATGCTTATTACGCATCATCCTCTTATATTTTCCCCAATGAAGAGAGTGACAGATGAAGATTTTATAGGACGCCGTGTTGTAAAGCTGCTTCAAAATGACATTTCTTATTATGCAATGCACACAAATTATGATGTGCTTGGCATGGCGAAGCTGGCAGAAGATATTCTTGGTATTGAGAAAACATATGTGCTTGATGTGACAATGGAAAAAGACGGAGCAGAAGAAGGAATCGGAAGAATCGGAATGCTTGAGCGGGAAATGACATTGGAAGAATGTTGTCTCTATGTGAAGCATAAATTGAAATTGGGAAGTGTGAAAGTGTATGGAGATATGAAAAAAAATGTACATTGTCTTGCTGTTTCTCCCGGGGCGGGAAAGTCGGCGATAATGCCGGCGATAAAAAAAGGAGCAGATGTGCTTGTGACAGGCGACATAGGTCATCATGACGGTATTGATGCGGTTGAACAGGGGTTGGCGGTCATTGATGCGGGACATTATGGAACAGAGTATATATTCATAGACGATATGAAATGCTTTTTACATGAAAAACTTCCGGTATTGGATGTGATGTCGATTCCGATAGTTCATCCATTCCAAGTGCTTTAAAAGGTGGACTTTATTTGGGTAAAAGGAGTGTGTTCCGGAAAATGGAGAAAAAAAAGTATAATATTACAGTAGGTAACGAGACAAAAGAATTTGAGGAAGGAACAACATATCAAGCTGTTGCAAAAGAGTTCTGCGGTAGTTTTTCTCATCCTGCCGTTCTTGCAGTGGAAGGAGAAAACAGACTGCAGGAACTAAGAAAAACAGTTGAGAAAGACTGTGAATTGAAGTTTATTACGACAGCAGATGCAATCGGACATGAAACTTATAAAAGAAGTTTGTGCTTTCTTCTTGTAAAAGCGGTTCATGATGTGGCAGGACATGATAAGATCGAACGCGTCAGAATTCATTTTTCGGTGGATAAAGGATATTATTGCACAGTTGACGGAGATATAAAAATTACAGAGCAGTTCCTTGCGGATGTGGCGAAGCGGATGCGTTGGCTCTCAGATGAAAAAATTCCGATTAAAAAGAAGACAATTCATACAGATGATGCGATCGAATTATTTCACAGACATGGAATGTATGATAAGGAAAAATTATTTGAATACCGGAGGGTTTCAAAAGTAAACATATATAGTATTAATGAGTTTGAAGATTATTATTACGGATATATGGTTCCTGATACCGGATATCTGAAATATTTTTCTCTTCATTTGTATGATGAAGGCTTTGTCATTCAGATGCCGGTGAAAGAACAGCCGGAAAAGATTCCCGAATTTAGACCAAGTCCTAAATTATTTCATGTATTGAAAGAGTCTGTTTTATGGGGAGATTGTCAGGACATAGAAACAGTCGGAGCGCTTAATGAGATGGTAACAAAAGGAGATATGCGGGAAGTTGTGCTTGTGCAGGAAGCTTATCAGGAACGGAGAATAGGCGAGATTGCCAGACAGATTGCAGACCGGAAAGATGTTCGGTTTGTTTTGATCGCAGGGCCATCATCTTCCGGAAAAACGACATTTTCACATAGGTTGTCCATTCAGCTTAGGGTGAATGGATTAAAACCTCATCCGATTGCGGTAGATAATTATTTTGTCGATCGGGAACATACTCCGAAAGATTCAGATGGAAATTATGATTTTGAGTGTTTGGAAGCAATCGACATTCCCAAATTTAATGAAGATATGAGGGCTCTTTTAAAAGGAGAGGAAGTGTATCTTCCCATTTTTGACTTTAAAAGCGGTAAGAGAAAGTATGAATCTAAACCGAAAAAACTTGGTTCACAGGATATTCTTGTAATAGAAGGAATCCATTGTTTGAATCCAAAATTGACAGAGACAATGGCAGATGCGAACAAATTTAAGATTTATATCAGCGCATTGACTCAGTTGAACATCGATGAACATAATCGGATCCCTACGACAGACGGAAGGTTGATCAGGAGGATTGTAAGAGATTCCCGCACACGCGGCGCTTCTGCATCGAAGACGATTTCTATGTGGGCTTCAGTAAGAAGAGGAGAGGAAAAAAACATATTTCCGTTTCAGGAAGAAGCGGATGTGATGTTTAATTCTTCTTTGATCTATGAACTGGCAGTGCTGAAGCAATATGTGGAACCGCTTCTTTTTGCGGTGGATAAAGATTCAAAAGAATTTATTGAAGCAAAAAGGCTTCTTAAGTTTTTTGATTACTTTGTTGGGATCGGAAGTGAATTTATACCGACAAACTCTCTGTTAAGAGAGTTTGTCGGCGGTGGATGCTTCCGTTTATAGATGGCGGATCATTTTGATTTTATTTCCCGCCACAGTTGATTATAGATGATTTCGTTTTCGTCTCCGAGGAAATTAAACGTCTCGCAATTTTTAAGTTGGGAGATATCGGGGAATGCAATGTTGCTTTCGCGCATTGATTCGTCTTCAATCAGTTCTCTTCCTGCTGAGTTGGGAATAGAATATGTAATATAATCAAAATTCATTTTTGCAATATCAGGACGGCAGAGGTAGTTGATAAACGCCTCTGCGTTCTTTTTGTTTTGTGCATTTTTCGGAATGACGAGAGCGTCAATCCACAAGTTCGATCCCTCTTTCGGAATCACATACTCCAGATCGGGATTTTCCTTTTGGCAATAAAGTGCTTCTCCCGAATAAATAACGCCGAGTGCAGCTTCGTTTCCGATCATTTTATCCCGAACCTGATCGATGACATAGGCCTGAACAAGAGGTTTTTGTTTGATGAGAAGCTTTTTGGCGGCTTCTAATTCATCAAGATCTGTTGAGTTCAAAGAATATCCGAGTGATTTTAAAGCAACGGCAAAAGCGTCTCTTACACTGTCTTGCATGAGGATGCTGTCCGTATACTTTTCATCCCATAAAATATTCCAGCTGTCTACAGGTTCGTCCACCATTTTCTTGTTATAAAGTATTCCGACCGTTCCCCAAAGATACGGAACGGAGTATTTGTTTTCCGGGTCAAAGGCCTGGGACATTTCCATGTAAGCCGGATCGATCTGGGCAATGTTCGGAATGTTGTCGAAGTTTAATTCAGCCAGCAGGTCGTTTTCGCGCATCTTCTGGATCATATAATCAGACGGACATACGACATCGTAGTTGACAGCACCGGCCTCGATGACCGGATACATTTCCTCGTTGGTCTCAAACAGGTCGTAAACAACGGTAATGCCGGTCTCCTCCTCAAACTGGGAAATCACATCCTCGTCAATGTACTCACCCCAGTTGTAAACATACAGTTCGCCGCCATCTGCACTGCCGGAAGCAGCAGAATCCGTGCCGGAGGCTCCGGTGTTTTCGGACGCACCGCAGCCGGACAGAAGGGCGGAAGCGGCAGTAAGGCCTGCCATGGAAATTGCAAATACTTTCTTTTTCATAGTCATCTCCTCTCAATCTTGATTTCGGTAATATTAAGTCTCCTGCTTTTTCTTCGGAGCAAAATTGCTGATCAGAAGCA
>ERZ791571.1359-NODE-1359-length-11457-cov-2.180056_pt1 | contig 11457 bp, 8 predicted proteins | sample MGYA00509972_ERZ791571 | MGnify/ENA primary metagenome ERZ791571 (study PRJEB30046, sample SAMN00791936) | human gut metagenome | study: EMG produced TPA metagenomics assembly of the A metagenome-wide association study of gut microbiota in type 2... | reverse complement strand
AAAAATGATGAAGCAATGAAACCTGCTTGACAGAATGACCTCCGTTCTTTATACTGAAAATTGTATTAGGCAGAAGCCTTGATCCACGTCTGTTAGGGAAAATTCCCTGACAGGCGTGTTTTTTTATGATGAAAGTCCCGAATATTGGACGGGTAAGAGAGGGGAAAACAAAATGGAAACAAATACAGAAAACTGGAAAGACCATTTACAAAAAGGCGGCTCGCTGATGATCGTCATACTGGGAAATATACTGTATGCCCTGGCTGTAAAGCTGTTTCTGATGCCTGCGGGCCTGCTTACAGGGGGGACGACAGGTATCGGTCTGGCATTAAACAGGAGTTTTGGGATCCCGGTAGCCACCTTTGTACTTATATTTAATGTAACCATGCTTCTCATCGGCTGGAAGGTCATGGGACGAAAATTTGCTCTGACAACCGTTGTAAGTACCTTCGTATATCCGATTGCACTGGGATTTTTTGAGAAAGTCTTTGGAGATCTGGTGCTTACCCAGGATCTGTTTTTATGTACCATCTTTTCCGGATTGGGAATTGGCGGTTCTTTAGGCATTGTGATCCGTGCAGGGGCTTCCACAGGAGGAATGGATATCCCACCGCTGGTGTTGAACCATTACTTTAAAATTCCTGTTTCCGTTTCCATGTATGTGTTTGATTTCTGCATTTTACTGGCCCAGGCAGTGGGAAATCCACCGGAGAAAGTATTGTATGGCCTGATCCTGGTAATGACATATACACTGGTGTTAGATAAACTGATGCTTATGGGAACCACCCGTACAGAAGTAAGAGTCATCAGTGAACGTGCCCAGGAGATAAGGGAAGCTATTTTAGCGGAAATGGACCGCGGCGTTACCATGCTTTCCGGCGAGACCGGCTATTTAAAACAGGAGACCCAGATGATCTTCAGTGTAATCTCCAACAGGGAGGTTCCAAAGATCGAAAAGCTGATCCACACCATTGATCCGGAAAGCTTTATGGTAGTAAACCGTGTCAGCGAAGTAAGCGGCCGTGGATTTTCCATGAAAAAGCGGTACAGATAAATTTCACCGTTGACATTTTGCAGTCTGCTGTGTTATTTTAAGTTTAGATATCAGGGAGTAGTTCACACAGATTTTTCTGTGTTGTGCTGGTCGTCATCACGCGGCAGGATAATGAAGATACATTAGGCCTGCAGCCGGGCAGTACACATGTATATGGAGCGAGACTTTTATTGCATATTTTTGGTGCAATAAAAGTCCCGCTCTTTTGTTTTTCTGGAACATTTCCGATCATACTAAAACAAAGGAGAGAACATTATGACAGAGAAAAATATGTGGAACCTGTCACCGCAGGAGGCGCTAAAAGCCTGTCAGGCATCAGAACAGGGACTGACTACAGAACAGGCAGAAAAGATCCGTCTGGAAAAAGGGGAAAATGTACTCTTAGAGGAAAAAAAGAAAAGTGCTTTTCAGGTCTTTTTAGACCAGTTTAAGGATCTGATGGTAGTGATCCTGATCGGTGCAGCTATCATATCCATGTTTTCTGGAAATGAAGAAAGCACCATTGTTATTTTTGCAGTCCTTGTGATGAATGCGGTCCTTGGAACTGTGCAGCATATGAAGGCAGAAAAGTCCTTAGAGAGTTTAAAACAGCTGTCTGCGCCGGATGCCAAGGTTATAAGAGATGGCAGAAAGCAGGAAATACCGGCAAAAGATGTAGTTCCGGGGGATATCCTGGAATTAGAGGCTGGGGACATGGTGGCTGCAGACGGAAGAATCCTTCATAATTATTCCCTGCAGGTCAATGAAAGCTCCCTTACGGGAGAGTCTACTAATGTAGATAAGCAGGAGATGGCACTAAATGGAGAGGCAGCGCTGGCAGACCGCACCAATATGGTCTATTCCGGCAGCCTAGTAACTTACGGAAGAGCCACTGTTCTTGTTACAGCAACAGGTATGAATACGGAGATCGGTAAAATAGCAGGGCTGATGAACGGGGCAGAAGAACGGAAAACACCGTTACAGAAAAGCCTGGATCAGTTCAGTGGAAAACTGGCAGTCCTGATCATGGTAGTCTGTGCCCTGGTGTTTGCCCTTTGCATGTTCCGGAAAATGAGCCTTCTGGATGCACTGTTATTTGCAGTAGCCCTGGCAGTAGCAGCGATCCCGGAAGCACTGACTTCCATCGTTACCATTGTCCAGGCATTTGGAACCCAGAAAATGGCAAAAGAAAATGCCATTATCAAGAAATTAAAGGCAGTGGAAAGCTTAGGCTGTGTATCTGTGATCTGTTCTGACAAAACAGGAACACTGACCCAGAATAAGATGACGGTACAGCAGGTTTATGTAGATGGAAAGGTGATCGACGGGAAAGAGTTAGATCTTACAGACCAGACACAGCGTTATCTTCTTTATGATGCAGTACTGACTAATGATTCCAGCATTGTAGACGGCAAAGGAATTGGTGATCCGACAGAATACGCTCTTTTGGAGATGTTTCGTAAGATCCAGGTCCTTCCGGACAGCTATTTTGGAAAAATGGGAATGCATGAGGATGCGTTAAGAAAGGTAATGGACCGTATAGAAGAGGTCCCTTTTGACTCTGACCGGAAACTGATGAGTACAAAATACCGGATCCACGGGGTGCCTACGATCCTTACAAAAGGTGCGGTAGATGTTCTGTTAGACCGCTGCGTATCTGTGCGCTATGGTGATGGGATCCGTCCTATGACAGAGGAAGAAAAAGAAAAGATCCGCCTGCAGAACCAGCACTTTTCAGAAAATGGTCTCCGTGTTCTGGCCTTTGCCTATAAGGAGTCCAATGAAATGCTCTGCGCCCAGGCAGAATGTGGATATATATTCCTGGGACTGATCTCCATGGTAGATCCTCCAAGACCGGAGTCTGTAAAGGCAGTGGCAGAGGCAAAGCAGGCAGGCATTAAAACAGTTATGATCACAGGCGACCATAAGGTAACGGCAACAGCCATTGCAAAGCAGATTGGCATTTTTGAGGAAGGGGATCTGGCACTTACTGGTATGGAATTAGATGCCATGAGTGAAGAAGAACTGGATCAGAAGATTGATAAAATATCCGTTTACGCCAGAGTTTCACCGGAAAATAAGATCCGCATTGTAGAAGGCTGGCAGAGACGGGGAAATATCGTTTCCATGACAGGAGACGGTGTGAATGATGCCCCGGCACTGAAAAAAGCAGATATTGGTGTTGCCATGGGAATTACAGGAACAGAGGTTTCCAAGGACGCTGCTGCCATGATCCTGGCAGATGATAACTTTGCTACGATCATTAAAGCTGTGGCAAATGGAAGAAATGTATACAGAAATATTAAAAATGCAGTGCTGTATCTTCTTTCCGGCAATACAGCTGCTATCTTTGCTGTATTATATACTTCCCTTATGGCTTTACCGGTGCCTTTCGCTCCGGTGCAGTTGCTGTTTATCAACCTTCTGACTGACTCCCTTCCGGCCCTTGCCATTGGCATGGAACCGGCAGATGAAGGCCTTTTAAAAGAAAAGCCGAGAGATCCGAAAGAAGGGCTGATGACAAAAGATTTCATGATCCAGATGGCAGCCCAGGGTGTGTTGATCGCAGCAGTAGTCATAACTGCTTTTTATCTGGGATTAAGAAGTAGCGCAGCGATGGCATCTACCATGGCATTTTCCACTTTAACACTGGCAAGACTGTTCCACGGATTTAACTGCAGGGGAAAGAAATCCATTTTTAAACTGGGCTTTGGCACCAATCCTTACAGTCTTTACGCTTTCGGAGCAGGTGCTCTGCTTTTAGGACTGGTGATTTTCATTCCTGGACTTCACCGTCTGTTCCAGGTACAGAGTATGCCGGTGGTATCTCTGCTCCAGGTGGCAGTTTTAGCGTTCATCCCGACTCTTATGATCCAGATGAAACGGCTGATCTGCAAAAAATGATGTGCAAAAACAATTGTAAATACAGAGCAGATCTATCGGAAATGTAAAAATTTGTAAAAAACACAAAAACAACTTGAAACCTACTGGAAAAGTAGGTAATATAAAGGGCAGCTATTAAGTTAGCTGCTCTTTTATGTTGTCATGCATCTGGAAAAAGCTTCCAGCGGCAGGTTTTATAAGTTTTGTGCGAAATGAGCAAAAAGAAAGTGCTTACAAAAAATAAGTTGTGCAAAGTATAAAGAAACTTGTTGACATTGGGCCGGATAAGGACTACAATTGTTGTAATAATATTAAAGATAATATTAAAAAGAATATTATAGGAGGATTAATAAAATGACAAAGCGCGAAAGAGTAATTGCAGCAATCGAAGGAAAGAAAGTAGATGCCATCCCGTCTTCATTCTCTCTGCACTTCCCAAAGAACCAGGCAGTAGGTGATGAGGCAGTAGCAGCTCATCTGAAATTCTTCAAAGAGACCGATACTGATATCGTAAAGGTTATGAATGAGCATCTAGTTCCTTACTATGGAATGATCCGCACACCAAAGGATTACTATGAACTGATCCCATCCTTCAGCAGAAACACCAACATCATCGAAGATCAGATCGAAATGACCAAGAAGATCATGGACGGAGTTGATAAGGACGCTTTCACCATGGGTACTTTACATGGTATGTGTGCTTCCGGTATCCATCCATTAGAGAAGATGGGTGAAGGCTACAACTACGATCAGGTTCGTCAGATGCAGGTAGACTTCCTCCGTTGGGATGAGAAAAAGATGTTAGACTCTATGGAAAGAATTGCTGATGGTATGTGCATCCTGGCTGAAAGATACATCAAGGACGCAGGCGTTGACTCTGTATACTATGCAGGTTTAGGCGCAGAGACCAGATGGTACACTGATGAAGAATTCGCAAAATGGATCAAACCATTTGACTTAAAGATCATGAAGGCAATCAAAGATGCAGGCGGCTACTGCTTCTTACATATGTGCAAGAGCGGCCTGAACATGAAGAGATACGATGAAGATTACGCTGCACTGGCAGATGTTGTAAACTGGGGCGTATACGAAGCACCAATGACTCTGGCAGACGGCAAGAAGCAGTTCCCGGGAAAGACCATCCTTGGCGGATTAGAGAACAGAAGCGGCGTTCTGGTAGATGGTGACGAGTACGACGTAAGAAGAGAAGTTATCAAGGTTGTTGAGAACTTCGGCAGAGAAGGATTTATCCTTGGCGCAGACTGCACACTGGCAACTGAGCAGGATCTGAAGCTGGTAAGAGCAGCAGTAGAGCAGGCAAGAAGCTTATAATTTACAGATCTTAAGAAAAGAGGGATGCAAATGCTCAGATATATAGGAAAAAGAATATTAATTGCAATACCTACTTTTTTGGGGATCACGGTTTTAGTATATGTGCTTTCTTCAATGGCTCCTGGTACACCTCTGGAAATGATCTTCAATGATCCTAATGCCACAGCAGAACAGATGGCAGCGATGAAAGCAAAGCTGGGACTGGACCAGCCGGTCATGATACAGTATTTTAACTGGCTGGTACAGCTCCTGCATGGAAATATGGGTGCATCCTACCGAACAGGACACGCCGTTTGGGCAGATATCTCCGAGCGTATCGGACCGACACTGCTCCTTACCATGTCCTCTCTGGTGTTCTCCATCCTGATCGCAATTCCTCTGGGAATCATGTCCGCATACAAGCCTTATACAGCCTGGGACTACATTTCCTCTGCGTTTTCCTTTATCGGAGCAGCCATCCCAAACTTCTTTGCAGGACTGGTATTTGTATATCTCCTTTCTGTAGTATTGAAGATCTTCCCAAGTGGAGGTATGTACGATACATCAGGTGTCAGAACCCTTCCGATGCTGTTACATCACCTATTCCTTCCAATGCTGGTCCTTTCCATCCAGCAGGTAGGAAGTCTGATCCGTCAGACCCGAGGCGCTATGCTTGATGTACTTCAGGAAGATTACATCCGTACTGCAAGAGCAAAAGGTGCGTTAGAAGGCAGAGTGCTTTTTAAACATGCTCTTCAGAACGCATTTATCCCGATCATCACCCGTATTGGTATGATGATCCCATTCTTAGTAGGCGGCGCTGTTGTTACAGAACAGATCTTTGCATGGCCGGGACTTGGAAGCCTGATGGTACTTTCCATCAACTCCCGTGATTATCCGGTGATCATGGGTATCACTGTTTTCATTGCAGCAGCTGTACTGATCGGTAACATGATCGTAGATCTTGTTTATGGTCTCTTAGACCCGAAGATCCGTTATTCGTAGGAGAGGAGTAGACGTAATGGCGAAAGAAAATAACAGAAGCTCCTATTTCGGGGACGTAGTCAAAAAATTCCTGGCCCACAGACTGGCTATGATGGGCACTATCGTACTGATCCTGGAAGTACTGGCAGTTGTCTTCCTTCCATCGATCATGAAGTTAGATCCTTATTCCATGGACTACATGGCATTTGGCGGTGCTCCTTCAGCTGAACATCTGTTAGGCTGTGATGACGTAGGAAGAGACTTGTTTGCCAGACTTATCTTTGGTGGCCGTGTATCACTGATGGTTGGTATCTGTTCCGCACTGATCAGTTTGGCCATCGGTGTTCCGTTGGGACTGTTTGCCGGATATTTCAGAGGCGCAGTGGAAACCGTTATCATGAGATGTGCAGACATCTTCATGTCATTCCCTAACATGATCCTGATCCTGGTTTTAGCCAGTGTTTTAGGACAGTCAGTAACAACTGTTACATTAGTAATCGGATTTCTTGGCTGGACAGAGTTTGCCAGACTGATCTATGCAAGCGTATTGTCTGTCAGGGAAAAGGATTACGTAGAATCAGCAAAAGCAATTGGTGCAAAGAACGGCACGATCTTACTTCGGTACGTTCTGCCAAACTCATTTGCACCGGTTATCATTTCCTTTACATTCAGAACCGCTCAGGCGATCATTACAGAGTCATCCTTAAGTTTCTTAGGACTTGGCGTACAGCCTCCGGAAGCTTCCTGGGGAAACATTCTGTATTATGCACAGTCCATCAGTGTCCTGTCCACAAAGCTGTATATGTGGGTACCCGCCGGTGTTGTACTGGTCCTTACTGTATTGAGCATTAACTTCATTGGTGACGGTATCCGTGATGCTCTTGATACCAAGATGAAGATTTAACGCTATATAGTTTTATGCCCTCTCTGAGAGGACATCTTACGAAAAGGAGGAAAAACATGAAAAAAAGTAACCTTTTAAAGAAGGCTGTGTCAGTGTTATTAGTAGCATCTGCACTGGCAGGTTGCGGCAGCTCTGCATCACAAACAGCTACCACAGCGGCTCCGGCAGCAGCTGGAACTGAAACAAGCGAAGCAGCTACAGAAGCTGCCAGCTCAGAAAGCTCAGCAGAACCTGGCACCATTACCATGGCAATGGTTTCTGCATGGGACTCCATTATCCCATTTGATACCACAAGTTCTTACTCAGATGCAGTTTTGGATCTGATCTATGACAAGCTGGTATACTTGAAACAGGATGGTACTTATGAGCCAAGACTGGCTGATAAGTGGAGCATGAGCGATGACAACAAGGTGCTGACTGTACATTTGAATGAAAATGCAAAATGGCAGGATGGCGAGCCTGTAACTGCAGATGACGTAGTATTCACCATGCAGGTTTACAACTCCCCAAGCGCAGCTGTTGTAAGACAGAACAACGTAAGCCCATTCGCAGGATTTAAAGAGGGCGATGACAGCCTTCAGGTAAAGGCAGTAGACGAGCATACAGTAGAAATGACCTGTGCAGAGCCTACCAATATGGATTTCCTCTTTTTTATCAAGTTCAGAGATATCTATATCCTTCCAAAGCATCTGTTAGGCGATACACCATATGCTGATATCAGAAACAACACCTACTGGGAGAAACCAATCGGTTCCGGTCCATGTATCTATGAGAGCCAGATCAGCGGCGAGCGTATGGAATTCAAGGCAAACAAAGACTACTACTTAAAGACTCCTCAGTGGGATCGTTTCGTAGTAAAAGTTGTTGCTACACCTAGCCTTCTGTCCGGTCTGATGAACGATGAGATCGACATCCTGGCTGGAAACGTTGCTTCCCTTCAGTTATCTGACTGGGATATGGCACAGCAGCAGCAGAACCTGACCTGCGTATCTACAGAGTCTGTAGGATACCAGTACATGGCGATCAATACCGAAAAAGATTATCTGCCACCAAAGGTTAGACAGGCAATTGACATGGCCATCAACAGAGACGCGATCGTTTCCGGTCTGTTAAAGGGCGAAGGCGAGCCGGCATTTGGACCATTTGCAACAAGCCACAAGTACTATGATGATGTAGTAAACGTAGGATACAACCCAGAAAAGGCAAAAGAGCTGTTAGCAGAAGCTGGCTGGGATGGTTCCCACGAATTAGTATTCTCTGTACCTACAGGTAACAGCATCAGAGAGCAGGCTGCAGTTATCATCCAGCAGAACCTGCAGGAGATCGGCATCAAGACAAAGATCGAGTCTGCTGACTTCGCAACCCACTTAACCAAAGTAAGAGAAGGAAACTATGACCTTGGTCTGATCGGTTCCGGCGGTTCACCTGACCCATCTGAGTGTGTAATCAACTTCAAGCCAGATCACATCAACAACTTCTCTCATCTGTCTGACTGGACCATTTACAACACCGGTGCAGAAGGCGAGCATGCATTCAGCTTTGAAGACAGAAAAGTTAACTATGACAATTATCAGGAACTGCTGGTAGAGCAGGTACCATTCTGCTTCCTGTATTTCCAGAACAACCTGTTTGCTTACAACAACAGAATTGGTAATGTAAAAGACAACCAGGATTACTCTCAGTTAAACAGAGACGTATGGAACTGGACCATCGAAAAGTAATAAATTATAGGCATTGCCCGCCACCTTGTGTGGCGGTGCAGACCGAAGCAGAAGGCAAAAGCTGCTCCGGTCTGCAGCACCACAGAAGAGGGGTAATGCGTTCACAAAAAGATTGAAAGAACGTGTAGCGAAATGGAGGATGAACATGGAACCTTTATTAGAAGTGAAGAATTTGAAAACCAGCTTTAAAATTGGCAAGAAGTGGGTTCCTGCCGTAGAACAGGTATGCTTTCATGTAGATCCGGGAGAGACACTGGGCATCGTAGGCGAATCTGGCTGCGGTAAGAGTGTAACTTCCATGTCGATCATGCGCCTTTTACCTAAGGCAACCACAAAAATAGAGGCAGATGAGATCATCCTGAACGGAAAGAACATTGCAAACTATTCAGATAAGGAAATGGCCCAGGTGAGAGGAACCGGTATCGGTATGATCTTCCAGGACTCCATGACTTCCTTAAACCCGGTAAAGACCATTGGAAAACAGCTAGATGAAGCATTTATCGTACATCACAGCTGTGATAAAAATGAAGCAAAAAACCGCAGTATTGAAATGCTGACAAAAGTAGGTATCCCTTCTCCTGAAAAGAGATATGGAGAATATCCACATCAGCTTTCCGGTGGTATGCGTCAGCGTGTGATGATCGCCATGGCGCTGGCACAAAATCCATCTCTTATCATTGCCGATGAGCCAACCACTGCACTGGATGTTACCATTCAGGCGCAGATCATGGAACTGATGAAGGAAATGAAGGAAAAGACCGGAGTTTCCATTATGCTGATCACCCACGATATGGGTGTTGTAGCAGAGATGGCAGACAAGATCATGGTCATGCAGGTATGGTCATTGAATATGCAACTGCAAGAGAGATCTTTAAAGATCCAAAACATCCTTATACAAAGGGACTTCTGGCATCTATTCCACGAAAAGACAAAGATATTGACCGGCTTTACACCATTGAGGGAACCGTACCTTCCCTTACTTCCATGCCAAAGGGATGTCGTTTCTGCGACCGCTGTACCTGTGCAATGGAAAAATGTCGGAATGAGCAGCCACCAATGTATCAGTTTGGTGAGAGAAGCGTCAGGTGCTTCCTGTATGAAGATAAAGGCGGTGTAAGCGATGAAAGATAATGTGATCCTGGAAGTAAAAAATGTAGAGAAATTTTTTTATGGAAATAAAAAACTGTTTCAGAAAGACAGACCGGTTGTAAAGGCTGTCAATGATGTTTCTTTTACCATTAATGAAGGTGAAACATTCGGTATCGTAGGTGAGTCCGGATGTGGAAAATCCACTCTGGGAAGAACGGTCATCCGCCTTTTAAATCCAACCAGCGGACAGGTCCTTTATAAGGGAACGGATCTGGCAACTCTTTCCGGTGAAGAGATGCGTAAGCTGCGCCAGGAGATCCAGATCATTTTCCAGGATCCTTATGCATCCTTAAACCCAAGAATGACAGTCAGAGAGCTGATCCAGGCTCCTCTTGATGTATATTCTCATGAGTCAGAAGCAGAAAAACTGGCAAAAGTAAAGAATATCATGGCGAAAGTAGGTCTTCGTGAAGAATACATGAGTAAATATCCTCATGAGTTCTCCGGTGGACAGAGACAGAGAATTGTTATTGCAAGAGCGCTGATCTTAGAGCCGAAGTTCATTTTCTGTGATGAGCCGGTATCTGCTCTGGACGTATCTGTCCGTGCACAGGTATTAAACCTGATGAAGGACCTTCAGAAAGAATTTAACTTAACTTATATGTTCATTTCCCATGATTTAAGTGTGGTACGTTTCTTATGTGACCGCATTGGAGTTATGTATTTAGGACGTATGGTTGAGATCGCAGACAGACAGGAATTATATGACAACCCGATGCATCCATACACAAAGGCACTGCTTTCTGCCATTCCGGTACCGGATGTAGATGTAAAGCATGAGCCAATGCTGTTAGAGGGAGATATCCCAAGCCCGTACAACCCGCCAAAGGGCTGTCTGTTCCACACAAGATGTAAATTTGCAATGGAATGCTGCAAGACCGAAGTGCCGCAGATGCGCCAGATCGGAGAAAATCACTGTGTAGCGTGCCATTTATATGATGATGTAAAATAAAAACAAGCGCCGCTATAAGCGGCAATTGTTTTTTGATACCAAATTTATATAAAAAGAAAGGGAAAAGCAATGGAAAAAGAATGGATTGAAAAACACATTGATGATATGGTTCAGGATATATGCAAATTATCAGAGATCCCAAGTGTAAGCGTAAAAACAGAAGATCCGGATATGCCTTTTGGACAGGCATGCTTAGATGCCCTTCATGCAGCTCTGGATTTAGGAAGATCCATGGGATTTGAAACATTTAACCATGAAAATTACTGCGGAACTCTTCTCTGGAAAGGGGAAAGTGATACAGAGATCGGTTTCTTTGGCCATGCAGATGTAGTACCTGCCGGAAATGGCTGGACATGCTGCGAACCATTTAAGCCAGTTGTAAAAGACGGCCTTCTCATCGGAAGAGGCGTAAGCGATAATAAGGGTTCCTTTATGACTGCCCTTTATGCTTTAAAATATCTGAAAGAACAGGGCTATAAGCCAAAACACAGCTTCCGCTTTTTCTTTGGATGTGACGAGG
>ERZ791571.1349-NODE-1349-length-11532-cov-34.148732_pt1 | contig 11532 bp, 10 predicted proteins | sample MGYA00509972_ERZ791571 | MGnify/ENA primary metagenome ERZ791571 (study PRJEB30046, sample SAMN00791936) | human gut metagenome | study: EMG produced TPA metagenomics assembly of the A metagenome-wide association study of gut microbiota in type 2... | reverse complement strand
CAAAGGTAGGAAGGAAAAGAGGGGAAAAAAACACGCACGAGGCCGAATGCTTACGGAAGCAATGGATGCACAACAAGGAAGATAAAGGATATGCTCCAAGAAAAGACAGCTAAGTATTTCTTAAAATACAGGCATGACAGACATACCTCTCATCTAACAGGTAGGAACAAAAATATGGGCTGGAAGTAACTGACAGGAAACTGAAGGTTCTCCTATCAGGATACTTCCCTATTTTACAAGCAGTTAGACCGGCTGAATGAACTGAAGAGACACTCCGGTTTTCATGTACCGAAGCCCCTTTTCCATCATTACAGCTGGTTCACCGCCGTCAAATACTTATCCATCGTTGTAGCCTTCTTTATCGCTTTCTTTATCTTCCGGTCCGCATCGGGCAGCAGATATTCCCAATAAGGCTTCATTTTACTCAGCAATTGCGCCTCTCCCTGTAAATGGGATTCATAATATTGAAGAAGGCGTGCGTGAAGCGCCTTCACCTTTTCATACAGCTCATCGGGAGAAAAAACGGTTCCGTTTGCATATTCCCAAGCCAAAGCAGGATTGGCCAGCAACCCGCGTCCCAGCATGACGCCCTCCAGGCGGGGAAACTCCTCGTCCACCTTCCGGATATCTTCCACCGTCAGCAAGTCACCGTTATACACCAACGGATGGGCGCACTCCTCATAGAAAGCGGTGAACGCAGCCAAGTCCACCTCTCCCTTGTACTGTTGCTTCCCGATACGAGGATGCAGAACGATCCGCCGCAAGGGGGCAGCGTTCAACAAAGGCAACAACGGCCGCCATTCATCCGCACACTCCCATCCCAATCTCATCTTGACGGAGAAACCCAGTTCCGGATAGTGCACCAGCTCTTTCAATAAAGCTTCCACCTCGGCCGGATACGGCAAAATGCCCGAACCCTTATGTTTCCCTGTCATCAGGGGAAAAGGACAACCCATATTGATATCCGCTTCCTTGTACCCTTTCTCTATAAACAAACCGGCCAGCCGTTCCAGTTCGGCAGGAGTGGAAGCGATAAGCTGGGGAATCAGCCGGGACACAGTATTGTTTTCAGAAGCGATCTCCCGTACATCCTTGTTACGGAACTCTCCTTTCTCCATCCGCACAAAGGGGGTATAATAAGCATCTATCCCACCAAAAACTTCCTGATGAAGATTTCTCCAGGGGGCTTCCGTAAAACCTTGCAAAGGGGCAGCGTACAGTTTCATTTGTTTCTTTTTTTAAGTTTATCTGCAAAGTAACACATTTTTCTTATACCTTTGCCTTATGGAAAAGTATATTTATGAACTGAAGATGAAGGTACGCGATTATGAATGCGACCTGCAGGGTATTGTGAACAATGCCAACTATCAACATTATCTGGAACATACGCGCCATGAGTTTCTCACATCGGTGGGCATCAGTTTCGCACGCTTGCACGAAGAAGGAGTGGACCCGGTAGTGGCGAGGCTCACCATGGCGTTCAAAACTCCGCTGCGCAGCGGTGACGAATTCGTGTCCAAGCTCTATCTGAAAAAAGAAGGTATTAAATATGTGTTCTATCAGGACATTTTCCGTCTGCCCGACATGAAAGTGACTGTCAAGGCCACTGTAGAATCAGTATGCGTGGTAAACGGCAGATTAGGGGACAGCGCTCTATTTGACGAGACTTTCGCCCCCTATCTGAGCGAATGACACAAGACGAACAAATTTGCAGCCTGGCCCTGACCCGGATACCGGGATTGGGACCGACAGGCGCATTCAGACTGGTGAGCAGTCTGGGAAGCGCCACCCGTGTTTTCGAACACCGCAAAGAGCTGTCACAACTGGTCCCCGGAGTAAGCGAAAAGATCATTACTGCGTTGAATAACTCCGAAGCTTTCCGGCGTGCAGAGCAGGAACTAACTTTCTGTGAGAAAAATCATATCCGCTGCCTCACCTTAAATGATGAAGGTTATCCCGGCCGTTTGCGTGAATGTGATGATGCTCCGCTAGCTTTATTTTACCGGGGAAATGCCGATCTGAATGCACTGCATGTCATCAATATGGTAGGAACCCGTCATGCCACCCCCTACGGACAGGATATCTGCACCCGCTTCCTTGCCGACTTGTCGGTGTTGTGCCCAAACGCCTTGATAGTGAGCGGGCTGGCTTATGGCATTGATATCCATGCGCATCGCGCCGCCCTGCAGAATCATTTCAAGACCATAGGCGTGCTGGCCCACGGACTGGACCGTATTTATCCTGCCGAACATCGGAAGACAGCCGTCAGCATGTTGGAACAGGGAGGTTTGCTGACCGAATTTACAAGCGGAACCAATCCCGACAGGCAGAATTTCGTGAAACGAAACCGCATTGTGGCAGGTATGAGTGACGCCACCGTCGTTATCGAATCCGCCGCCAAAGGGGGAGCCCTCATCACCGCCGAACTGGCGGAAAGTTATCACCGGGACTGTTTTGCCTTTCCGGGACGATGCAACGACGAATATTCCATAGGCTGCAACAATCTGATAAGAAAAAACCAGGCAGTGCTTATCACATCGGCCGAAGATTTAGTGAAGGCCATGGGATGGGAAAGTAGCCCCAAAACCGAGAAAACAGTACAACGGGAATTGTTCCCTGATTTAAGCGAGGAAGAGGAACGAATAGTAAAACGACTCGGCAAAATGCCGGAAGGATTACAAATCAACACATTGGTGATAGACACCAACATACCTGTAAACCGAATGAGTGCATTACTGTTTGAATTAGAAATGAAAGGGGTGATACGAGCACTGGCAGGAGGAGTGTACCGGTTAATAATGTAACCATGTATCAAGATACTCACATACCCATTGACATACGGTAGCTGTACCGTGAACGGGTACATGAGTATATTGATGCATGGTTATTGCACTCCTAGTTCGGCAAAGCCCATCGGTCCGTCATTTTCCACCATCCGCACTGCTTTCAACAGCACATATCTGGCTGTTACCGGACTGAAGTAGACCGATTGGAGAATCGGATTGTTCTTGATGTTCGAGAATTCCCCGCTGCTCACCACCTGGTTCACCGCACCGGCTTCCGTGCCGACTGAAATCTCATAGGCAGCTATCAGTCCTTTGTTATACTCGCTCTGGTCGGGTAAATAATGGAAAGAAGAAACAGTCTGTTCCGTACCTAAATCCATCAGAAGCGTATTGCCGTCCACAAAGCAAGTAGTGGCGGCATCTTTATCCGCACATTTTCCGGCTTCCGCTTCATCTACCTTCGGCAATGTAAACGGATATGTTTTCAGTTCCTCCGCTTTTGCTGTAAACACATCAAGGGTTTCTCCTGCATAATAAGCCTCTATATTATTGATACACAGGCAGGCGCGTGATTTCTCAAAGTTCACGCGAAGTTTGTCCGTAGTGACAGTCTCAAAACGAAGCAAACGTTTATAACCGATTGTAGTAGTCTCTTCATTCAGTTTCACAGGCAGCCACTCCCCTTCCTTATTATATTCCACCACAAAGGACTGTACACGCTGTCCCAACGGAATGTATTCCTGCAACAGCATACGGTTTACCTTCTGCGGGACCGGCCATTCAAACTCGATAACAGCCGATGTGACGCTATCCTCCGTAGCCCAATATGTATCATACTCTCCATCCGTCACCGCCTTTGCCGTATATTTTCCACCCCGTTCATTGGAAACTATCGGAAGAACACCTTTCAACAGATTGTTTGCCAACTGTTTCTGTACATTCTTATAAAAATCAACAGCATTCGCCGAATCTGTAGGGTGAATCAATCCATCCCGGTTTACGGGGAAATTAAGCAATAAAGTCGCATTATGTCCCACACTGCGGTAATAAAGGTCTGTCAATTGCTCCACCGTCTTCACCCGGTCGTCCTCCTCCGGATGATAAAACCAGCCCGGACGGATAGACACATCACACTCGGCAGCCATCCACTGATTGCCGTCCGCATGTCCGTATTGCAGTTCCCTATACTTAGGATATCCCGGATAAACCTCTCCGGCACGCAAGAAAGACCAGTTTGTCGCTCCGGCAAATCCATTCTCGTTACCTACCCAGCGGCATCCGGGACCGCCATCCGAGAATACAACAGCTTGCGGCTGAAACTTGTCAATCATTTCATAGGCACGCGCATAGTCATAGTAAGTCTTCCGGTCTATGGTACGGGAATCTTTTGCTCCGCCATACCAGCCATCACCGCCATTGGCCCCGTCAAACCAGATTTCAAACACCGGACCATAATTGGTCAGCAACTCGTACAACTGTCGATAGAAATAATCCACATATTCCGGAGTTCCATAATTGGCCTGATGCCTGTCCCACGGTGAGAGATAGACAGCGAATTTTATACCATACTTCTTGCAAGCTTCCGAAAGATCACGCACTATATCCCCTTTTCCGTCTTTATAAGGCGTGTTACGGATACAGTATTCGGTCAGCCCCGTAGGCCACAGGCAAAATCCGTCATGATGTTTTGCCGTAAGGATAACTCCTTTCATCCCTGCCGCCACAAAGGTTTTCACCCATTGTTCGCAGTCCAGTTTGACAGGATTGAATGTAGCAGGATCGGAATCTCCATATCCCCATTCACGATCATTGAACGTGTTCAGTCCGAAATGTACGAAAGCGTATGTCTCCATTTTCTGCCAATCCACCTGTTTCTTTTCAGGAATGGGGAAAACAGGTTCAGGAGCATTCACAGCTGGAGCGCAGGCATTCAGTAATGCAACAGCAGCTCCCAAGCATAAAAGGTTTGCGTGTCTTTTCATTTAGATTGTCAATTAATTACATTGACACAAAGATAACATAAAATCCGATGGATGAAAACAAGAAGCTGAATATTTTAAAAGACAGGAAACTTGACAGGCAGGAAAAGAACAAAAGCGAAGGGCTTAAAAAAGGAAAAGGAGCAACGCTTTGCTCCAACCTTTGTTAACCTTAAATCTAATACTATGAAAAAAATCACATGACAAATGTACAACTTACACTCATTTTCTCCAAATATTTAGTTCAATTTCGCTTTTCATTTAGTATTATTTCACAAATACAACCGTTTTCGCACACAACATTACAATTAGATTGAAAAACACGGATTAAAAAAGGAATATGAAACATTGCCCTATCCATATGATAAGACCGTTCATTTCTGTCCATTGGAAAGTAAAAAGCAAAAAGAAAGTATTCCTCTGATTATTCACTCCAAATAAAAGTAAGCTTCCCTGCCCTTCTCATTATCCGGCTGCCCAAACTTGCAAATTCTGTCCAATCGCTTCACTAACCCTTTCACGTCCGAAAATAGAACATTTAATACGTTTTTTTTCAGATTTTATCACCTATATTTGCTCCACACATAATGGTAATCCATGGAAAAACGCACTACTATATTCAGCATATTTGTGTTTTTGTGCCTACTGACCAATAGCACTTATGCCCGGACGACAGAGTACGAAAATCCCAAAGATACCATATTGGACATGATGCTCTATTTTGACCTGAAGGCCCGACAGGCGGACAAGGATTACCAAGGAAACGGTAAAACGCTGGCAACATTGGATTCCCTGCTTGCCCATCCTGCCCGCAGCAGACATCTTTATTCCATTATTCTGGTTTCACCGGATTCATATAACGGAAAAAAAGAACCGGACATAGCGCCGGGCCTAAAAAGAAGCGAGGAAGTAAAAGCGTTCTTATGTCGGAAATATCCGCAAGTCAATGCCGCCCAAATCTGTATCCGTACAGGAGAAGAATACGGGGATGCCTTACGGAAACTGATAACGGACGACAGGCTGGTCCCCGACCGGGAGGATGTATTGGCATTGATAGATTATCACCATGACAATCCTGTAAAAATGCAAGATTTCTTGCAACATCTGGATGCCGGCATACCTTATCAATATATTTCCAACCGGCTGCTACCGGAGCTCAGACGGACAAAAATAAGAGTCTGCCTGTCTTATCCGGAAGAAAAGGAAGGAAAAAACTCCTCCACGGAACAGGCGGCCATGATAGAAGAAACTGAATTCATTCCGATTGACAGGGAAACGACCATTGCGCCAATAGCGGTGCAAGCACTCCCACAAAAGGAAAGGAGACAAGTAATAACAGAAACAGAAAAAACAGTAACAAAGGCAGAAAAGGAAAAAGAGACAAAAGCAAAACGGGGAAAAAAGCCCAAAGAAAAGGCAGCAAGAAGAGACAAGACAGCCGGCAACACAGTGCTTGCACTGAAAAATAATTTATTGTACGACCTGGCACTGGCGCCTAATATAGAAATAGAAATTCCTGTAGGAAAGCGGTGGTCAGTGAACCTGGAATATAAAAGCCCCTGGTGGTCCAACAGTAGCAAAGAAATCTGCTACCAGCTGATTTCGGGAGGAATAGAAAGCCGCTACTGGCTGGGCAACCGTGAACTGCATCACCGGTTGAACGGACATTTCTTTGGATTGTATGCCGAAGGAGGTATCTACGACTTTCAGTTTAAAGGAGACGGCTACCAAGGTAAATATTACGGTGCGGCAGGATTCACTTATGGATATTCCACTTCAGTGTCACGGCATCTGGCATTGGAATTCAGCCTGGGCATAGGCTACCTGACCACGGAATATCAAAAGTACACTCCCTATGAAGGGTCACTAGTTTGGATGAGTAGCGGGAATTACACCTTTATAGGCCCTACGAAAGCAAAAATTTCGTTGGTATGGGTGATAACAAAGAAGAGAGGAAGAAAATGAAAAAGACAAGGTACGTAGCTCTTGTACTTTTATCTTCACTATTGACTTTAGTGGGATGCAGCCGACGCGAGATTCTGGACGATTATCCCGTAACAGGAATAAATATCCGTTTGGATTGGGAAGGAGTAACCGGCCGTCTGCCGGAAGGAGTCCGGGTTATTTTCTATCCCAAGGACACCCAAGGAAGAAAGATTGATACTTACTTGCCGGCAAAAGGCGGAGAAATGAAAGTGCCCCCGGGGCATTACTTGGCAGTGATTTACAATTATGACACCGAAGTAGTGCAAGTAAAAGGCGAAGACAGTTACGAAACGATAATGGCGTGTACAGGAAACTGCACGGGATTGGGCGACAGCGAAACAGAAAACATGGTATGGGGACCGGATAATTTTTATGTGGCAACCCTGGACGATGTAGAAATAGGAAAAGGAGAAGAGTTACCGACACTAGAGGTAAGACCAAAATCTGTGGTAACCACTTACATCTTTTCAATAAAGACAGAGGGGCTGAAAAATGTCTCATCGATCATTGGCAGTGTTTCCGGAATGGCTGAATGTTACCATTTAGGTAAAGGAGCCGGCTTATGCCGCTTCGCTCCCATTTATTGTGAAACCGGTAAAGGGAATGGGGTTATAAAAGGGAGTTTCACCTGTTTCGGACATCCCGAACTGACGCAGGCAAGAGCTGATATCACTCAGTTTCTGAATCTGATCATAGTAAGGGTGGATGGTTCCAGACAAGAAGCGAAAGTGGAAATAACGGAAGCGGTAAAACCTCCTAAAGACGAGCCGGGAGAAGGTGATGAAAAACCTCAAGAGTCCGAGATAGAGATTGAGCTTCCGGATGACGAGAAAATTGTAGTGGATGATGTAGAGGTTCCTCCAGATGAAAGTGGCGGTGGATTTGATGGGAACGTTAGTGACTGGGACGATGAAACGAATGTGGAATTACCGGTTGGTTAAGATATAAAATAAAGAGTCATAGAATTATTAACTTAAAACACACAGAATATGAAGAAGATTTTATTTGCAGCTTTAGCTGCACTGGCAATCACAAGTTGCTCACAGAATGAAATTGATGGTATTGACAATGGAACTCCAAAAAGTAAAAATGAAATAGGAGTAAACACAATTGTCAAAAAGAGTTCAAGAGCCGCTGTTACAAGCAATAGCAGTTTCACGTCGTTTAAATTACATGCCTATATAGTTAAAAGCAATGATATTGCAACTTCAGGATGGGGTAATGCTTATATGGATGGTATAGAATATAAAGGAGGTCAAGGTAGCTGGGCAACAACAAGTGGTACTTTTTACTGGCCTATCACAGAAATGCAATTTTTTGGGTATACCAATGATGTAACCTATACAGCCCCTGCTAGTTCTAACGCTTATCCTACTATCAGTTATACTCTTCCTGACACCCCAGCCGATCAAAAAGATATTATAGTGGCTTATTCCAAAGATGTAACCAAGCCAAGTGATAATACATTAAATCTTACATTCCAACACATCCTCACCCGTATAAACTTTGCTGTGAAACTAGTTGATAGCAGCTATACTTACACAGTTGAAAGCATAACTGTCACCGGTGCCAAAGGCGGTACTGCAACATATACATTCGGAGGAACCGAAGGAAAAGGTGGAAATTGGAATATAACAGGAAGTGCACCTGCTAGTGGCTATAGCTATACATTCGATAATACCGTAACAGCCAAAGATGGTATTTATGATTATACACAAAATGATAATTCATTAATGCTGTACCCACAATCTCTTACTGATGCAAAAATCATAGTCAAGTATAAAACAGAGAAGGATAATGCAACATTCTTTAATGACTCAAAAGAAGTATCCTTAACCGGAGAATGGACCAACGGACAAAGTATCCGTTATATACTAACTTTACCGGTTGGTGCAGAAGAAATGAGTGTAAATACAACATATGATGAAAATTGGGATGCTACTGATAACGAGCAAACTCCTAAAAACCCTGCATCATAAGATCCCTCAGCAAGCTTATAAATCAATGAAATTATAATCTCCTGATAAGAACATAGCAATTTCCGACACTGTCCAAAATTTTGTGTAAATGGAAACAGGATTCAGCTGTAAGTTTGTTCTTATATCTGGATTCTGTTTTCAAAAATAAGCATAAATTGATTCATAATCAAGCCCCAGTTATGAATCGGCTGTGTCCATTTCTTCTCAATCTCCATAAGTGAAAGATAAACGGTCTTTTTGACTGCATCATCCGAAGGGAATGAAAGCTTTGATTTCGTGTACTTTCTGATTTTTCCGTTCAGGTTTTCAATGAGATTGGTTGTGTAGATTATTTTTCTGATTTCCAGCGGGAACTGGAAGAAAACAGTCAAATCATCCCAGTTGTTTCTCCATGAAAGTATAGCATAAGGATACTTTCCTCCCCATTTCTTTTCCAGATTGTCAAGTTCTGTGGCTGCAACCTCTTTGTTGGGTGCATTATAGATATTCTTCATATCTGCCGTAAACTCTTTCTTATCTTTATAAACCACATATTTACAGGAGTTTCTGATCTGATGTACCACACAGATTTGAGTGGATGACTGAGGGAATATACTGCGGATAGTATCCGTAAATCCATTCAGATTGTCAGTACAGGTAATCAGGATATCCTGCACCCCACGGGCTTTTAAATCAGTCAGGACACCCATCCAGAAAGAAGAGCTTTCCGATTTGCCAACCCACATGCCAAGGACTTCCTTCAGACCGTTCTGTTTCAGTCCGACGCAAAGGTAAACGGTCTTGTTTATGATCTTACCGTTATCCCGTACCTTGAAGACAATACCATCCATCCAGACTATCAGGTAAACAGGATCAAGGGGACGGTTCTGCCACTCCTGGGCAGCCTGATTGACCTTGTTGGTAATGATGGAAATGGCAGATGTAGAGAGCTCTATTTCATAAATCTCACGCATCTCTTCCTCTATGTCAGAAACGCTCATTCCTTTGGCATATAGGGAGATAACGAGCTTTTCTATAGAAAGTCCACGGCTTTCATGTTTAGGCACTGCTATCGGCTCAAACTGGCCGTTACGGTCACGTGGAATAGAAATGACAGACTCTCCATGTTCGGTTTGGATTTTCTTCGGATAACTGCCATTTCGGGAGTTGCCAGTGTTATTTCCTATCACAGAATTCTTTTCATATCCCAAATGGGCATCCATTTCACCTTCAAGCATCTTTTCCAATACTTGGGCATGCAACTGCTTCAGAAACTTGCTCACATCGGCTTCTGTCTTGAACTGACTGATAAACTTGCTTAAAACCTCATCAGGCACTACTTGATTCTTTTCTTTCATAAGCTTCTTCATTTTGCAAATGTATAAAATAAAAAATACGAGACTCATTTCTGAATCCCGTATTTCCATTTACACAAAATATTTTATAGTGCCCAATTTCCTGCTCCGCAATGAAACACCGTATCATCCCCACCATGATTTGCGATTTCATTTGCGGAGCATTTTTACCTGTTGTCAATCAACCGTCCTCAAAAAGTATATGCGATAGTTATGCAGCTCGCCAATGATACCGGAGAAATTGGAGGATGATACTACAAATTCCATAATCTATGCTGTTTTAGCCGGTATACCTCCCCATGGATACACACAAAGATACTTTCTTTCTGCTACTTTCCCAACAATTGCAACTTCTTTTTGTTTGGCCACACAAATTTAGCCCTCTATGCTCACGCCCACAGGCTATCGTTTTCCGTAACGGCAGAAGACAAACAAGTGGAAACAGGATTCTTCGGTCTTTTTCCTGAAACTTATTGCAAATTATCCATATTTGACCTACATTTGTCAAATCAACCAAAAGAACACAAGCGTTTCTAACATCTATATATGTCTGGTCTGCCCTGTAATGAAAGGATGGATTGTACCCAATGCCCTAAAGCAGTGGAGAACAGCATCCATTACACACATAACAAAAAAGGTTTCCACTTACCCCCACATAAGTGTGAAACCAATATTTTATTTTTCTTACTCAAAGGTCAAATATTAATCAATAGTGAAGAATATGCCGGAACCATCATTAATTCCGGAGAATTTGTGCTGCAAGCTATCGCATCAAAAGTGGAAATACTGGCCATGACAGACTCGGAAGGTATTCTGTACACATTTGATGACCCTAAAGCCTTCTGCTATGACCGCTATACCTATATATTGAAAAACGTGCCTCCGCCACTCATCTCCGAGCCACTGAAAATAAAGCCCGAAATAAAGCTTTTCCTTGAAGGGGTTGCTTCCTATCTGAATGCAGACAAAATTTGTAAAGAGCTGCTCGAATTCAAGCGTAAAGAACTTTATTATCTGTTGGCGCACTATTACACAGACTATGAGCTATCTCCTGTTGTACACAGCCTATCCCAATACACCAGCAGTTTTGAATATTTCATATTAAAGCACCACAAACAAATAAAGTCCGTAGAGGAGTTCGCACAACTGGGCGGCTACAGCGTCACCACCTTCCGCCGCATTTTCAAAGCCATCTTCAACGAACCGGCCTATGAATGGATGATGAAACAGCGCAAAGAAAGTATCCTTTACCAATTGCGCTATACAGATGCTTCCATCTCCGAAATCTGCTTTGGACATGGATTTGAATCTCTCTCACATTTTTCCAACTTCTGTAAGAAGTCCTTTGGCGACTCTCCCAGAAACATCCGTAAAAAAGAAAAGGAAGAAACTTCACCCAATACATAATTATAAAAAAAATGCCCCGCCAAAAGGCAGGGCACTCTCAAATATCAAGTAAAACTAACCG
>ERZ791571.1332-NODE-1332-length-11769-cov-9.608503_pt1 | contig 11769 bp, 6 predicted proteins | sample MGYA00509972_ERZ791571 | MGnify/ENA primary metagenome ERZ791571 (study PRJEB30046, sample SAMN00791936) | human gut metagenome | study: EMG produced TPA metagenomics assembly of the A metagenome-wide association study of gut microbiota in type 2... | reverse complement strand
GCGGAGGTTTCAGGCGCGGCGGGGGCGGCAGCTTCGGCGGCCTGCACAAATTTTTGCACGGTTTTTGTGCTTTTCTGCTCCGTCAGATATCGGCTGACCGTGGGCTGCAGCATCAGCCCAACGCCCAGCAAAATTGCCAGCCATGCAAAAATTTGCAGAAACAGGCGTTTCATCAGTCTTCCTCCTCGCGCTTTTTGCAGCGGTGCAACAGCAGCAGCAACAGCAGCGCCTCGCCGCCGATAACCACACTGCCCGTCACGCTGATCCACGGCCAGGCGTCCACAATGCGCTTTACCACGTTGCCGGTATTCAGCTGTTGGTACTGCACGGTCTGCGGCGTGTCGGGCTGCTCGTCCTCTCCGGTATACGGCACACGGGCGCCGCGCACAAGCATACGGTGGGTGTTGATGGCATAGGGTGTGCAGGTGACCAGCGTGCAGTAGTCCCCGCCGGGGATAATTTCCAAATCCTCGGTGTTTTCCGGCTCCACGACCTTGACCTGATCCACCTGATACGCCAGCACCTCGTCCATGATGTGGAGGTAAAAACGGTCGCCCTCGCCCAGTTTGTCCAGGTCGGTAAACAGTACCGCCTCGGCCATACCGCGATGCCCCGTCAGCACACTGTGGGTGCCCGCGCCGCCCAGCGGATAGCTGGAGCCTTCCAGATGTCCGACGCCCTTTACCAGCACATCGTCGCTTGTGCCCTCATAAATGGGCAGGTTTACGTCAATTTTGGGTATGGTAATGTAGCCAAGGCTCTCGCCCACGTCCAGCATGTCCACATAGCTTGTGCCGATGTCGTCCGCTTCGCCCGCCGCGTCGCGGTCAATGGCATTGTTCAGCTGTTGGTTGTAGCGGCGCGTAGCCTCCTTGGCGGCGTCGATTTTCTCGGCGTCCATCGACTGCACGGTGTCGTTGTAGCTTTCAATGACCGAGCTTGCGTGGCGCTGTGCCACCGCGTTGCTGACAACGGGGTACATGGCCACGCCGATGCCGGAGACGATCATCAGTGCAGCAAAGCCAAGTTTTAATTTGACGGTGGTTTCCATTGCAAAGAGCCTTTCTGTAAAGGGTTGACGCACTGCCACAACCGCCCATAGGGGAAGAACCGTTTCCGGCCCTTCCCCTATGGATTACCCGTTTATTTTGCTGTGGGTGTTTGGATGGTGTGCATTACGCACGGTTGGATTTCTTTTTCAGGCTGAACAGAACGCCGACGCCCGCCAGAACCAGCAGCACACCGATACCGCTGAACAGCAGCGTACCGAAACCGCCGGTGACAGGCAGCGTAAAGCCCGCGCGGTTGACGATTTCAATCGCTGCGCTGGGATCCGCCACAGGCGCGGTATCTCTCGTATAGTTTGTGGTATTTGTTTCAGCCTTGATTTGGTTGCCATTATCGTCATATGTCTTGGTGGTTGACCATGTAGCAGCATAAGTAAGGTTCAGTTTTGCATCCACAGGCTTAGACAGCAGGTTGTAGCCGTTCACGGTCTTGGTCTCGACCAGTTTGTAGGTGCCGGAGGGCAGACCCGCTGCGGAGACGTAGCCGTTTTCGCCCGTTGTAAGGGTCTTGACCTTGATCCAATTTTCAGCAGAGTTAGTGGTCAAGCCCAGTTTTACGGCATCGTCACCACTGATAGCGGCGTATTCTTGGCCGCAGAAGGGATACTTACTATTTCCATTCAGCGTTTCCGTATCCACCTTCTTGTACAGGTCAAAGGTAACGTCCTTAAGACCCGCTCCGTCCTTGGTGCCGCCCTTGGCAGTCTTGTGGATGTTCAGACCAAAGGTGTAAACAACGCCCTTGTCCGTGATTTCGTAGGGCTTGTTGCCGCCGGTTTCATCCGTCAGGTTGGTTTTGCGAGAATAGACGATCTTGGCAGTGTTCACGTTGCCGTTTCCGGCAACAACTGCACCACTCTGAACGGTAGCGGTATAGGCAATGGTAATTTCGCCGCCGGCAACGCCAGTCAATGCACTCGGCGTAAAGGCAACCGTCATAACGGAGTTGTTGGCATCTGGTGCAACAGTAATGGTGTAAGCACTCTTAGCAAGGGTTACATCGCCGCCAGCATTATTCTTGCCGCTGATTTGTACGCTGCCCTGATTCTGAACCAACTGTGTTTTAACCGTGGTATCGGTAACCGTAAAGGTTTTCAGGCTGGTGATGTTTTCAGGGACTTTGATAGTCAGGGTATACGGCACGGCATCGCCAACACCGTAATCGGCTTCATGTGTATTTGCGGTGCCGTCGCGCTTGGTGACGGTCTTTACAATATCGGGCTTGTAGTTCGTAACGGTCAAAGTGGCGTGGGTGCTGTCGATGGTAAAACTTGCGTCATCCACCTTACCGGCAATGGTATCGTCAACTTTCACAGCCTTACCATTCTCGTTAATGTCAAAGTAGAATTTGCCGGTGGTGTTCAGGATATAGCCCTTGTCATTTCCGTCGGTATAACCTGTTTCTTGCAGGTAGTAGCGGCCTTTGGCAAGGTTATCTAAAGTGATTTTGCCATTCGTATCCGTGGCAACGTCAGTTTTTACCGCAGTATAGTCATTATCTGTGTCATTCTTCTTGTTCAGGGTGAATTTGACGCCTGCCAGCGGTGTTGTTGTACTTCCCTGTTTGCCTTGCTTGACAAGGTTTACCGTGCCTTTGGCAATGTTGTTTTTGGGGTAGACAGTCACATCATACAGCCATTCTTTTTGATTTTGGTTATCAGCGCCCGTAGTCTTGTCGCCAATGCGGGTCATAGGAATCGAAACCAAGAAAGGCTCTACGGGCATGGTAACAGCCTGCGGGGTTTTGGTTTCAATTACAAGGTACATACCGACAGGCAGTTCGGTGAAGGTAGCCTTGCCGTTTTCATCTGTACGCACTTCTGACTTATAAGCAGTAGCATAAGCAGTTTTCAGCCCTGCTGCCGTCTTATTCTCAGCATAGTTAGTAAAGTAGTCCTTAACATCTACCTGATCGGCAGTTGTGTTATCATTATAGTAGGCAAGCAACGTATTTGTATCCATGACCTGATAGAGGGTAAAGCCTGTATCCTTCAATGCTGCCCCCTGCGGACTCACCATTGTTTCGCCATCACCGGCAGTACCTGCATTTCCGCTACTATCCAGTGCCCGCTTATAGATGGTGATAGAGCCTTTCTGGTTTTTGTCAATCGTGCTTGTGCTTTTCTTAGGCATCGCCCCCGCCGTCGTCGCCCCTTCCGCCATGGCGGGCATGGCGCAAAGGCTCAGGGTCAGGGCGACGCTGAGGATTGCGGTAAATAAACGTTTCAGTTTCATTTTGATGCATACCTCTTTTTTCTATGTTGGTTTGTGTAGAGGGGTGGGGGTCAGGAACGTCTGCCCCCTTTCTTATTGTATCGGAACACCAGCACCAGCAGCACAGCCACCAGTGCGGGCAAACCTATCAGCAGCCACAGGCTGGGTGCGTCCGCGCCCGTGTGCGGCAGGGTAAAGCCCTTGCGGTTGTAAATGGTCAGGGCAATGTTGTACACGCCGCTGGTATCTTGGGTTACCGTTCCATAATTCGTGCCGTTGCGTTTGCACTCCCCGTTTACTGTCAATTCAAACTCGATGGCTTCGCTCAGCAGGGTGTAGCCCTCGGCGGTCTTGGTCTCGGTCAGGCGGTAGCTGCCGGGGGTCAGGGACGCAAAGCTGCATTTGCCTTGGTTCGTGCTATCGCTGCCCGTCACGCCGTTATAGGTTGTTTCAGCCGCGCCGCTATCGTTCAGCTTTTCCAGCTTGAACTCCACGCCGCCCAGCTTTATGCTATTATCCTGTGCATCCTGCTTTGTGATGACCAAGTTATATTTGGCATCTTGCAGTTGGTTGGTCAGGGTCAGCGTTTTGTTGGTCGAATCGCCTGTGACGCGGGTGGTATTGAGAACCTTGTACTTCTTGCCGGAAATCTCAATCACATCGCCAGCCGCGCCGCCGTAAAATTGCCCAGTTTTCGTCGCGCTTTCCAGCACGCGGTAGGTGTAAGGTGTGCGGTCTTGCCCCGTCTTGCTCGCATCGTACTTGTCCAACCCGGTAAACTGTTTGGTCCAGCCTTCGTAACCGTCGGGTTTTTTCAGCTCTACGCTTTCATACCCCGAAACCTTCTGCCAGCTGTTTGCAACGTTCGGCGTTTCGGTGCGCTGCAGTTGCAGGTAAATGGCGTCGGGCAGGTCGACTTGCGGAATGTCCGTCGTACCGTCCTGCTTTTTCCACTCTTTTTTGACCGTTATGTCAAACAGCTCACGGGCGGAGTTGACAAATGTTGCCGTTGCAGCGTTCGCATCGTCAATGGCGCCGTACACCTTTACACCGTCCGCGGCAACAGCGCAGTCTTTGCCGCCGTTGAAGGACACCGATTTCAGGCTTGTGCCCGTCTGTTCATTTTCCCACACAACAAACCGTGTGCCGACAGGGATTTTGTCGATCACGATCTCGCCGTAGTACTCGTCACCGTGTTTTTCCACCGTGCAGGTGTACTCTTTCGGCGGGATTATGTTGCCGAGGCTTTGGCCGCCGACATCGCCGAATCGGACGGTAAAGGTAAACGTCTTGCCTTCCAGTGTCTCGCCTTCGGCGGGAACCTTGCGTATAATCAGCTTGCCTGTCTTGACCTTGTTGTTGAAAACCACTTTCAGCTTGGTCAGCTCGTTATCATCGGCCGAATTGCTGTAAGAGCGAAAAACCAGCGCAGTGCTCGGCTTTTTGGCCTCTGTGTACTCGTTCTTGGTGTTGTGTCCGTCAAGGGTTGCATCAACCGCCTTTTCCGTTCGGCCATCGTTCGGGGCGGTGCCGCTGATGTTTTGCAACGTGCTAACACTGCCCGTCGTAACAACGTCAGCCTTGCCGCTTACATTTGTAACAGGTACGCCGTTTTCGTATACCGTCCAAGTTGTATCGTACAGTTCGGTGTCGATCTGCTCTTGCAGGGCTATGTAGCTGCCGCGGCGGAACTGGTCATTAAAGGTAACGGTCTCACCGTCCTGCAGCAGGAACTGTCCGTTTTCATCCACAACGTCGCCGTTGCCAAGGTTGGAGGAAAACACCGCAAAGGCCGCATTTTCCAGCTCACCGCTTTTGGCAGAGCCATAGTCTGGGACGTCGTACTGCGCGGTGGTAAAGCCTGTTTGTTTCGGCAGGGTCGGCGCACTGCTGAATGTAAAGTTGCGCAGGTAAATGCTGCGCGCATAGTTATCGCCCACCGTTATGCTTTTTAGCTGCGTTTTGTCGAAACCCTCGACTTGTTTCAGGGAGTTCAACATCAGCCGTACGGTGTACCACGTTCCCGGGTGCAGCGCGGTCGCCGCGCCGTAGACATCGCTGCTTTGCAGACCCTTGGTGCCAAGGCAGCCCATTTGCTTGCCGCTTGTGTCCCAAAGTTCCACATACAGGTTGCTCAGGGCGCAGGTATCGGTCGGGCTGCCCTGCACATAGACATCAAAGGTCAGGTAGCTGTACGGACTTATATTTATGGCGCTGTCCCATGTCAGTGTGCCGCGGCGCTGGTCGCGGTATAGGCTGGATGGGTCACTTTTATCCGATGACCACAGCACGGCGCTGCCTGTGCCTACACCCTCCGGCAGGGACGACGCATAGCTTAATAGTCCCGTGGCTGAACTGTATGCAGTGTCCGGGAGTTTCTCGGTCTGGATTGCCGGTTCATCAGTTGCTTTTGCTTCGTAGTGGGTGGCCAGATTTTGGATGTTGAAGGTGAAAATTTTCTGGTTTTTGAAACTTTCTTGGAACAGCGGGTTCACATCCGAAACATCGACCTGCTTTTCGACCTGCAATTCGTTATGGTCGGGGAAGTTGAACGCCACCGCCATGTTGGACTCCCACATACCGCGCTCCATATAGAACATGGTCAGGGTGTGGGTGGATTGTTTTTTAAGGGTTTTGGTGGTGCTCTTCTTATTGAACGTGATCGGTTGGCCGTTGTAGTTGACGGTTTTGGTTGTTTCGCCGGACCCATAACCCTTGTAGACCATGGTATCATTTGAGTCGGTGTTCTTGTTGGAGCTGACGTAGGGGGTTACGGTGTTGTTTGCGCCAAATTCCAGCAGACCGGACGCTTTACCGTGCGCGCCGCCGACATCCAGCATCAACTCGCCGTCAATGTAGACCCACACGTCATCGTCGCCGGAGAAGAAGAACTTGATAGGAACTTCAATGTTCCTGCCGCTGGTGTCTTTTCCTACAACAACCTTGCCGTCCTCTGTAAGCGTAAAGTCAAATTGCAGCTTGGCGCCAAAGCCGTAGTTGTATTGGGATGCCCCGACTGTGCTGACTGTTTGGTTAAACGGGAAAAAGCCGTAGGTGCCATTGGTATTGTTTGGTGACGAAATGTTTTGTGATTTGCTGTCCGTGGTGGGGTTGCCGTCACCACCTTTGGGGGATTCCAGATAATACTTGCCGTCGGTTTGGTTCTGCTTCAAATACAGAGAGCTTTTGCTGCTGTCATAGTACCAATATTCGGCTTTGCTCTCCGGGTCGTTATCGGACGGATTGTTCGGATCCTGCGCAAAAACGGCTTTTTGCTTGAGCGGGAAGGAAACATCCTCGTACACCTTGCCCAGCACGGTGTTAAAGGCGTTTTTGCCTTGCAGGAAGTCTTTGTCAAAGTGCGGGTCAACCGACGCATTTGTGTTGGAATTCTTGGTTCTTAACAGCGGCAGACCGTTTGCCGTGCCGTCAGAGGTCTTGCTTTCCACAAGGCCCTGGAAGGTGCGATTGTAATCGGAGCTTCCATTACCATTATCATCCAAGGCCGAGTTATTCACGGCCATAAAGATATTGTAGTTGGAACTACCCTCAGCGCCCCAGCCGTATAGACCCATACCGGCGGCAACGGTTGCAAAGGGGTCGCCCCAGCCTGACTTTTGGAAATGCCCGGTATAAAGCGGGTATTTTACATTGCCGTTTGCAGTGTAAGCACTGCTTAGTGCGCGGTTGAACTGCTCAAAAGTGACGTACCCGCGCTGGGAAGATGTGGTCACCCACGAGTAAGTGTCGCGGTTAAGGCCATTCAGCTCGTAGTCGGTGTAGTAATCGTACAGGGTGCTGGTGATATACTTTGTATCCTTTTGTTGGGTAAAAGTGCCGCTGTTATCAATGTCCACAACGGTCGCGTTTTTGCCGCTTTCGGCATCGCGGACAGAGGCTTTCTCGCCCCAGTAGCCGTCACGGTTGACACCTTCGCCGCCCGTGTAGGCCGACGGGTCGCCGTCGTCGGCAAAGAAGCAGGGTTCTTGCAGGGCTGGGGGGATTTCTGCCGTGCTGTACTTTCTGGTCTTGTTGTCTTTTGCGGGGGCGTTTTGGTTATCCGTTGCGGAGAATTGCACCGCGGTGTAAGTTTTTCCATCGCCGGGAATCTCGCAAGACCACAGCTTGCGGTCGGGAGTGGTGGGGTCGGCTGTTACCAACGTCATCTCCTTCGAAGTGACATGGTTCTCTGAATCCGTCAGGAAGCAGTACATGGTTTCGCCGTCGCCCATGGCGGACTGCTGTAAACCTTCGCCCTCATAACTGTACGCGGACAGCGTGGCATCAAAGTAAATGGTTTTGTTTGCCTTTAGCAAATCACTGCCCGCACTTTGCCAAGAGAATGTGGAATCTGTGCCGTAGACAAAGCAATTGGCGGTTGTTAAGTTGAACGGCGTTGCGCCATCGTAGTTGTCTTTGCTGAAATTATACAGGGCGCTTTCGCCGCCGTCCCAAGTGAACTTTACAAACTGCGACTTATTGTCTGGGATCAGGATTTTCTGCGCGTAAAACTTGCCCGCTTCCACCGTGCCGATTGGCAGGCTGGCGGTTTTTACTGTTTTGGTCTTATCATTTTCATCTTGTTTATAAAATACTGCGGTTACGTTGGTAAGTGGAGCGCCGCTTGCATTTTTGAAGTAAAGCGGCATATCCTTGTAATAGTACTCCACGCGCGTCCATTGGGAGGCGTTGTAAGATGAACCCCGATTGTAATTTTTGTCCGTAGTATTTTTGTCTGTTCGAACAAACTTTTTACCGGCAAGTTGGTCAATCGCTGTCCAGTGAGTGGTGGCTCCGGTTTCACGATCACCATTGCCAAAGGCAAAGATTTCTTCCTGCCAGTTGCCGCCTACCCAATACTGGAAAATAACCCGATAAAACCCGTTATCCGGATAATCTGCGGAATTCAGTGTGACGCTGAATACTCTATGTTTTTCCCCATTGCTATCGGTTGTTTCTCCGGCATCCACCATATCCTTGTTCAAGTCGGCGGTACCTGCGTCAGTAGAGGCTACCTTTTGTGCATAAAAACGGATGGTACAGTTTTGACCGTTATATGTTGTATCGTATCTGCCGTCATCCTCAAAATAAATGGTTGTCGTAGCCGGGATAAAGCCCGTCGATACACTGGTGTCCGCTATCGTATCAGGTGTGTTCGCGTCATCGTTGTCAGGCGAATCATCCGCAGGCATAGTATCTTCTTCGTTGGGGTTGTCCCCGTCAGCAAAAAGAACATCTTGCTCTGTGTTGGTTTTTGCCGCCGTGGTTTCCTCTGCGTTGATGGCATAGTTTGGCGCGGCAGCCGTATCGGAAGTGTCCGCAGGGGTTTTGTTCGTCAAGGCTGGGTCGGCAGGGGCGGTGTCCGTATCGGCGGCGGGAGTCTGATTTTCTGCCGCTTCCTGGGTTTTGCCGTCATTGTTCGGAACCGCTGCTGTATTGTTTACCGTGTTTCCCGCTTCTGTTCCCGGCTCGTTCGCAGTGGGCGGGGTATCTCCTTCATCCGGAATCGTTTCCAAGTCGGATACAATAGGTTCTTGCGCAGGCTCTACACCCTCGCTTGACGTGTCTGCGGCAGGAATGGTCGGAATCGTTTCCGAACCTGCGTCAAAAAATAAAGCCTCATCCTCAGCTGCATAAACCGGCAGAGCCATACCGACCAGCAGGCACAGGGCGACAAGCAGTGCCGCCGCACGGTGCAGGATAGAAAATGCCTTCGTCATTTGCTTCGACTCCTTTTCTATATATGTGTGTTCTCACGATATATCGGGGGAACGCGCGCCATTCGGCGCGATTTTATGCGCTGCGCACATCTGGCACGGAAACGGACTTTTTCCACAAGCTGAGCTGTGTTTACAGTCTTTTTTGAGAATATAATCCGATGTGCAAACATTTGCGCTTGCGTCGGGAAAAGTAAGACACGGTATGTTTGTGTGTGTGCCTTTTTATAAAAAGCAGTATAATACTTTGGGATGAAAATTTCAATACGGCTACATTCAAGCAAGTGACTTTTGGCAGATTGCAAAATTTTGACTTGTCGAATTCGTCACAATGACAAGCGCTTTCGGCAGCTATTATACACACCGCCCAGCACTTGTTAGAGTTTTGCTGATGTTTTTGCGCAACTGTTGCGCAAAAATCGCCACAAAAAAAGCGTAAACACAACACAAATTCAACGGGAATGTCCGTGAATTTGGTCGTGTGTGCTTGCGGTTTTATCCTTATCCGGAGCCGAAAAGGGCAGGGGTCAGCTTATGCGGCACACCAATGTTCAAGTTGAAGATGGAATCTTATATCTTCCCTGAGTATGCAGACTGTCAAAAAACTCTTGTAGGGGCGAGCATTGCTCGCCCGTGCCCGTTTGCCTGTGAAAAAAACTTACCCGGAAAAGGCGTTGCTGCGCCAAGTTGACGGGCGACCAATGGTCGCCCCTAGATATTCAATAGACCACGAATGTGATTTTTTGACACGCCGGAGTATGAGCAGGAGCTGACAAGCAAGTTGCGGTGGCCGCATAAAAAGGCGCACGGCAAACACACCCGGGCAAGGACTGCGCTTGCCGGGAACAGCATGTGAGAGGTGTCCCTTGCGCTATAGGACACCCGGCAAAAGGGCGCACCTCGCCACTGGTCGGAGCCTTTGGGGGCGGAAGGCTTTACCCGCCAATGGCATCCTCGACCACGTCCAGCAGGTGGCAGGGGTCGAGCTGGGCGGCGGTGCAGCGGCGTGCGAGGGCCTCGACGAAGGCGCGGTCCAACGATACGTCGGAGATAAACTGTACGACCTGCTGGCAGCCACGGAGGTCCCGCGCGGCCAGAATGCCGTAGGTAGTGTAGGGCCCGAGCTCGGGCGCGGAGAGCTTTTGACAGACAACGCGATAGGTATACACGATTTTCACCCACTCCTGCTATGTTACATAACAAAATATATTGACAAAAAATGGTAACTGGGGTAAAATTATGGTAGTGTTAGTGTACTTATGGATGCCGCCCTTCACAATATAGCATATCCCGGTGTGCAAAGTACACAACCAGTGCCGGGAATTTTGGCGGCGCATTTTGCACCGCCGCTTTGCTGTTTTTCCGGCGGTGAATCGCGTTTTGAGGGGAGAGAAGATGTTATGTCCGCATATCGATGCCGTGTGGCAGAAGCAATGACCGCTGCGAGGGAGGCAGCGGGTGTTTCACAGCGGGAACTGGCAGACCGCCTGGGCCGGGATAAGCGCACGATCCAGAAATGGGAAAAGGGCGAGATGAAGATCGCGCTTGAGGATTATCTGGCCGTCTTTGATGCACTAAAAGTGCAGGTGGAGCCGTACTCCAAATGGATTCGGCACCCAGAGCTTTTCCTCAATGGACTGTCGGACATCCTGCAATACTCCACCGATAAAAAGCGCAAGGCACTGGGGGATTTCTACCGCTGCCAGGCGTCGCCCATGGAGGTCGAGCAGGAATATTACTTTCTGTTTGCTGACCACGGCAGCGACTACCACGGTATGTACCAGCAGTGGATGGCCAACCTGCTGACACCGCTGCGGGATCGCCGCCGCATCTGTGCCCAGATTATTGAGAATTATAACGAGGCCCTTGCCACCGGGACCATCACCGACCCGGACGCGCCCCAGCCCAACATGGAGGTCCTGCAGGCCTGCTATGAGGCCATTGGCCAGAGCATCCAGAGCGGCGCCAACGGCTACACGATGCTGAGCCTTGATTTGAACCGCTGACAAAAGCATAAACCTGCCGCCCCCTGCGTACACTCTGCGCAGGGGGCTTTGTTATGGCTGCACTTCTACAAAGGATTCGGGCGCGGGCGGCATCGCTGCCGACATTCGACATACCGTTTCTGCTGATCTTGCTGCTGTTGTTGAGCTACGGGCTCATCATGCTGTTCTCCGCGGGGTACGCGGTGGCGCTCTACCGCCGCGGCGACGCCTACACCTACATCCGCCCGCAGCTGCTGTTTGCGGCGCTGGGCGTGCTGGCTATGTACGCGGCCAGCCTGGTGGACTACCACGTCTGGCACAGGCTGGCCTGGCCGATGCTGGGGATCTCGCTGCTTTTGCTTGCCATCGTGCTTTTCATGCCGGAGTACAACGGCTGCAAGCGGTGGATCGTGCTGCCGGGGCTGGGCACGCTGCAGCCCAGTGAAATCGCAAAATTCTCGATTGTGCTGGTGTTCTCGCATATCATCTCACTGAATCACGACAGGATGAAGTCGTTTTCCACAGGCGTTGTGCCGTTCGCGTTGATTCTGGGGGTCGTCACGGTGCTCATGCTGCTGGAGCCGCACCTGTCCGGCACGCTGCTGATCCTGTCCATCGGCAAAGGCATCGAGAAAATCGAATTGGTGGAGATTTCCGAAAACGACGATCACCGTTATTTCCGCAAGGACGGCATACACTATGTCCCTAAAGTCCGTGTGGAAGATCTGATTATCGGGTAAGTCGGATTTTACGCCGCCCGCTGCCCCTCCCTTCGGGGCGGCCCGC
>ERZ791571.1328-NODE-1328-length-11860-cov-21.646082_pt1 | contig 11860 bp, 6 predicted proteins | sample MGYA00509972_ERZ791571 | MGnify/ENA primary metagenome ERZ791571 (study PRJEB30046, sample SAMN00791936) | human gut metagenome | study: EMG produced TPA metagenomics assembly of the A metagenome-wide association study of gut microbiota in type 2... | reverse complement strand
ATAAAGGCGATCGTACGCTGTTGGGTAAAGAAATGGTCGATGTGGATGATTCTACAAAAGTGTACAAGATAGGGGGAGTTTCGAAGAAAGTGCGTTACAATGACTTTTGGCCTAACTACAGTGACCGGTATGTAGCCATTGAACTTACTGAAAAGATAATGGTCGAACTTGACGATGAACTTTATCCTTCGAGTGTAGAAGTTTGTCTGCGAGTGAAACCGGGGACTTCCAGAGACTTTGCGGAACATTTGATGAAATTGTCCGCCAACCAGTTGAGTGTCGGTAACTTATTCATCCTGAAAGTGCATGATTATGAAGATCTGCGGAATGACTTCCAGCAAGGAAGTTATAATCAGGTACAGGTACGTTTCTGGATGATGGGCTTCTTATTGCTTAATATCCTGTTGGGTATTGTCGGCACCTTCTGGTTCCGTACGCAGCACCGTCGTACCGAGTCTGCGCTTCGTATAGCAGTCGGGTCCAGCCGGATGCAGCTTTGGCAACGTTTAAATAAAGAAGGATTGCTATTATTGACTCTGGCTGCTTTGCCTGCCGCCGCCATCTGTTATAATATCGGCCATCTGGAGTTGACTGAAGGGTATATGGAGTGGGGAGTAGTACGTTTTCTTATTACATTTGTCATAACCTACTTCCTGATGTCTTTAATGATTCTTATAGGTATTTGGTTTCCTGCCCGTCAGGTAATCCGCATACAGCCTGCCGAAGCGCTGCGCGAAGAATAAAAAACTTGGGCTATCTATTTGTTTTCAATAGATTTAACGTATCTTTGTCGGCATAATATTGAAAACACCGCAGGTTTTAACTATATGAATCGACGCTATTATTGTATGTTTATAGTTCTGTTTTTTGCTGTTCTTACGCAGGCGGCGGCAGCGGAACGTACATTCAATATCCTTTTTATACAGTCTTACACCTCGCAGACTCCTTGGCACAGTGACCTTAATCAGGGCTTGGCTAAAGGGTTTAAAGAGAGTGGTTTGAAGGTGAACATAACAACGGAATATCTTGATGCGGATTTTTGGGCATTCAATTCCGAGAAGGTAATCATGCGTCGTTTTTGTCAGCGTGCCCGCGACAGGCAGACAGATTTGATTGTAACTGCGAGTGATGAAGCTTTTTATACCCTTTTTGCGTGTGGAGATTCGTTGCCTTTGCAGATTCCGGTGGTGTTTTTCGGTATTAAGTATCCTGATACGAAGTTGATTACTGCTCATCCCAATGTTTGTGGATTCACAGCCAATCCGGATTTCGACGTCATATTACGTCAGGCACAAAAGATATTTCCCCGCCGGAAAGAAGTGGTTTGTGTGATAGATAACAGCTTTTTAAGTAACAAAGGGCTTGAAGATTTTGAAGAAGAGTGGAAAATCTTTCAGAAAGATAACCCGGATTATAGAATGAAAATCTATAATACCCAAAATCATACGACTAGTCATATCATTGCGGCAATTTGTTACCCTCGTAACAGCTACGAACGTTTGGTTGTTGCTCCTAAATGGTCGCCTTTCCTTTCATTTGTAGGTAAAAACTCAAAAGCTCCCGTATTTTCAACTCAAAATGTAGGATTGACTAACGGTGTGTTTAGTGCTTATGATGCCGACAGCTATACTTCTGCATCATTGGCTGCTCAAAGGGCTGCTTCGGTCTTGAAAGGTACCTCTCCCCGGGATATAGGAGTGACGGAAATTACACAAGGATTCATCTTTGACTACAAGCAATTAGATTTTTTCCATGTCGACTCTGATAAAGTATCCTCTAGCGGAACCATTGTCAATGAACCATATTGGGAGAAATATAAATACCTTTTTATACTTCTCTATCCGTCTATCCTCGCATTGTTGATAGCCTCTATCGTGTGGCTGATGCGTGCCAACCGGCGTGAATCCAAACGACGGATTCAGGCACAGACCCGTCTGCTGGTACAGAATAAACTGGTGGAACAGCGTAATGAGTTCGATAATGTATTTCATTCCATCCGTGATGGTGTGATAACGTATGATACCGATTTGCACATTCATTTCACAAACCGTTCCTTATTACAAATGCTTCATTTGCCGTATGAGGCAGGTGGGCGTTTTTATGAAGGAATGATGGCTGGCAGTATCTTCAAAATATATTATAACGGTCAGGACATTCTTCATAAAATGCTGAAGCAGGTAGCTTCAAAAGGAGAAAGTGTGAAGATACCACAGGGAGCTTTCATGAAAGAAGTGCATAGTGATAAGTACTTCCCTGTGTCGGGGGAAATAGTTCCGATCCGTTCAAAGGACGCAATTACCGGTATGGCACTTTCTGCGCGGAATATTTCGGATGAAGAAATGCAGAAACGTTTCTTTGATATGGCGGTAGACGAAAGCTCCATATATCCGTGGCAGTTTGATATGGAAACGAACTGTTTCATTTTCCCGCAAGGTTTCTTGAAACGTCTTGGATACGATGAATCGGTTACTACCATCTCCCGTGATGAAATGGATCGCACTATCCATCCTGATGATTTGAAGGAAATAAGTCCGTTATTTAATAGAGCATTGACCGGGGAAGATTCCAATACCCGTCTGAACTTCCGTCAGCGGAATGTCAACGGAGAGTATGAATGGTGGGAATATCGTTCTTCCGTAATCACGGGATTGACACAAGATTCATTGTACAATATATTAGGTGTTTGTCAGAGTATCCAGCGATATAAGACTGCCGAGCAGGAGATGAGAGAGGCCCGTGATAAAGCCCTCCAGGCTGACAAACTGAATCGGCGTTCCTTGCCAACATGAGTCACGAGATTCGGACTCCGCTGAATGCGATTGTAGGTTTCTCCGATTTGCTAAGCGATACGAGTGGTTTTACAAGCGAAGAGATTGCCCAGTTTATCGGAACCATTAATAAGAATTGTGGCCTGTTGCTGGCTTTGATTAATGATATTCTTGATTTGTCACGTATCGAATCGGGAACCATGGAATTTATGTTCGCCGAGCATAACCTGCCGCTGTTATTAAAGACCGTCCATGATTCTCAACGCTTGAATATGCCACCGGGAGTAGAACTGGTGTTGCGTATGCCCGAAAGTGATAAGAAATACCTTACGACAGATAATGTACGCTTGCAGCAAGTCGTGAATAATCTGATAAATAACGCTGCTAAATTTACGAGTAGCGGTTTCATTACTTTTGGCTATGAAGATGATGAGGTTCCCGGCTACACCCGCATCTTTGTGGAGGATACCGGAGTCGGTATTTCTGAAGAAGGTATCCGTCATATATTCGAACGATTCTATAAAGTCGATAATTTCACCCAAGGAGCAGGTTTGGGATTAAGTATTTGTCAGACCATCATCGAACGTCTGAATGGTACCATCTCCGTCACCTCCGAAGTAGGTAAAGGCACTCGTTTCACTGTGCGCCTTCCTAACTACTGCGAATAATCGAACGTTCACTTTTGGGCATAGTGTCCGAAAATGGACACTTTTCTTATTTTCTAATCTGTTGATAATAAAAACTTTACTTTTTTGGCACATCGTTTGATTCTCTCATAGTGGAAAATACTGTGCATAATGAAAAAGAAAAGTATATTGTTTGCTCTTGCTGCCGTTTGCCTGCCGTTGGCATTGTCGGCACAGAAGGAAAGGGAAATAACCTTGAATGAAGCCATTGCTATGGCGCGTATTCAATCTGTTGACGCTGCTGTTGCCTTGAATGAATTGAAAACGGCCTATTGGGAGTTTCGTACCTTTCGTGCCGATCTTCTGCCGGAAGTCAACTTGACCGGAACCCTGCCCAATTATAACAAATCATATAGTTCCTATCAAAATTCGGACGGTTCTTACGGTTTCGTCCGTAATAACACATTGGGGCTTACCGGTGATCTTTCTATCGATCAAAACATCTGGCTTACCGGTGGTAAACTTTCGCTGACTTCCTCTCTCGACTATATCAAGCAATTGGGAGCCGGAGGAGACCGGCATTTTATGTCGGTTCCTGTCACATTACAACTTACACAACCCATCTTTGGAGTCAATAATATAAAGTGGAACAGACGCATCGAACCGGTTCGTTATGCCGAAGCGAAAGCAGCTTTTATCACTGCTACCGAAGAAGTGACGATGCGTGCCATCACTTATTACTTTAATCTTTTGTTGGCAAAAGAAAATCTTGGCACGGCGAAACAGAACCAGACAAACGCCGACCACCTTTATGAAGTAGCCCTTGCCAAACGCAAAATGGGGCAAATTTCCGAGAATGAACTCTTGCAGTTGAAGCTCTCCGCTTTAAATGCGAAGGCTGCATTGACGGAAGCAGAGAGTGATCTCAATGCCAAGATGTTCCAGCTCCGTGCCTTTTTGGGAGTAGGAGAGGATGAAGTACTAAACCCGGTTCTTCCCGAAGCTGTGGATGGCCCGAGGATGGAGTACAATCAGGTGTTAAATAAAGCATTGGAACGTAATTCTTTTGCACAGAATATCCGTCGCCGCCAGTTGGAAGCCGATTATGAAGTAGCTACTGCACGCGGAAATTTGCGTAGTGTCGATTTGTTTGCAAGCGTAGGGTATACGGGTGAGAACCGGAATTTTCCGGCCGTTTACAGGAACTTGCAGGACAATCAGATTGTTCAGGTAGGCGTTAAGATTCCGATTCTCGATTGGGGAAAACGCCGTGGGAAAGTCCGGGTAGCCAAGAGTAACCGGGATGTAGTGCTTTCAAAAATTCGTCAGGAACAGATAAACTTCAACCAGGATATTTTTCTGTTGGTGGAGCATTTCAATAATCAGGCACAGCAATTGGACATAGCCAAAGAAGCCGATGCGATAGCCCAGCAACGATATAAAACAAGTATTGAAACTTTCCTGATAGGTAAAATCAATACCTTGGATTTGAATGATGCGCAGAACTCTAAAGATGATGCGAGACAGAAACATATTTCCGAACTTTATTATTATTGGTATTATTATTATCAGATTCGCAGTCTGACACTATGGGATTTTCGTACCAATACCGAACTTGAAGCTGATTTTGATGAAATCATCCGGCAATAGAAAGGGTAGGAAAAAGCTTTTGAATCTTATGGAGGAACTTGCAGTAAATAGTATTATTTTCTATTCCGTTCTTGCTTTTTACGAATTAATTTCGTATCTTAAGAGTTTTAATCCTTTCGGAGACAGGTGGTCATATTATAGAGTGCCAATAGTCATCTTATAAGATGATATTTATCACTCTATAAGGTGACTTTTGTCCCATTGTAACTGGATAATTACTCGACTGCATAAACAATTATAAATTACTGTACTGAAAATCTTTATTTAGTGCAGTGGAAAATCTTAAATACAATAATAAGAAAACAGCTTTATTACGTAACTTGTATTATTGAAGCGTGCATTCCGTGATTTATATATCAATCATTTGGTAGCAAACTATTTATTAGTACCTTTGGAGTGTGAGACAAAGTTGTTAATTGACTGGGCAAAACTCAAATATAACTATGATTCTGATAATTGACGATGACAGCGCAGTGCGTTCTTCGCTTAGCTTCATGTTGAAGCGGGCAGGATATGAAGCACAGACCGTTCCCGGTCCGCGGGAAGCTATGGAAGTAGTACGTTCCGTAGCTCCGGATTTAATCCTGATGGATATGAACTTCACTCTTTCTACAACGGGTGAGGAGGGTTTGACCCTACTCAAACAAGTAAAAATATTCCGTCCCGAAACACCGGTGATATTGATGACTGCTTGGGGAAGTATCCAACTTGCCGTGCAAGGAATGCAGGCAGGAGCTTTTGATTTCATAACGAAGCCCTGGAATAATGCCGCCTTGTTGCAACGCATCGAAACGGCACTCCAACTTTCGGGCACTCCACAGGAACCAACGCAGGAACAGAGCGATTCTTTCGACCGCAGCCACATCATCGGGCGTAGCCAGGGATTGATGGATGTGTTGAATACGATTGCCCGCATAGCAAAGACCAATGCCTCTGTTCTCATTACAGGGGAAAGCGGAACAGGTAAGGAATTGATAGCCGAGGCCATTCATATTAATAGTCAGCGAGCCAAACACCCCTTTGTGAAAGTGAATCTTGGAGGTATCTCTCAAAGCCTGTTCGAAAGTGAAATGTTCGGGCACAAGAAAGGAGCTTTTACCGATGCTTCCGCAGACCGTATCGGACGTTTCGAAATGGCAAACAAAGGGACGATTTTTCTGGATGAAATAGGTGATCTCGATCCTTCGTGCCAGGTGAAGTTACTGCGTGTATTGCAGGATCAGACATTTGAAGTGCTCGGCGACAGCCGTCCGCGTAAGACGGATATCCGGGTAGTATCAGCCACCAATGCCGATTTGCGCAAAATGGTAGGCGAACGTACTTTTCGTGAAGACCTCTTCTATCGTATCAATCTGATAACTGTGAAGCTGCCGGCCTTGCGCGAACGTCGCGAAGATATTCCCTTGCTGGCACGTCATTTTGCCGACCGTCAGGCGGTAACCAACGGATTGCCTCGTACGGAGTTCTCTGCCGATGCCCTGCAATTCTTGAGCCGTTTGCCCTATCCGGGGAATATTCGTGAATTGAAGAACTTGGTGGAACGTACCATTCTGGTAAGTGGTAAACCGCTGCTTGATGCTTCCGACTTTGATGCGCAGTATATTCGCCACGATGACGCAAGAGTGACCGAAGGCGCAACTCTGGCTGGTATGACTTTGGATGAAATAGAACGCCAGACCATTCTCCAGGCGTTGGACCGTTACAAAGGAAATTTGAGTCAGGTAGCTACGGCATTGGGTATCAGCCGTGCAGCACTCTATCGTCGTCTCGAAAAATATAATATAACAATGTGATAGATTTAGGCACGTGCCTAATAAAATTAAGATTAACCGTAACCACAGATAACGTGCGTATAAAAGGATTCTTTTACATACTAGTCTTTCTGCTGCTGGCATTAGGTAGTGTATTGCTGTTCCTTTCCAGTCAACTGAATACAATCTTTTTCTACATAGGGGAGGGGCTGATACTTTTCATCCTCATTTATCTGACCTTTTTCTATCGTAAGATTGTGAAGCCGTTGAATACAATCGGAAGCGGTATGGAATTGTTGCGTGAGCAGGATTTCAGTAGCCGTCTTAGTCCTGTAGGCCAATATGAGGCCGATCGTGTGGTGAATATCTTCAACCGCATGATGGAACAGCTCAAGAATGAACGTCTCCGCCTGCGTGAACAGAATAATTTTCTCGATTTGCTGATTAAAGCTTCTCCGATGGGAGTGATTATAACTTCCCTTGATGAAGACCTTTCGGAATTGAATCCGATGGCTTTGAAAATGCTGGGTGTTCGTTTGGAAGACGTACAAGGCAAGAAGATGAAAGAGATTGATTCTCCGTTAGCGGTGGAATTAGCCAACCTCCCGAAAGGAGAGAAGGTAACCGTCCGTCTGAACGACTCGAATATCTACCGATGTACTCATTCTTCTTTCATTGATCGTGGATTTCAGCATCCCTTCTACTTGGTAGAAACCCTCACTGACGAAGTGATGAAAGCGGAAAAGAAAGCATACGAGAAAGTGATTCGCATGATTGCCCACGAAGTGAACAACACGACTGCCGGCATTACTTCCACACTGGATACGGTAGAACAAGCTCTTTCCAGCGAAGAAGGAATGGAAGACATCTGCGATGTGATGCGTGTATGTACCGACCGTTGTTTCTCGATGAGTCGTTTCATTACCCGTTTTGCCGATGTGGTGAAAATTCCCGAACCGACACTTTCTTCTGTCAATCTGAATGATTTGGTTTTCACCTGCAAGCGGTTTATGGAAGGAATGTGTAATGACCGTCGCATCACACTCCGCATGGAAATAGACGAAAGTCTGAAAGATGTGATGCTGGATGCCGCTTTGTTTGAGCAAGTACTCGTAAACATCATCAAAAATGCAGCGGAAAGCATTGAAACCGATGGGGAAATAATAGTCCGCACCCTCGCTCCGGCCACTGTTGAAGTGATAGATAACGGTCAGGGAATCAGCAAAGAAACAGAAACTAAACTGTTCAGTCCTTTCTTCTCTACCAAACCGAACGGTCAGGGAATCGGACTTATCTTTATTCGCGAAGTACTGATGCGTCATGGGTGCACATTCTCTTTGCGAACCTATGCCGACGGACTGACCCGATTCCGTATTACTTTCCCCTAATTGTGTCAAATAAGAACATTTCTTCCGTCAAATAGACCTTTTTTTGTCTTAAAATCACTCCTACCTTTGCCCCGCTCAATTCAATAGGATTTAAGGTATGAGATTAATGAAAAAAGGCACATTGACGCTCTTTCTTTTATTGGCTATCAGTATTCCGCTTTGTGCGCAGTATGTGGTACAAGGGGTGGTGACTGATTCTCTGACCAAAGAACCTTTGCCTTATGCATCTGTACGCTTAAAAGACACGACCGAAGGAACTACTACCGGAAGCGACGGACGCTTTTACTTCAAAACCCACCGCTCCGAAGCAGTGCTTGTAATCTCTGTAATCGGTTATAATGACTATATCCGCACCATTCGCCCTGCCCGTAATGCATCCTATAAAGTAGCGCTTGCGCCTACCGAATACGCGCTTGGTGAAGTGGTAGTCAAACCCAAACGTGAGCACTACCGGAAGAAAGATAATCCTGCCGTAGAATTTGTCCGCCGTATGATTGAAAGCCGTGACAACTACTCTCCCTACGAGAAAGACTTCTGGCAACGCGAACGTTATGAAAAGACCACCTTTGCGTTGAATAACTTCGATGAAGAGAAACAGAAAAAATGGCTATATCGTAAATTTGATTTCCTGACGGAATATGTAGATACTTCAGCCGTTACCGGTAAACCGATTCTGACGGTATCAGCCCGTGAACTGCTTGCCACAGACTATTACCGGAAATCTCCCCGTTCCGAGAAGCAATGGGTGAAAGGGCGCAAACAGGCCGGTGTCGATGAGTTTCTCTCTAAACAAGGGATGCAGGCAGCCATCAATGAAGTCTTTAAAGACGTCGACATTTACGAAAACAACATTTCCCTGTTTACAAATAAGTTTGTCAGTCCCTTGTCCCGTATCGGTACAGGCTTTTATAAATATTACCTGATGGACACGTTGCAGATTGCCGGAGAGCCTTGTGCAGACCTCGCTTTCACGCCTTTTAATTCCGAGTCTTTCGGTTTTAACGGACACCTGTATGTGACGCTCGACTCTACCTACTTTGTCAAACGTGCCGTATTTAACTTTCCCAAAAAGATAAACCTGAACTTTGTAGACTACATGTTGCTCGAACAGGAATTTAAGCGTGCCGAAGACGGCACACGCCTGCTCGATCATGAAAGTATCACTGTTGAGTTTAAACTGACCGAAGGACAGGACGGTATTTTTGCCCGTCGTGTAGCGGATTACAGCAACTACACCTTTACGCCGACTGCCGAAGCCGACAAAGCCTTTACCAAACCCGAACGTATTATTGAAGAGACGGAAGCCCTGTCGCGTCCCGAAACATTCTGGGCGGAGAATCGTCCGCAAGCCGCCATCTCCCAGCAGGAAAACTCGGTAGACCGCCTGATGACACAATTACGCAGTTATCCGGTGTATTATTGGACGGAGAAAGTGCTTTCCATTCTCTTTACGGGATATATCCCCACCTCCAAAGAAGCGCCACTTTTCTATATCGGCCCGATGAATGCCACTATTAGCGGTAACACATTGGAAGGTCCTCGTATCCGTGCCGGAGGTATGACTACCGCCTGGCTCAATCCGCACCTGTTTGGCAAAGGATATGTGGCTTACGGGTTTAAAGATGAAAGAGTGAAAGGATTGGCGGAACTGGAATATTCTTTCAAAAAGAAGAAAGAATACGCCAACGAATTTCCTATCCATTCATTGAAATTGCGTTACGAATCAGATGTGAACCAGTACGGACAAAATTACCTGTATACAAGCAAAGACAATGTGTTCCTGGCCTTGAAACGTGAGAAGGACGACCGTATCGGCTATTTCCGGCAGGCGGAGATGACCTATACCAATGAGTTTTATTCCGGCTTTTCTTTCCAGTTGACAGCACGTACACGGAAAGATGAGTCCTCCTGCCTGATTCCTTTTTTAAAGAAAGAAGGAGATACCTACACCCCAGTAAAAGATTTCTCTATCAGTGCTGCAGAGTTGAAGTTGCGTTATGCTCCGAATGAGAAATTTTTCCAGACCCAATGGAACCGTTTTCCCGTATCGTTGGATGCACCGGTGTTTACCTTGTCGCATACCATTGCCGGAAAAGGAGTGTTGGGCAGCGATTACACCTACAATCATACCGAAGCCGGTATTCAGAAACGTTTCTGGTTTTCCGCGTTTGGCTATACGGACGTTATACTAAAAGCAGGTAAAGTGTGGGATAAAGTACCTTTTCCGTTGCTTATCATGCCTAATGCCAACCTTTCTTATACCATCCAACCGGAATCTTACTCGTTGATGAATGCGATGGAGTTTATGAATGATGAGTATTTCTCGTGGGATGTTACTTGTTTCCTCAACGGATGGTTGTTCAACCGGGTGCCGTTGTTGAAAAAACTTAAATGGAGGGAAATAGTTTCCTGTCGTGGATTATATGGACATTTGAGCGATAAAAACAACCCGGCTTTGAGTGACGGTTTGTTCGCTTTTCCGATAGAGAACACACAAACAATGGGAAAAACACCTTATGTGGAGGCGGGTGTAGGTATCGAAAACATTTTCAAGGTGTTACGTTTGGACTATATCTGGAGGCTCACTTATCGTGATTCGCCCGGGATTGACAGATCAGGCTTGAGAATAAGTCTCCACATGACCTTTTAAAAGTTAAATCCTGCTAATTGCAATGTTTATATGACAAATAAAGACTGTATTAGTAATTAATTAATCTTATTTTTGCATCAATTTTAGTTTAATTTTAATAGAATAGAAATGAAACAAGAAATTAAACCCGCTACCGGGCGTCTTGGCGTACTGGTAGTCGGAGTGGGTGGTGCGGTAGCTACCACGATGATTGTAGGTACACTAGCCTCTCGCAAGGGACTGGCAAAACCGATAGGATCTATTACACAGTTAGCTACAATGCGCATGGAGAACAACGAAGAAAAACTCATCAAGGACGTTGTGCCCTTGACGAATTTGGAAGACATTGTTTTCGGAGGATGGGATATTTTCCCGGACAACGCATACGAAGCTGCTATGTACGCCGAGGTTTTGAAAGAAAAAGACCTGAATGGAGTAAAAGAAGAGTTGGAAGCTATCAAACCGATGCCGGCTGCTTTCGATCACAACTGGGCAAAACGTCTGAACGGTACACACGTGAAGAAGGCTGCTACCCGTTGGGAAATGGTAGAACAACTTCGTCAGGATATCCGCGACTTCAAAGCTGCTAACAACTGCGAACGCGTAGTGGTGCTTTGGGCTGCAAGTACTGAAATTTACATTCCGCTGTCTGACGAACACATGTCACTCGCTGCTTTAGAGAAAGCAATGAAGGAAAACAATACAGACGTGATTTCTCCGAGTATGTGTTACGCGTATGCTGCTATTGCAGAAGGTGCTCCGTTCGTAATGGGGGCTCCTAACTTGTGTGTGGATACTCCTGCTATGTGGGAATTCTCTAAACAAAAGAATGTACCTATCTCCGGTAAAGACTTCAAGAGTGGTCAGACACTGATGAAAACCGTATTGGCTCCGATGTTCAAAACCCGTATGCTGGGTGTGAACGGTTGGTTCTCTACCAATATCCTCGGTAACCGCGACGGTGAAGTGCTCGATGATCCGGACAACTTCAAGACAAAAGAAGTCAGCAAGCTGTCTGTAATCGATACTATCTTCGAACCTGAAAAAT
>ERZ791571.1325-NODE-1325-length-11896-cov-9.089182_pt1 | contig 11896 bp, 9 predicted proteins | sample MGYA00509972_ERZ791571 | MGnify/ENA primary metagenome ERZ791571 (study PRJEB30046, sample SAMN00791936) | human gut metagenome | study: EMG produced TPA metagenomics assembly of the A metagenome-wide association study of gut microbiota in type 2... | reverse complement strand
AGTCCCATCGGACCGCGGGCATGCAGCTTTTGAGTACTGATGCCGATTTCGGCTCCCAGGCCGAATTGTGCACCGTCGGTGAAAGCGGTAGATACGTTGGTATATACGCATGCCGCATCTACTATCTTAGTAAACAAGGCGGCACGCTCTTTGTTTTCGGTCACGATACATTCGCTGTGCCTTGAACTGTTTTCCTGTATATGCCCCAGTGCGTCTTCAAAACTTTTCACCGTTTTGACAGCCATTTTGTAATCCAGAAACTCTGTTCCGAAGCTTTCCGGGGTGGCAGGTTGCAGCAACTCAGCCGGATAATGTCCTTCCAGTGCCTGATAAGCCTGTGTATCTGCATAGATAGTAACCTTGCTTTCTTTCAGTTGATCGCAGAGCGCAGGCAAATCCCCCAGACGTTTCTCATGAATGATGGTGCAGTCGAGCGCATTGCAGACACTGACACGGCGTGTCTTGGCATTATGGATAATATCCGCTCCTTTCCGGGTATCTCCGAACTCATCAAAATAAGTATGGCAGATACCTGCTCCTGTTTCAATGACAGGAATCCGTGCATTCTCGCGCACGAAATTTATCAGATTGCTGCTTCCTCTCGGAATAATCAGGTCTACATAGCCTGTCGCATTCAGTAATGCTGCCGTAGCCTCTCTGTCTGCCGGGAGCAGTTCTACTATATGCGGGTTGACATGAAACTTTTCAAGTACCTTGTGAATGACGCTGATGATGGCACGGTTGGAATCGTCCGCATCACTTCCACCTTTCAGGATGCAGGCATTTCCGCTTTTCAGGCAAAGGGAAAAGACGTCGAAGCTGACATTAGGACGCGCTTCATAGATGATGCCTATTACTCCGAAGGGGACACTGACTTTGGTCAGCTTCATTCCATTGGGGCGGGAGGTTTCCTTTAATATCCTTCCCAGCGGGGAGGGGAGAGTGGCTACATTACGTGTGTCGGCAGCGATGCCTTTCAGCCTCTCTTCCGTCAGTTTTAACCGGTCGTACTTCGGGTTACTCTTGTCCATCCGTGCCAGGTCCTTTTCATTTTCTGACAGGATAAAGGGTGTTTCGGCAATGGCAGCATCAGCGACCGCATTCAGTATCTGATTGATGGTGTCGTCACTCAGCAACGCCAATTCCCGGCTGGCAGCTTGTACAGCAGCGAAAGTTCCGTTTAAATTTGTAGTCATTTGCTCCTTTTTACGTTTTATATTTTTTATTCGATATACAGATAGTCGTAATGTACTACAGGCTTTTTGCCATGTTTGCCCATTGCTTCCCTGGCCTGTGCGGAATCGCAGTTCGCTTTTCCTACACCAACCTGATTGCCCAGGAAGTCCATGATGCGTACAATATCGTCCTTCTCAAATTCGCCTTCGATGTGGGTGATTCCGACCGGAAGAATGCTGGCTGCCTTCTCCGAACTGAGTATATCCGTGGCACATTCGTTAATATGAATTTCCCCTTTGGCGAATCCTTCGCTGTGGGCAATCCATTTCTTTACACTGGATACCGCCTCGGTGGAAGGGATAAAGCGCGTGCAAACCGTATCGTCCGGTTGTTGCAACAAGTCTACGAGAATATTATCCCGTTTTCCGTTGGCGATAATGACTGTAATCCCTTCGTCGGCTACCTTGCGGGCGATATTCGTTTTCGTCAGCATACCGCCACGACCGAAACTCGATTTGGTAGCCTGGATATAGTTGGATAAATCCTTTCCATGCTCGATCTCCCGAATGACAGCGGAGGCAGGATCGGAGGGTGAACCGTTGTAGATTCCGTCTATGTTACTCAGGATAATCAATGCCTGCGCATCCATCATGGAAGCGATCAGTCCGGAAAGCTCGTCATTGTCCGTGAACATAAGCTCGCTGACCGAAATCGTATCATTCTCATTGACGATGGGGATGACGCCGTTTTCGAGCATCACCGTCATACAGTTCTTCTGATTCAGATAATGGCGGCGGGTACTGAAGTTCTCTTTGGTAGTCAGTACCTGACCTACCGCAATGCCGTGTTCACGGAAAAGCTCATAGTAGCGGTTTATTAATTTAGCCTGTCCTACGGCGGAGAATAACTGGCGCTGGTCTACACTGTCGAGCTTTTTCTGCGGGTGTATCTCGCTGCGTCCCGAAGCAACAGCTCCCGAAGAAATAAGAATGATCTCTACTCCGGATTTATTTAATTCTGCTATCTGGTCAACGAGTGCCGACATACGGGTGACGTCCAATGTACCGTCACGGCGTGCCAATACGTTACTGCCTACTTTTACTGCTATTCGTGTAAACTCTTGTTTCATCCTTACTAACGATTTGAAAGTACAAATATAGAGCTTTTTGTCGATATGTTACAAAAACAGGCTGAAAAGAATTATCTTTGCAGCCTGACAGATAAAAGAAAAACAATGAAACATACGAATCCCCAAGTAGAACAAATGACCTCCTTTATCGTGATGGATGTATTGGAGCGTGCAAATGAATTACAGAAACAAGGTGTGGACGTTATCCACCTGGAAGTCGGTGAGCCGGACTTTGACGTTCCGGTTTGTGTGGCGGAAGCTGCTAAGGCTGCCTACGACCGGCATCTCACACATTATACTCACTCTTTGGGGAATCCGGAACTGCGTCGTGAAATAGCCGCTTTTTATCAACGTGAATATGGAGTCACTGTCGATCCGGATTGTATTGTCGTCACTTCCGGTTCTTCTCCCTCTATCCTTCTGGTCTTGATGTTGCTTTGCAACTCGGACAGTGAAGTGATTCTGTCCAATCCGGGATATGCGTGTTATCGTAACTTCGTGTTGGCTGCCCAGGCAAAACCTGTCTTGGTGCCTCTGTCCGAAGAGAATGGTTTGCAATATGATATAGAGGCGATCCGTAAGTGCGTTACTCCGTATACGGCAGGTATTTTTATTAATTCGCCGATGAATCCGACGGGTATGTTGCTGGATGAGAGTTTCCTGAAAAGTGTGGCATCTTTAGGTGTTCCTATTATTTCGGATGAGATTTATCACGGACTTGTATACGAAGGACGTGCGCATAGTATTCTGGAATATACGGATAAGGCTTTTGTCCTGAACGGATTTTCCAAACGATTTGCGATGACAGGGTTGCGTTTAGGTTATCTGATAGCACCGAAATCCTGTATGCGTTCTTTGCAGAAGTTGCAGCAGAATCTGTTTATCTGTGCGTCCAGCATCGCCCAGCAAGCGGGGATTGCCGCATTACGGCAGGCTGACTCGGATGTGGAACGGATGAAGCAGATCTATGATGAACGCCGCCGGTATATGATCAGTCGTCTTCGGGAAATGGGATTCGAGATCAAAGTTGAGCCTCAGGGTGCCTTTTATATTTTCGCTGATGCACGTAAGTTCACTACCGACTCTTATCGCTTTGCATTCGATGTTCTCGAAAATGCGCATGTCGGCATCACTCCCGGTATAGACTTTGGAACGGGAGGCGAAGGATATGTCCGTTTCTCCTATGCGAATTCGCTGGAGAGTATCCGGGAAGGACTGGACCGTATCAGTCAGTATCTTTCTCGTTGCGGCTTCTGATCAGTTCAGTAGCGGCTTCGTACTGGTCTTCAGTGACCAGAACAGATACAGATGGAGCAATATAGGGGGCTAATGTCCCCATGATACCATCTTTAATGACGCAGCGGATGTCATTACTTTCCAACAATCCCTTGATAATTTCTGCTTCCCATGGAGAACCGGAGAATACTTCTATGGCCCTGCTATAATCTTCTTCTTTCATAATCTTATGCTATTTGAGGTTATGTATACAAATATAACAAAAAAGAAGGAAAGATTGATCTGCTTTCCCATATTTATTCGAGAGAAATTCTTTTTACGTCGATTTGCTGGTTCAGGAAGGAAGAGGCCGATTCGACAAACTTCTCTTCCGCTTCTGTGGTGTAAAACAGACAACTGCCGTTTTGGGTACATTTAGCATTCATCTCCGGATGTCTGCTCAGGTAGTCCTTCAGACTTTCGGCTACATATTCTCCTTGTGCGACAATGCGGATATGCTTCGGAGTGTATTTTTGTATCTTAGGGAGCAAGATAGGATAATGCGTACAGCCCAGAATCATCGTGTCAATTTCAGGATCTTTGGATAGCAACTGGTCAATGTATTTCCGGATGAAATAATCGGCCCCTTCGTTCTGTGATTCATTATTTTCCACTAGCGGTACCCACATGGGGCATGCTATTCCGCTCACTTGAATATCCGGGAATAGCTTATGTATCTCTAATGGATACGATTCGGACTTGATGGTACCTGCTGTTGCCAGTACTCCGATATGACGGCTTTGAGTAATGTCGCCTATACACTCAACGGTAGGGCGGATAACTCCGAGTACACGGCGTTCAGGGTCAATGCCGGGCAAGTCATTCATTTGTATGCTGCGCAATGCTTTGGCAGAGGCTGTATTGCAGGCCAAGATAACGAGATGACATCCCATTTCAAACAATTTATTGACTGCCTGCAAAGTGAATTCGTATACGATTTCAAAAGAACGTGTGCCGTAAGGAGTGCGTGCATTGTCTCCCAGATAGATATAATCATATTCCGGCAGCGCCTCTCTTATCTTGTTGAGGATAGTCAGCCCACCGTATCCGGAATCGAAAACTCCGATTGGCCCGGGTGTATGAGATAGATGTTGCTTCATGACGAGTGCGATTTTATATACGCAAAGTTACATGAAAAAAGGGAAAGAGAAAGAAGTATGATCTTCTTTTCTCTTTCCCTTTCGGTATTTTATAGCTTATAGCTTCTTATTTGATGCCGAGCTGTGTCTTTACCTTAGGAGTCAGATTAATACTTTGTGACTCATTAACGTAAGCAACCGGTGTTCTTGCAAGGTCGAAGATGTAGATTACGCCTTCGGCAGCACCTACAGCTTTAATTGCGTCGTCCAACTTTTTGTAGATAGGAGCCATTGCATCAGCCTGAGCCTTTTGCATCTGCTGTTGAGCTTCCTGCTGGAACTGCTCTTGTCTTTGCATCATATCCTGCAGTTCTTTTTGTCTTCTCTCAGCGATGTTAGCAGGAAGAGAGTCCTTAGCGATAGCTTGCTGGAATTCCTGATATTTCTTGTTGAATTCTTCCTGAGTTCTTTGTAATTCGCTGGTCAGTTGTTTGTCTAGTGCTTCAATATCAGATTGTGCCTTAGCAAATTCAGGCATTGCTGAAACGATTTCCTGGGCATTAATATGACCGAATTTCAGATTTTGTGCAAATACACCCATTGGGAGTGCAAGCATCAATACAAGTGCAATTTTTTTTAGCATAGTTCTATAATTTATTTGAATGATTTTTAGTTATTTTCGATGCAAATGTATGAAATTAATTTGAATATCCTAATTTTCTCAGCACTTCATCACTAATATCAATACGTGGATTGGCAAAAATGATGCCTGCAGCAGAGGCTCTGTCGAGTACAAGGTCGTATCCGTGTAGTTGCGACAGTTCCTTTACAGCACCATATATTTCATCCTGAATAGGATTAATCAGCTTCTCCTGCATCTTAGCCAATTCGCCTTCCGGACCGAAGTATTTGCGCTTCAGTTCGGCAGCGGATTTCTCTTTCGCTACAATTTCATCTTCCTTCTTAGTCTTCTGAGCCGCAGAGAGAGTAGAGGACTGAGCTTGATAGTCCTGGAACATCTTCTGTGCTTCCTTGGCAATTACCTCCACTTCGCTTTGATATTTCTTCGTAGCTTCCTGCAATTGCTCATTAGCGCTTTGATATGCCGGAATATTTTTCAGAATATATTCCGTATCGATCAATGCAAATTTTTGTGCACTAGCTGCCATACTGATGGCAAACAGTAACATAATGGATAGAACAGACTTTCTCATGACGTTTAGTTTTTAGTTTTATATTAGAATTCTTGTCCTAAGATAAAGTGGAACTGGCTGCCGCCGTATTCCTTACTACCATTTATCTTGTCGAAACCGTAACCCCAGTCGATACCCATCATACCAATCATCGGCAGGAAGATACGAACACCGACACCGGCAGAACGTTTCAATTCGAATGGATTGAATTTCTTGATATCGTGCCATGCGTTACCAGCTTCTAGGAAACCTAACACATAAATGTTAGTACTTGTTTCCAGCATCAACGGATATCTTAATTCAATGCCGAGGCGTGCGTAAGCATAACCCTCAGATCCGTATGGAGTTAATGAGCTGTTTTCGTAACCGCGCAAAGCGATACTTTCAGTTGCATAAGTTGAATAACCGGTCATACCGTCACCACCCACGTCGAATGTTCCGAACGGAGATTTTTTGTATTGGTTGTAGTGACCTAACAAACCGAATTCAGTACGTGTCATTAACACCAGACATTTCGGATGTGCAATCGGGTCCATCAACGGAGTATACGTTTTGCCTTTGAATTTCCATTTGTGATATTCTATCCATTTATGAAGTTTATTCATGTTGTCCTGGGTAATGCTACCTGTTTCAGGGTTACTATAATATCCCTTATAGTCTTTACCGTCCATCAATGAGTAAGGCGGTGTAAGCTGAACTGACAATGAGAAATCTGAACCTGAACGGGGGAAGATCGGGTTGTCAATAGAGTTACGTGCCAAAGTCAATGAAATGCTAAGGTCATTACATTTACCATTGGTTACCGGGAAGTATTGCCAGTCGCTCAAGTTGTAGCGTTGGTAAGCTAATTCGGCAGAAAGAGTGAAATAGTCATCCGGCCATTTCAGACGTTTACCCCAACCTACGGAAAGTCCCCACATCTTGATAGACTTGTCCGGGTCATAATAGTTTTCGTAGTTGTTATAGTTACCGTAATTGTACATACCATAACCACCGTAACCACTATACATGCTGTTGTAGTAGTTGTTGAAATAGCTGGAATTGTAGTAACGGCTACTGATGTCTGTCTGTACAGAGAAGAAGGCCGATACAGAGAATGAGTTCGGACGTTTACCGCCAAACCATGGATCGAAGAATGAAATACTGTATGATTGGTAGTATTTAGCATTCGTCTGTCCGCTGATGGTCAATGTCTGTCCGTCACCTTGCGGCAGGATACCACGGTAGTTTTCACCCGGGTGTAACAGGTTGGCTACGGAGAAGTTGGTAAACTTCAAACTCAACTTACCAATGATACCCGTTTGTCCCCAACCGGCAGAGAACTCTACCTGGTCGTTGGCTTTGGAAGTCAAAGGCAAGCCTATGTCAACAGTTCCGTTCATCGGATCCGGTTGAATATCCGGTTGCAGTTTTTCCGGGTCAAAGTGGCCCATTTGCTGGATTTCACGCAAAGAACGCATCAAGTCTTCTTTGCTGAACAGCTGTCCCGGGCGGATACGAAGTTCACGGCGAACAACGTTTTCATACAAACGGTCGTTACCACTGATCTTAATCTTATTGATAGTAGCCTGACGGCCTTCATAGATTCTCATTTCGAGGTCGATAGAGTCGCCTACGATATTTACTTCTACCGGATCAAGGTTGTAGAAGAGGTAACCGTTATTGTAATATAAGTTACCGATAGCATCGTCGTCTGTAGAAACACGCTCATTCAACAACTTCTGGTTGTATACATCGCCTTTCTTCATACGAAGCAGGAAGTTCAACTGTTCCGACGGATAAAGAGTATTACCTACCCATGTCACGTTACGAAGATAGTATTTCTGACCTTCGTCTATATCCAAATATACATCTACCGTCTTTTCATCATACTGTGAAACGCTGTCTTTAACGATCATTGCATCACGATATCCCAGCTCATTATACTTGTCGATGATAAGTTGTTTATCTGCTTCAAAGTTTTCCGGCACGAATTTCTTGGTGCGGAACAAGTTTAGAAGTTTACCTTTCTCATTGGTTTTCTTCATTACTTTTTTCAGCTTGGAAGCCTTGATTGCAGTGTTTCCTGCAATGGTGATTTTGTGTACTTTGATTTTCTCCTTTTTGTCTATATCAATATCCACAATCACCTGATTCTCGCTGGAAGGATCGTCTTTCTGTGCGATGATTACTTCGGCATTTTTGAATCCCTTGTCATCAAAATAACGTTTGATCAATGTTTTGGCACGGTCTACGGTATTCGGAGTAATCTGCATACCTTTTACCATTCCTAGCTTGGCCTCAAGATCCGTTCGTTCAGACTTCTTTACACCATGATAGCGTACGTCTGCAATACGCGGACGTTGTGTCAGGCTGATTTTTAACCAGATTTTGTTGCCTTCTATTTTCTCGGCTGTGATTTGTACATTTGAGAACAAACCATGACGCCAATAACGTTTGATTGCTCCAGTGATTTCGTCACCCGGCACAGTAATTGTTTGTCCTACCGATAGTCCGGATAGTCCAATCAATACATAGTCTTCATAATTCTTTACGCCTTCAACTTTAATATCTGCTATCTCATACTTTTTGGGTGTTCCGGAGTATAAGATGACAGGTTTTGAGTCTTCATCAGTATTAGCATTTTGCGCAACGCCTGTTGTCGCAAAGCAGCACAGGCAGACAAACGTTATGAATATAAAGGAAATACGATAATGCATTTATGTTATAATTTGATGTTTCGAGTTATATTAGCTGATTTGTTCACTGGTCTTGCCGAATCGTCGTTCCCGCTGTTGATATTCGCAAACGGCTTTATAGAGTTCTTCTTTGTCGAAATCCGGCCAAAAGATGTCACAAAAATAAAGTTCCGAATAAGCACATTGCCATAGCAGGTAATTGCTTAGTCGGATTTCGCCTCCCGTGCGGATTAATAAATCCGGATCGGGCATAAAATTAGTATTCAGATGTGATGCGATGCATTCGTCTGTTATCTGTTCAGGAGATAAATCTCCTTCTTTAATCTTCGTAGCTATTTGTCGGACTGCTTCGGTTATTTCCCAGCGTGAAGAGTAGCTAAGTGCCAACACTAGACACATTCCCGTGTTTTTTGCGGAATGATCTATGCATGATGTTAAACTATCCTGGACTTCAACCGGCAATTTCTTTAAGTCACCGATTACATTGAAGCGGAGATTGTTTTTCATCAATGTCTCTTCCTTAATAGAATCCAGCAATAGATTCATCAGTGCCGTAACTTCCTCTTGCGGACGACTCCAGTTCTCGGTGGAGAAAGTATACAAAGTGAGGTACTTGATTCCCAGACGGGCTGCATCTTCGGTAATTCTCTGTACCGTTTCTGCGCCTGCATGGTGACCGTAAGTACGTTCTTTTCCCCGTTGCTTTGCCCATCTTCCGTTACCATCCATGATGATGGCTACGTGTTGGGGTATCCGAGTTTTGTCTATTTGCTCTATATAGGACATTTTATCGAAGTTCTCTTCTTATTGTTTTATATCGAATCCAAGTTTATTTAGGCGACCTCGCCATACTTCATCTTTACCATCTTCGTTTTTACTGCAAATAATCCATATAAATTGCTGTTTATCAATAACTATTGAATAATCAGCTCCAGCCCTCTTTGTCAGATCCTTTGGAAAATAGAATTTCTTATTTGCTTCTTTCCATGTAAGTCCGGATGGTGAGTTATAGAATACTTTAAAGTCGTTGCCAAATGCATAAAGTTCTTTGTTATAGGCTATTATTGATGGATTATTTAATATAGGACAATACGATGTGCTAGTTAAATCAGTCCATGACAAACCGTCGTAAGAACTCCATGGAATTATAGGCTGGCTTGTCTCCTCCTCTTTTGCTATAACAGTTCCCATTGATATAATAAAAGGAACATTTGTTGGGGTAAAGCCAACTGTTGAAGATATATTTCTTGTTGGAAAATCAGCTGGCAATGTTTCGCCAATCCTCCAAAGGTTTGCATCTTCATCTGTCATACAGAACTGATAGGATAATCCGTTATCTATAGAAGCAATCGCAGATATACCTGCATTCTTAATATTAACATTTTGTGGATCAGGCTGAATGCCCGTGAGTAATGTTGCAAACTTAAAATTGTTGCGATTTAATAATTTGTGGAGTATCCACTCTTTTCCATTGTGAGAGCAATAGATCCGATTATCGACAACCATATATAGGTTACCATTATACTCAATTATTGAAGATAACGAAAGTTCAGTGATTGTCGGTGGTAATCCAGATATACTTGATAGTTGCTCCCATGCTTTGCCATCTGTTATTGATGTCTTGTATGCAATAAGAGCATTGTTTGCAATGGAGTAAACTAATAATTCTTGATTAAGTATTACAGCCTTTTGTTTACCCGTAACTTGTCCCTCGGAAAAATCACTTGCAATAGGCTTAGGTTCTTCATTCTTTTTGTTTCCCCAATTGAGTGAGTCTGGATCTTGGTGGTGTACTCGTACACTCAACTTATATTTTTTATTGTTTAATAGATCTTGTGTCCACACTTTCAATTCTAAATATTTATTTTCGTGTGGAGCATTGATGTACTTAGTGAGGTCAATAGAATCATTAATGTTAATGATTGAATCTTTGCCTTCTTTGCTTAGCATAGTGACAACACCGGAAGCAGTCGTCAGAGTCTTAATCAATATTCTATCGATAATCGTATCTGCATGAACAGGGAGTGAATCTTGATTATAGATTTCACCTTTTTGCTGGTCAATAGTGAACTTGTAGGATATTCCATAACCTATTGTATCAAGTTCAAATGCATGTATAGTTGCATCCGGGCTATATTCTATGTCATTATCGTCATCAAGGCATGACGTTATAACGAATGACACCATGAAAAAACTCGCAATGAATGATAAAAACTTTATTCTCATTTGAAAGATTGTGTTTATTTACAAGTTGCAAAAATAGGAACATTTTTTCCGATATAGAACATTAAGGGGAAGTTTTATATAAAATTATAGATAATAACGCTGTTTTTATCGACGTAGAACCCCTTGAATAGAACTATTTTAGCTATTTCTCGAAAACATAATGCCAAATCTGTCTGTCGAAGTGTTCTTCTGTCGAATAACTAAAATTATCGCTTATTTCAGGTGCTTTAACACCGGAATTCAGCTTGCACGGACATTTCTCAATATATACTTCGTCCCATAGTTCGGCATCGATGAATGATTGGAGCAACTGACTCCCTCCCTCTACCAGTAGGGACTGTATTTTTTGTTGATATAGCACTTCCATGATCTGTGGCAGAATGTCCTGTGTGAAGTCAATCGTGCGATATGTGACGTTCTTCTTGTCCGGATGTTTTTCTGCTGTAAATACGATGGTGGATACTTCTCCGTCAAACAGACGCAGGCTGTGGGGAAGAGACAGGGCACAGTCCAAAACGATGCGTACCGGATTCCGGCCGTACCAGTTGCGGACTGTCAGCGACGGATTGTCCAACAATGCTGTTCGCCTGCCTACCATGATTGCATCAGCCTCCGCTCTCTTTTTATGTACAAGCATGGTAGTAAGAGGGGAGGATAGTACTACGGGATTGCCGTCTGTTCGTTCTACGTCAATGAAATGATCAGCCGATTCTGCCCATTTTAGTGTGATAAAGGGTCGGTGCAGCGTATTGAAAGTAATAAAGCGCCGGATCAGATGTTTGCATTCCTTCTCCAGTACGCCTACTGTCACTTCTCTTCCGGCGTTCCGCAACTTCTGAATCCCTCGTCCGGCGACCTGTGAGAACGGGTCCTGACAGCCGATTACAATACGGGGAATCTTTTCCTCGATAATCAAGTCGGCACAAGGAGGCGTCTTTCCGTAGTGTGAGCAAGGTTCCAGGCTGACATAAATGGTGGAACGGCTCAATAAAGACTTGTCTTTGACGGAACGAATCGCGTTTACTTCGGCATGCGCCTCTCCGCAGCGGATGTGATATCCTTCGCCGATAATACGTCCGTCACATACGATAACGGCTCCTACCATCGGGTTCGGAGCAACATTGCACAGTCCGTTTTTTG
>ERZ791571.1321-NODE-1321-length-11922-cov-1.726384_pt1 | contig 11922 bp, 8 predicted proteins | sample MGYA00509972_ERZ791571 | MGnify/ENA primary metagenome ERZ791571 (study PRJEB30046, sample SAMN00791936) | human gut metagenome | study: EMG produced TPA metagenomics assembly of the A metagenome-wide association study of gut microbiota in type 2... | reverse complement strand
CGACTGGAAGTATTATCTGGACGAAGCCCCGCAGGAGCCGCAGGTGGAGCAGCAGCTCAAGGACATCCGCGCTCAGTACGCCAAGATGGAGCCGGAGCAGCTGAAGGTGATCGACCCCTGCATGGGCAGCGGCCATATTCTGTGTTACCTGTTTGACGTGCTGATGCAGATCTATCTGGACAACGGCTACTCCAAGCGGGAGGCCGTGCGCTCCATTCTGGAAAACAACCTCTTTGGTCTGGATATCGACAAGCGTGCTGCACAGATCGCTTACTTCTCCGTGATGATGAAGGCACGGGAGTATGACAGCAATTTCTTCAGCCGCAGCAATATCCCCCAGCCCAGAGTGTACGACATTCAGGAGTCCAACTGGCTGGGCGGTGCCTATAAGCACGAAATGGGCAATTTCCTCAACTCGCAGGAGCACCGGGATACCCTCAACTATCTGCTGGATGCCTTTGTGGATGCCAAGGAGTACGGCTCCATCCTTCAGATCAAGCCGCTGGGTTATGAGGGCTTGAAGGAAGCATGGGAGACCAGCGCAGCCGCCACGGCGGGCGACATCAACATGGTCATGTGGTATGATGCCGCAAAGGATGCCGTTGCACAGCTCATTGAGGAGGCTATCATGCTGTCCCAAAAGTATGATGCAGTGGTGACCAATCCGCCGTATATGGGAGCTTCTGGCATGGGTGCAAAGCTGTCGGAGTTTGTAAAAGAGAAATATCCCGATACAAAATCTGATATGAGTACAGTTTGTATGGAACGAACCATAGGAATGTGCAAAAATGCTGGATATATGGCGATGATTAACATTCCGGTTTGGATGACATTGCCGAGCTATGAAGAACTGAGAAAAAATATACTAAATAATAATACACTGATAACTGTTGTACATCCTGGTCGAGGAATATTTGGCTCGGACTTTGGAACAGTGACGTTTGTTATAAATAAATCCTCTGTTCTAAATTACAGAGGAATATACTGTAAGCTGTTTGAAAATCAGGGCGAGGTTGAATCTATTGAAAAGCGAGAAGAAATCTTCTTGCAGGGTAAAGAAAGATTTTACTCAAAGCAAGAAGAATTTAAGAGAATTCCGGGTGAAACGATTGCATATTGGGCATCAGATAAATTCATTGATGCGTTTCAGATGGGACGGCCTCTGGGCGATATTGGTACAACACGTAAAGGAATGTACACTGGTCTCAATGAGCAATTTGTGAGAGCTTGGTATGAAGTGAGCAAAGACAAAACTGCATTTCATACTAAAAGAAACGAGTATACTTCATCTGGGAAAAAGTGGTTTCCTTATGCAAATGGAGGTGACTATAGAAAATGGTATGGAAACTGGGAGGACGTTGTTAATTGGGAAAACGACGGAAATAGACTTCGCACGGAAAGAAATGCAAAAGGAAGTATTCGGGCGGGTTGTTTTAATTTAGACTACATCTTTAAAGAGGGTGTGGTTTGGTCATCTATAACGAGTTCAAAAAATTCCATGCGTATTCTACAAGGTGATTCCCTTTTTAGTTCTGCATCAAATGCATGGTTTGGTCAAAACACTTTAGAAATTTTGGCTTTTATGAATTCAAAGGTTGCAGAAGCATACCTGTTCGCAATAAATCCAAGTATTAACGCAAATCCAGGAGACATCGGAAAGCTGCCAGTTCTTGCTACTAATGATAATAACATAAAAAGACTAGCAGAGGAAAATGTTAATATTGCGAAGAATGAGTGGGACTCTTTTGAAACAAGTTGGGACTTTAAGAGACACCCGCTTGTATGAGGTGAAAAATGTCAATAAAAACAGAAATGGAATGGGCGGAAATCACCAACGTTCATAATGATTTTGAATATCAGTCACATCTCGAACAACCGAAAAAACTGTACCATTATACCTCGCTGAATACACTTCAAACGATTCTTGCGAACAAGCAACTCCGCTTTACGAATCGAGCATATCTTAACGATAAAAGCGAAGGCACTTATGTGCTCTCCCTTTGTAAAGAGAAAATTGATGAGCTTTGGCCGTGGGAAGAAGGCGCTTGTGGTAGGAATACAAAGAAATTTTTCTGCGAATACTTGGATGATGTAATTGAACAATTTGATGCAAGTCTTTTTCAAAGCTATCAGGTGTCTTTTTCCTATAAGGAAGATAGTTTAAGCATGTGGAACTATTACGCCCAAGGAGATGGGTGCAACCTTCAGTTCTCTGCGGATTTTCTTGAGAGTTTCAGAGAAAGATTAATAAAAATAAAAAAGAAACGCTTGATTTTTCTTTACGGAAATTTTGTTTATGATCAAAACAAACAGCTAGACATTCTAAAAGAGATTTTCAAAAATTTTGAACCGTACGCTTTATTTCCCTCTACAAAAAATTTGTATTATTGTATAGTGCAATGTCTTTTGAAAATGGGGTCATTTTTCAAGCATCCAAGTTTTGAAGATGAACGAGAATGCCGGATTGTCTTTAATTTGAGCGTGAAGGATAACTCAAATGAATTTCATCAGCTCATTCATCCGGAAGATGGCACTCCGTATAAACGTAAGGTGTATGCGAAGCAGGGAATGCTGGTGCCTTATGTGGATATTGATTTTGACTTAAAATATCTCCAGAGCATAACGGTTTCACCGACCTCTAATTTTGAAAAGGTCAAGCAGGGATTGAAGATTGTGTTATGCGAGCAAGGGATTACAGACCTCCCCATTAACCATTCTGAAATTCCATTGCGATTCTAATTGAGAAAAACATAGGAGGAATTGGTGGTGATTAGGTCAAAATATGAACTTGAGGCAATGGCACGCCTGACACTTGGAAAATTTTTTGACTATCCAATCGAAACCTTAAAATGCGCAGATAAGCCTGATTTGCAGGATGAAGTTCACTCGTATGGAATTGAAGTAGTTGAAGACTGCTACCCAAATGAGAAAAAGGCCGAGAGAATTTTTGACGAGGTGTGGAATGTTCCGTATTCGGATATTGCAACGAAAAAGTTGGCCAAATTTGAAGAAGCAGGTGGAGAACTAAAAGTTGAGGACAATAAAATTGTAGGCGGCCTTTTAGGAAAATCAGGTAATGGTCCAAATCATTTGATAGGGGTTATTAGAGATAAAATTAAAAAGCTCAATGGTGGTGGATATGCAAAATTTAACACGTACGGGCTTTATGTTTATGTTAGCACAACATATTTGTGGGATTCTTACGTACAAAGTGTGATTGACGAGGTATCGCAGATTGAATCAAAGTTAAAGTATAAAACGATATACTTGGATATTGGATTTGAGATGTGTATCTGTGATATGGATAGCAAGACTTATGAGAGAAAGGCTATTGACCGGAAACGAACTGAGCAATAAAGGACGTTAAAGAAAAATAACAGTAGTTCCATTTCTTGGATATAGGAGAAGCTATGGCAGATGTAATTTCATTTACTAACGCTCAAATTACACAGCTTAGTCATCTGTTTGGCGATAAAATAATGACCGGTAGTGAAATAACCAGTGTGTTGAATCGTGTCGGCATTCAGGATAACAGTCATCACTCAACAAAGTGGCGCAGACTGGAATATACATTCATAGAGCGTCAAGAAACGGATAAAGCCGGAAATGCGATTCTGCGGTTCATTCAGGAAGTACTGGCCCCGGTAAACTATGTGCAGAATCCGGATGCCTTTGAAGAACTTCGTTCGGAGTTGAATGGTATTCTTTCGTTCAGCGGAATCCAGTATAGAGCGGATGGGCGGTTTGTAAAGATTTCGGTAGCAAAGACCATTGGAGACGCTCAAAAAAGAGTACAGAGCATTCTGCCGAAGCTGCGTCAGCGGGGAGTTCATGGGCGGGTTCTTAAGTATTGCAACGAAGAATTGTTGAAAGAAAACTACTTTCATGCAGTTTTTGAAGCAACGAAAAGTCTGGCAGAACAGGTTCGGCAGATGACAAATCTAAAAGAAGATGGAACCGCCCTATATGACAAAGCCTTTTCGACCTCGGCTCCATACCTCGTATTAAACAACCTTCAGACAGAGAGCGAAAAAAGCCAGCAAAAAGGTTTTTGCCTTATGCTGAAAGGAATAAACAGCATGGTCAGGAATGTGACCGCACATACACCGAAAATAAAGTGGATCATTGAAGAAAGCGAAGCAATCGACATCTTGACGACGATATCCTTTTTACACAAGAACTTGGATAACTGCCAAGTGGTAAAAATTGAGCCGTAGGCTCTGATAGGAAAGAAATGAAATCAAACTTGCAACCACGGTTAATGAAGGAGATGAGTCCATGAGCATCAAATCCACCACCCCTGCCCAGCACAAAAGCAACTTGCGCAATGTGTACGGCACCTTTGCCATTGAGGGCATGACCATCAGCAAAGCCACCCGCAGCAACCTGGACCGCATTGGCAGCGGACAGGCCAGCTGGCAGGAGGTTGTGGAGGAACTGCGTGCAAAGTACGATCACCCTGATAATGCATAATTAGAATAAAGGAGAAACGCCATGCCCTATTTAGAGACCATTCCAGAACTTCTGGAAGCAAAGGAAGGCGAACACGTCCAATTCAAAGAGGCGAAAAATCGGTTTGATTTTGGAGAAGCCGCAAGGTGTTGCTGCGCCTTGGCAAACAATGGCGGTGGCAAGCTGGTGTTTGGCATCACAGACAAACGGCCGCGTCAGGTAGTAGGCAGTCGTGCTTTTGAGCAGCCGGAACGCACTCGTATGGGGCTGATCGACAAGCTGAAAATCAATGTTGACTTTCAGCTGTATGACTATGAGGGAAAGCGGGTACTGGTTTTTGATGTAAAAAGCCGCCCGATCGGGATGCCGGTACTGTATGAAGGTGTGGCGTGGATTTATGACGGCGATACATTAGGCCCAATGCCGGAAGATATGCGCCGCCGCATCTATGATGAGATTGGAACAGACTTCTCCGGCAAAATTTGTGAGGGCGCGACCTTTGACGATCTGGATGAGACTGCGATTGAAAATTTCCGTTCCAACTGGATCGAAAAAAGCGGCAATAAACAGCTTGCAACACGGTCAAGGCATCAGATTCTCATTGATTGTGGTGCCATCACGGATAGTGGCGTGACCTATGCAGCTCTGATTTTGTTCGGCAAAAATGAAGCGCTTACTCGCTTTTTACCGCAGGCTGAAATTGTTTTTGAATATCGTTCTTCCGAAGCATCTGGCCCTGCAAACCAGCGGGAAGAATTCCGGGTGGGCTTCTTTGCGTGCTATGACCGCATCTGGGAGCTGGTCAATTTGCGGAACGACAAACAGCATTATCAGGAAGGTTTTTTCGTATTTGACATCTTTACGTTCAATGAGCGCGTCGTGCGAGAGGCCATTCTGAATGCAGTCAGCCACAGAAATTACCAGTTTGGCGGCAGCATCTTTGTGCGCCAATATCGGGACAGACTTGTAGTTGAAAGCCCCGGCGGCCTGCCCTTTGGCATTACGCTGGACAATATACTGGATCGTCAGTTGCCACGCAATCGCCGTATTGCAGAGATTCTTTCCCTATGCGGCATGGTGGAACGTTCCGGGCAGGGCATGAATCTGATGTTCGAGTTGAGCGTACAGGAAGCTAAGCCGCTCCCGGACTTTACGGGTACGGATGAGTTCTTCGTCAGCGTTACCTTGAACGGACTGATCATTGACAAAGCAATGCTGTCGGTGATTAACCGAATCAGCGAAAAAAGTACAGAACTGCTGTCCACAGAAGATTTCTTGGCCATTGATGCCTTGTACCACGATCATCCGCTCAATGGAAAAATGCAGGCACGCTTGCCTCGATTGGTCGAAATGGGTATTGTGGAGCATATCGGCCGAAAAAAGTATGTCCTTGCAAGAAGCCTGTATGCGGCAACAGGAAAGACCGGCGTGCATACAAGACACGTTGGTCTGGACAAAGATACCAATAAGGCTCTGCTGCTGAAACATATCCGGCAGAATAACGATGTTGGAACTCCGTTCAAAGAGTTGCAGCAAGTTTTGCCGGGTCTTACTCGTGGACAGATACAAAGGCTGATGCAAGAATTGAAAGATAGCCATCAGGTGTATCCTCAAGGAAAAACAAGCGCGGCACGTTGGTTTGCCAATGTTTGATGCAGAGGGCATTTGGATGCATGTTTAGAACCAACTTGCATCAAACTTGCTGCAAACTTGCATCAAACTTGCCGCAAAATTAAAACGGACTTGCAACCTGCCGGGTAGTAGTTGCTGCCAGACAGAGAAGGAATAATAAAATGGGAAAACTGATAAGCGATAAATTTGCCGCATGGCAGGAAGAATGTGAGCAGCGTTTCCAGCAGCTCAAGGCCAACGAGGAAGAACTGAACCGCATCTTCATTGATATTTACGGTTTGCAGGATGAGTTGACCCCGGAAGTGGAAGACAAGGATGTGACCGTGCGTCGCGCCGACCTGACCCGCGAGATCAAGAGCCTGCTTTCCTATGCAGTGGGGTGCCTGTTCGGGCGGTACTCGCTGGATGTGGATGGGCTGGTGTATGCCGGCGGCGAATGGGATGACAGCAAATATGTGACCCTCAAGCCGGTAACAGACAATGTGCTGCCGTTGTGCGATGAGGAATACTTTGGCGAAAACGACCTTGTGAACCGCATCGTGGAGTTTGTCCGGGTGGTGTACGGTGCCGATACGCTGGAAGAAAACCTTGCGTTCATTGCAAAGGCGCTAGGCAACAAGGGCAACACAAGCCGTGAGATCATCCGCAACTACTTTTTGAAGGATTTCTTTGCGGATCACTGCAAAATCTACCAGAAGCGGCCCATCTACTGGATGTTCGACAGCGGCAAGAAAAACGGCTTCAAGGCACTGATTTACCTCCACCGCTGGGATGCCGATACCACCGGCCGCGTCTACAACAACTATCTCAGCCCCCTGCTGCGCACCTACGCACAGCAGATCGTGCAGGAGAACAATGTCATTTCCAGCAGCAACGATGCCCGCACGGTGTCCACGGCGCAGAAGCGTCTGGACAAGCTGAAGCTCCAGCAGGAGGAGTGCGAGAAATATGAGAAAAATATTGCCCATCTTGCCGCCCTGCGCATCACGCTGGACTTGGATGATGGCGTAAAGGTGAACTATGTCAAGGCGCAGACTGCCGCCGATGGCAAAAATCTGAACGTACTTGCGCCGATTAAATAATGTGTGACCAATACACCGGGGTGTGAAAACACCGCCCCGGTGTATTGGTGTTTCTACGATGTTGTAAAGGAAAGATGAAAACCCATGGCTAAAACGACACTGCGCCAGATCGAAGACCGCCTCCGGGGAATGTTTACTCCGGGCGAGCAGCGCAAACTGGTATTCTGGTACGATGAATCGGCCAGCTTTGAGAACGAAGTGAATCAGCTCGACCTCCCCGGTGTGACGGTATACCGCATGGAGCCCCGCACCCAGTTTGCCACCAAGTGGATGCTGGAGATCGACCACCCGGACGAGAGCTTTCTGATCTATGCGCCCTTTGCAAAGCCCCCACTGGAGGAAAACCATCTTGCGGATATGCTGTGCTACTCGCAGGAATACTCCACCGACAAGGCGACCATGATCGCACAGGACTTTGATCTGGATGAAAGAACCCGGCTCTTTGTGCAGGAACATATCAACTTCTTTGCAGCGCAGGATCGCACGAAACGGTTCTACGATCTGGGTACGCCTGCCTATACGGAAGAAACCTTTGCGCTGGCCATGATGGCGGTGCTGTGCAAGTGCCCGCCCAAGCCGGAGGAACTGGTACGCCATGTTCTGCGCGGTGCGCTGGATGCCGGGAACGAATCCTTGCAGCTTTTTGAGAAATTCGGGCTGGCAACGGATTTCTGGTTGGTCTGCAAACGGCTGTTTGGCTACAATCCGGCCGGGAAGAACCTGAAAGATCTGGTCACCTGCCTATTTGCCACCTATGCTGCCCACGCACTGGACATTGATGCCCCGGATGAATGGCTGGATCGCAGCCTGCCGCAGGAGGGCGAGGTTCTGAATTTCCTTGACAGCATGATGAACTATCTGCCAAATCAGCCGTATTTTGAGCGGTTCTCAGCAACGGCTGCGCAGGAGCTGAACGTCATGCAGGTTCTGGGGCAGTTGCAGCACACGAATCCCGACTTATTGCTGGACTGTACGGTGTTCGCTGCGGCAGAGACACAGATCAGCAGCTGGATCATGAACCGCCTGATGGAAGAAAACACATCGGCAACCCTGAAGGGGTACAGCATCCGGCAGATCTGCGAGGAGCGCAGCAAGACCTACTTTGGCGCAAAGGATGCCCAGAAAGAGCTGTATTGCCTGCTGGCCAATGCCTGCACCGTTCTGGAGGCAGTGCATTTCGTCCCGACAGATGGCGTTGATGCACTGGCGGCGCAGTATAGTGGCAGCGCATGGCAGGTGGATACGGCTTATCGGAAGTTCTACCTGAGCTATGGAAAAGTCATCCGTACACAGGAGATTGAAAAGCTGCAAGCACTTGTGGAAAAAGTGTATACCAGCTGCTTCCTCGATCCACTGGCGGTGCGTTGGTGCCAGAGCCTGTCCCACGATCTGACCACCTTCCAGACGGAGCGTCAGACCCATTTTTACAGCAAGAATGTCAGTGGGACACGGGAGCGCGTGGTGGTGTTTATCTCGGATGCCATGCGGTACGAAGTGGCACAGCAGCTTTTTGAAACGCTGGCGATGGATGCAAAATGCACGGCAAAGCTGACCCAGGCTGTCAGCACAGTGCCCTCCTATACACAGCTCGGCATGGCAGCACTGCTGCCTCATGTCAGTCTGGAGATTCAGCCTGACAGCACCGTAACCATCCTTGGAAAGAAAACGGTGGGCACTGCTGCACGGGAAAGCATCCTGCAAGCGGCAGAGAAAAACAGCAGCTGCATCCAGTTCGACCAGATGCAGAATATGCGCCGCGACGAACTGCGCAGCTACTTCTCTGGCAAGACGCTGGTGTATGTTTACCACAACCAGATCGATGCCCGCGGCGATGAGGCCCGCACGGAAAACGAGGTCTTTTCTGCCTGCGCGGAGGCTGTGGAAGAACTGTACACGGAAATCCGCCGCCTGACCGACAATGCGAACATCCGGCACTTTATCGTAACGGCAGACCATGGGTTCCTGTATAAGCACGACCCAATTATGGAGAGCGATAAAGTCATCAATCTGCCACAGGCAGAAATCAAAAACAAGCGTTTTATGATTTCTGATGATACGCAGCCGGTGGCCGGAGCCGTGGGCTACCGCTTGGGGGATGTGCTGGATACAGCGGATAACCGCACGGTATACACCCCGCTTGGCAGTTCTATTTTCAAGTGTGCTGGCGGCGGGCAGAACTATGTGCATGGCGGTGCCTCTGTGCAGGAGATGCTGGTGCCGGTGCTGGACGTCCGCACGCAGGCCGGTCATGTTGAAACACAGAAAGCGGGTGTTTCGCTTCTGCCTACCCCGCCGACCCTGATGTCCGGCAAGGTCGTACTGAAATTCCTGCAAGCGGACCTTGTGACCGACACGACGCTGCCTGCTTCTTATGAAGTCCGCATCATCAATGAAATGGACAATCAGGTGTCCACCAAGCGGACGATCCTCGCGGATAAAAAGGCCGGATGCGCAGATGAAGAACGCTATACAGAGGTCGTTCTCACGCTGAAAAAACTGCCCTACGCGCTTGAAAACAACTATTATTTCCTGCTGACCGACAAAGACACCGGTGCCGTGATTGAAAAGCGCCCGGTGAAGATTGATATTGCGAAGTGATTCAAAGGGGAATGTACTATGGAATATCTGGATATTGTAGCGAAAATGAGTGTATATGTCACGAAAGCGGGCCGGGTTGCCTGTGCGTGGCTGAAACCTCGGTTGAAGATGGTCGACCGAGAGGACTGGTGGAACACGACGGTCCTTTCCGGGATGTCGGAGATGCAGCTGTATAATATTGAGCGGGATGGAACTACGACCCTGGACGGTCTGGATGCAGCGGCATTGCTCACTGTGCTGAAAAAGAACTGGCACGCATTGGCTTTGCTGGAATATTTTCCGAATTATCATGAAATGCGAGACAGCGTTTATGCTATGCAGGATGTCCGCAGACATTGGGCTCATGTCAAAGTGAATGTTACTTATCCGTTGGAGGTGATCCGCCGCGATTTGTCGACCTGTATCAACTTTATGGAGTTGTTCGGTGGAAGCCGCGAAGAAATTGCAGAAACCAAAAATTTCCGTGCACTGGTTCTTGATCCGGGACGCGCTGATCCAATCTGCATTCCGGAACCGTCCGGAAGAATGGCTGCACAGGCTACCCGCCCTGCTGTGCAGCCTGCTTCTGTCAAGGTTCTGGCAAACCCGTTTGTTGTTGGTGCAAAGGTCGTAAGAAAAAGCAATCCTGATCAGATCGGACAGATCGGCAGCATCCGGGGAAGTGGAGATGCTGCGGAATATGAAGTCCTGTTTATGGATACCGGCTTCGGGACCTATTATGCAGACCAGCTTCTTCTTGCGGATGCTCTGCCGGAGCGCTGCAATGTCACCATCGATGAATTGAAGGTTCTCCTGACCGCCCAGCAGCTCTGCAGCCCCACCAACGACCAGCTGTACTCTCTGAACGCCGCCCGTGTGGACTTTGTGCCCTATCAGTTCCGCCCGGCCCTGAAGATGATCCACGCGGAGCGTCCGCGAATTCTTGTTGCAGACAGCGTCGGTGTTGGTAAAACCATTGAGGCTGGCTTGATCCTCCGCGAATTGCAGGCACGCAACGATGATTTCGAGTCGGTGCTGATCATCTGCCCCAAGCCGCTGGTTGCCGAACACAAGTGGCGCTCTGAGATGAAGCGGTTTGACGAGAACTTCACGGAGCTGGATGGTGCTTCACTCCGGGAGGCGATCAACGAGTGTGACAAAGACGGCGAATGGCCGGTCGCTCTGCGCAAAACGATCCTGCCTTATTCTCTGATGACCAAGGAACTGCTGAACGGCAAAGGTCGCCAGAAAGGTCTGCTGGATCTGGAAGAACCAGTTCATTTTGATCTGGTGATCATCGATGAGGCCCACCACATCCGCCACCCGGATACAGGGGCTTATCAGGTCGCACGTTATTTTACGGACAATGCCGATGCCGTTGTCATGCTGACGGCAACGCCGGTCCAGACAGGTGATGATGACCTGTATACCTTGCTGAACGCTCTCCGCCCGGATGTCGTCCTAGATAAGAAAACATTCAAGGAAATGCAGGAGCCGAATGCCGAGATCAATGCAGCAGCAAAGCTGATCCGCCATCAGGCCGAAAACTGGCGTTCGGAGGCTGCAGAGCACCTTGCCTGTGCTGCACAGACCAGCTGGGGGCACAGCGTCATCGAAGACAACCCGACCTATAAAAATGTCATGGCAAAGCTCAAGAGCGGGCAGCCGATCGACCGTGCTGCACGTGTGGGGATCCTTCAGGATGTGGATTATGAGTGCACCAGAAAGCGGCTCGAAGAGGGCGATTATATCGTCATGGTGTCCGATGGCGTGATGGATGCCCTGCCGCAGATGGATGCGGAGGAGATGATCAAAGATTATCTTCTGCAAAGTGAAACGGAAAATGCAAAAGAACTTGCCAGATCCCTGCTGAACTATGTATTACAGTCGGACAGGCAGCAGGCAAGAGATGATATGACCGTTCTGGTGGGCGGTATGAGAAGAAGATAGAGAGAACATATGAGACAGGTACAAAATTTTATCAGAGAACAGAAGATGATCATGCCGGGAGATTTTGTCATTGCCGGAGTTTCGGGGGGAGCAGATTCTGTCTGCCTTTTCTTTGAACTGCTTGCATATCAGAAAGAGATCCCGTTTTCCATGGAAGTTGTGCACATCGAACATGGAATCCGTGGACAGGACAGCCTTGCAGATGCGAACTATGTGGAAAACCTCTGCA
>ERZ791571.1307-NODE-1307-length-12068-cov-8.852077_pt1 | contig 12068 bp, 11 predicted proteins | sample MGYA00509972_ERZ791571 | MGnify/ENA primary metagenome ERZ791571 (study PRJEB30046, sample SAMN00791936) | human gut metagenome | study: EMG produced TPA metagenomics assembly of the A metagenome-wide association study of gut microbiota in type 2... | reverse complement strand
GGGCGAGGGTCCACCCGTTCCCATCCCGAACACGGAAGTTAAGCTCGCTTCTGCCGACAATACTTGGCTGGAGACGGCCCGGAAAGATAGGTAGCGCCAACATGGAGAGAAGCCACTCAAGAGAGTGGCTTCTTTTTTTATATTCATACTGCGGGAGTGCAATTCACTGTTCGAAATCCGCGACAATACGTTACAATACCCCTATCAAGAGAGATAGGGGTATTTTTATTATGGAACATTTATATGACCGACAAGATGGTCGAAGCCTATTTGAAAGCACTTGAAAACGAAGAGCGCGCCGCGGCGACGATCGAGAAATACCGCCGTGCGCTGTTGAGTTTTGCTGCGTTCCTGTGCGGTGCGAAGGTCACTTCGGAAACGATTCGGCTCTGGAAGGACGACCTGCGCGCGAGAAACTACGTGCCGTCGACCATCAACACTTATCTGGCAGCGCTGAACGGATTCTTCCATTTCTGCGGCTGGGCGGATTGCTGCGCACGGTTTCTCAAGATCCAGCGCTGCCTGTTTCGCGACAGCAGGCAGGAGCTAACGCGAGGGGAATATGAGAGGTTGGTCGCTGCGGCGGAGGCCACGGGCGACCGCGCCCTCGCGCTTCTGATGGAGACCATCTGCTCCACCAGCATCCGCGTCAGCGAGGTGCAGTAGATTACGGTTGAGGCCGCGAAGAACGGCAAAACAGAAATTGCGCTCAAAGGCAAAATCCGCACGATCCTATCGCGCCTATCAGGGCAAGTAAATCCAACTGAAAAAAGCGGCGGTTCATCAGAACCGCTGCTTTTTTGCGCCGCATTGACAAGCGCTCCCGCCCTCGGTATACTATGACTAAAAGCAAGACGGCAGTCAAAAATGCAGACGAGTTTGAGAGATTAAACTCGAAAATGGGAGAGCAAATGAAGTATCTTGGAAAGCCTGCGGGCATGTGGACGCTGTTTGCCGGATCGTTTGAAAAGCACCTGACGGTCGAATTCGACCTGACCGCGGAGCAGGCGAAGGACGTTGCGGCGCGTGCCAAAAAGAAATATCGCGAGATCATCGCGAAGCTGCCGGAATTTGACAAGCGCGACCGCTTCGAAATGAACATCGTCAACTGCGCGATGCTCGCCGCGTTTATCCTGTGCATGCCGCAGCGGCCGGACATCAAAACGCTGACGGACTACTACGCCGCGGCGATGATGACGCCTACGATGAAGGCTTTCTGCCGCGCGAGCGGAAAGAAAAAGTTCACGCCCAAGGACATCGAGGGCATGAAGGCGACGGCGAAGCTGCGCGCGGGCGATCACAACCCCTATTCGTGGAACATGGACTTTTTCGAGTACGAGGACGGCAGCGGCTACGAGGCGCGCTTCACGACCTGCGGCATCTGCACGCTGATGCAGGTGTTGGGGCTCTACGATCTGACGCCCGCGCTGTGCCATCTCGACTACACGATGAGCGACGCGGGCGGCGCGTCGGATTTCGTGCGCGAGTACACGCTCGCCTCCGGCGGCCCCTACTGCGACTGCGGGTATCACAAAAAGCAGTGAAAAAACAAAAAGGATGCGTCTTTCGATGCATCCTTTTTCCTTTCTGTAGGGGACTCAATCTTCGTTGTAGGCATCCGAGGCCTTGATGCGCTGGTACATGTCCTGCATCTGGCGGTCGATCTCAGCGATCTTGCCCGCGCATTCGAACATCTCCTCGTTGATGCCCTCGGGCAGCTTCGTTTTGTCGACCTTGTAGCGGATATCGTGCTCAAGGCTTGCCCAGAAGTCCATGGCGATCGTGCGCAGCTGGATCTCCGCCACGACGTATTCCGTCCGGTCGGAGAGGTAGACGGGCACCTTGATGTCCATGTGCAGCGAGCGGTAGCCGTTGTAGTTCGGCGTCTGGATGTAGTCCTGTTTTTTGATGATCTCCACATCCGTCTGCCGCGCCAGCATCTCGCCCACGCGGTAGACATCGTCGATGTAGCTGCAAACGACGCGCACGCCCGCGATGTCGTTGATGTTTTTTCGCGCGGACTCGATCGAGAGCGGCAGGCCACGCTTGATGAGCTTGGCGACGATGCTCGATTGCGATTTGACGCGCCCGTCGATGTGATGAATGGGATTGCGTGCATAAAGAACATTGAATTCACTGTTGAGAATATTGAATTTCAACGTGAGCTGCCGAACCGCCGCGTCATAGAGATTCTGCATGACAAGAAAGTCATGCGGATCTTCGCAGAGTGCGGCGCCGTTCCCCGTTCGATTCATTCTGAGCCTTCCTTTCCATCGGAAGCGTCAACGCCCGCCCGATGAGCTTTTGTTCCTTTCAGTATAGCAGACGATCACCGCCGCGCCAAGGGGAGAAATGTTGATTTTCCGCAAAAGTCTGCGCGAAAAAAGCAGCGGGCGGGAGAAACTACCAAGCGACGGGCAAAAGAACTTGCAATGCAGCGCAAGCCATTCTATAATTAACCTGAAAGGATATGCACAGCGTTCGGCACTTCCGCTCCGGTGGCAGAGCGAACGCGCGGAAGGTGCAGAAAAGAACAATGGATAAAAAAGGAAAACAGCAATTTCTTCTGGTCGCGTTCGGCGTGGCGCTCTATGCCGCGCTGATGAATCTCAACGAAGTCGCGGCGTTTCTCACGAGGCTCGCTACCCTCTTCACGCCGGTGATCATAGGGTTATTGATGGCGTTTGTCCTCAGTGTGCCGATGCAGGGCATCGCAGGACGTTTGACGCGCCTGATGCCAAAGGCAAAGGAAAAACACATTGACCTTCTCAGCCTGCTGCTGACGCTTTTGTGCGTGGTCATCGTCGTGGTACTGCTGTGCGTTCTGGCGCTGCCGCAGCTTGCCGCGTCGCTCAAGAGCATCGGCACACTGGTCAGGGAGAACTGGCCGGACTGGGCGCGCCTCCTCTCGGATCACGGCGTGGATACAAGCGAGCTCACCGATCGCATCGCCGCGCTCGATTGGAAAACGGTGCTGGAAAAGGCGCTTACCGGCGCCGGCGCGCTGATCGACTCGGTGGTGGATCTTGCCGGTACCACAGTCTCGGCGGTGGCCAACGTCACCTTTGCTATCGTCATCATGTTTTATGTGCTGCTCGACCGGCGCAGCCTTGCTAAACAGAGCCGCAGACTCCTCTACGCCAACCTGAGCGAGCGAAAGGCCGATCAGGTCTGCCGCATCGCGCGCCTGACGCACACCACCTACGCCCGTTTCCTGTCCGGGCAGTGCGTGGAGGTCGTGATCCTCGGCACGATGATCTTTCTCGCGTTCTCCCTGTGCGGCATTCCCTACGCGGGGCTGACCGCCGCGCTGACGGCGGCCTTCGCCTTTGTTCCCTACATCGGCGCGCTGGCCTCCTGCGCAATCGGCGTACTGCTGACGCTGCTTGCCCAGCCGGAGAAGGCGCTGCTGTGCCTGATCGTCTATCAGGCGGTGCAGTTCACGGAAAATCAGTTCATCTACCCGCATGTGGTTGGCAGCAGCGTGGGGCTTGCGCCGCTGTGGACGCTCCTTGCGGCATTGCTTGGCGGCAAGCTCTTCGGCCTTGTCGGTATTGTGTTTTTCATTCCCCTCACGGCGGTAGTACTCCAGCTCGTACATGAGCACACCGCACAGCAGCTTTCGGAAAAGAAACTCGACCGCGAGGATCTGATCGAATAACAAAAAAGGACGACAGCTAAAAATAGCTGTCGTCCTTTTTTGTGCGGTCACGACTGCGCCATGCGCTCGAGGAGCTGGAAGGCCTCTTCGAGCTTGGGGTCGATATGGTCGGTCTGCAAAGCCTCGCGCACGCAGCCTTCGATGTGCGCGCGCATGATCTGCTGGTTGGCGCTTTTGAGGAGCGACTGCGTGGCGAGAAGCTGGTTGGAGATGTCCACGCAGTAGCGGTCGTCGTCGATCATCTGCAAAATGCCGTCGAGCTGGCCGCGGGCAATTTTCAGCTTGCGGCGGACGGAATCACGATCGGCTCTCATGGCCTTAGCGGATGGAGACGGCCTGATAGCCCGCCTCATCGACCGCGGCCTTGAGCGCCGCGTCGGTTACGCTGCCGTCCACGCTGACGGTGGCGGACTTGCTCTCGAGATCGACCTTTGCCTCCTTCACGCCGGGGACGGCGGAAAGCGCCTGCTGAACGTGATTCACGCAATGCATGCAGGCCATGCCCTCAATGCTGATGACTTTTTCCATGTTTGTTTCTCCTTTTTCATTACTTGCCATAATTTCCTTGCTTGCTATCTCCACTCCGCGATCCGACGGAGAAGAAACCGTTTTCGGTGCTGCCTCCGTGTGCTTGGCCTTGAACCAGCGCAGACGCAGCGCATTGCTCACCACAAACACCGAGCTGAAGCTCATCGCGAGCGCGCCGAGCATCGGGTTCATCTTGAGCTGGAAGGCGGGGTAGAACACGCCCGCCGCGATGGGAATGCCGATGGCGTTGTAGAAGAACGCCCAGAAGAGGTTTTCCTTGATGTTGCGGATGACCGCACGGCTCAACTGCACGGCGGTCGAGACGTCGAGAAGGTCACTGCGCATCAGCACAATATCTGCCGACTCGATGGCGACGTCCGTACCGGCGCCGATGGCAATGCCGACGTCTGCGCGCGCAAGGGCGGGCGCATCGTTGATGCCGTCACCGACCATGGCGACCTTCTTGCCGCCCTCCTGTAAGCGGCGGATCTCGCGTTCCTTATCCTGCGGCAGCACCTCGGCCACGACGCGGTCCACGCCGACCTGACGGCGGATGGCCTCGGCGGTCTTGGCGTTGTCGCCCGTGAGCATGACGACTTCAATGCCCATGCTCGAGAGCTCGGCGATGGCCTGCGCGCTCGTGGGCTTGACGACATCGGCTACGGCGATGAGGCCGATGAGCTTGCCGTCCAGCGCAAAGTAGAGCGGCGTCTTGCCGTCCTCAGCCAGCGCTTCGCCTTGTGCGAGCAGCTCACTGTTTTCGATGCGGTTTGCTTCCATCATGCGGCGGTTGCCGGCAAGGCAGAGCTGGCCCTCGACCTCGCCGCGGATGCCCTGACCGGGGATCTGCTCAAATTTGTCGACGGACAGGAACGTGAGCGATTCCTTCTCCGCCTCGGCCACGATGGCCTCGGAAAGCGGATGCTCGGAGAGCTTTTCGAGCGACGCGGCGACGGAGAGAAGTTTGTCCCTGCCGATGCCGCCGTCGACGACGTCGGTGACGACGGGCTTGCCCTGCGTGATGGTGCCGGTCTTGTCGAGCACGACGGTGTTGACGCTGTGCGTCGTCTCAAGCGCTTCGGCAGACTTGATGAGGATGCCGTTCACCGCGCCGCGGCCCGTGCCGACCATGATGGCCGTCGGCGTGGCGAGACCCAGCGCGCAGGGGCAGCTGATGACGAGAACGGAAATACCGATGGACAGCGCAAATTCCACGCTGTGGCCCGTCAGCAGCCATGCTGCCGTTGCGATGACGGCGATCGTGATGACGACGGGGACGAACACGCCGCTGACCTTATCGGCGAGCTTGGCGATGGGCGCTTTGGAGCTCGTGGCCTCGTCCACAAGGCGTACGATCTGGGAAAGGGCGGTATCGTCGCCGACTTTGGTCGCGCGCATCTTGAAATAGCCGGATTTGTTGATGGTCGCGCCGATGACGCTGTCTCCCGCCTGCTTTTCGACGGGGATGCTCTCGCCCGTCAGCGCGGATTCGTCGACCGAAGACGTTCCCTCGAGCACGACGCCGTCGACGGGGACGCTCTCGCCCGCCTTGACGATCAGCACGTCGCCGAGTTGGACCTCCTCGACGGGGATGACGCTCTCGACGCCGTTGCGCTCGACCGTCGCGGTCTTGGGCGCAAGGTCCATGAGCTTTGTGATGGCATCAGAGGTCTTGCCCTTGGCGCGGGCCTCCATCGTCTTGCCCATGGTGATGAGCGTCAGGATCGTGCCTGCGGACTCGAAGTACAGCTCCATCATATAGGTGTGCACCGTGTCCATGTCCATTCTTCCAAAGCCGATGCCGATCTTATAGATGGCGTAGATGCCGTACACGATGGCGGCGCTGGAGCCCAGTGCGATCAGCGAATCCATGTTCGGCGAGCGCTGCCACAGCGTCTTGAAGCCGACGATATAGTACTGGCGGTTGATATAGACGATGGGCAGCAGCAGCAAAAACTGCGTGAATGCGAACGTCATCGCATTTTCCATGCCGAGGAAGCACGCGGGCAGCGGCCAGCCCATCATGTGGCCCATCGAGAGATAGAACAGCGGGATGGTGAAGATGAGCGAGAGGGCGAGACGCTTTTTCATGTCGCTGTACGCCTTCTGTGCGGCGCTGGCGCCGCCGGTCTCGGCAGTCTGCGCGGCGGGGGCGCTGCCGGGCTTTGCATGCAGAGACGCACCGTAGCCCGCCTTTTCGACCGCGGCGATGATCTGCGCGGACGAAAGCTGGGATTCGTCGTATTCGACGACCATGCTGTTTTTCAGCAGGTTGACCGCGACCTGCTGCGCGCCGGGCTGCTTGGCGACGGCCTTTTCCACGCGGCTGGAGCAGGCGGCGCAGCTCATGCCGGTCACGTCATAGGTTTCCTTTTTCAATTTGATTCCTCCTTCGGGACAAATACAATACCCGCGTGGGGTATTTTTCATTTACCAACAGTATAGGTCGGAAATTGGCGGATTGTCAAGACCTCTTTTCGAGAAATTTCCGTTTGGGCGAAAGTTGCGGCGTTTCGGTCGGGAAAACTTACCGCCGCCGCGCCGCTGGACAGCTTGCATCCCTTATGGTAAACTGACGGCATGAGTTTTATGATAAGCAGGTGAAAAATGAAGCAAAAACATATCTTGAAATGGCTTGGCATCTCACTGGGCGTGTACCTTTTATATGGGGTGCTGACAGCCATTCTCGTCCCGCTGCCGCAGAAAGAGGCGACAGGGGAGCTGTGGAGCCAGTATGAAGCCCGATTGAGCGAGGACGCATCGCAGGAGCGCGTGAGGAGCATCGAGGATACGGACAGTGCGCTGCTCTGGCGCTTGCAGCTCATCGAGAGTGCGGAAAGGGAGGTCATCTTCTCGACCTTTGACCTGCGCGCGGACGGCAGCGGACAGGATTTGATGGCCGCGCTCTATGGCGCGGCGCAGCGCGGCGTGCGGGTGCGCGTCATCGTCGACGGGCTGAACGGTTTTCTGCATCTGCAAAACAGCGGCGTTCTCCGCGCCCTCGCGGCGGAGGAGAATGTGGAGGTGCGCTTTTATGATCCCATCGACCTGCTGCGCCCGTGGAAGCTCAACTACCGTCTGCACGACAAGTATCTGATCGCCGACGGAAGCAAATACATCCTCGGCGGAAGAAATTCGAACGATTTGTTCCTCGGCTCATATCAGGAGAACCAGAACATCGACCGCGACGTGCTCGTCGTGTCGGACGGGGGAGAGGGCAGCTCGGTCTCCCAGCTTTTGACGTATTTTGAAAGCGTCTGGTCGCAGCCGGAGAATCAGACCATCACAGGCAAGACGTCCTCGCAGACCGACGCGCTGCAGGAGCGCTACGCGGCGCTATGCGCGGTGCATGGAAAAGAGCTTGCCGCCGTCGACTGGGAGGTGGAGACCGCGGCGGTCACGCATGTGAGCCTTCTCAGCGGCTCGCCGCGCGCGGAGGCGAAAGCGCCTGAGCTGTGGGACGCGCTTGTCCGCCTGATGGCGCAGGGCGATGACATCCTGCTGCAAACGCCGTACATCATCTGCAACGACAAAATGTATAACGATTTGGAAGCACTTGCCGAGACGCGGCAGCTGCGCGTGCTGACGAATGCCGTTGAAAACGGCGCGAACCCGAGCGGCTGCTCGGACTACTTACGCGAAAAGCAAAATATTTTATCGCGCGGCGTCGACGTGTACGAGGTCGTCTGCGGCCAGTCGCTGCATACGAAGACGATTTTGATCGGAAACGATTTGAGCGTCGTCGGTTCATTCAACGCCGACATGCGCAGCGCATATCTCGACACGGAGCTGATGCTCGTCATCGAGAGCGAGGAGGTCAATGCCGCGCTGCGAGAAGAGAGCGGAAAATACATGGGCCAGAGCCGCCTCGCCCTGCACGACGGCGGCACGGAACACGGCGCGCGGTTTGAAGAAATGACGCTGCCTTGGGCAAAGCGCGCGCTGTATACGATTCTGAGCGTTGTCCAGCGCCCGATCCGCCACCTGCTGTAACGAAAAAACGCGGCATAGCGGAAAATGAGGGAAAGGAATGCGGATTTTGCCCGTATTTCCGTTTTTTCACCTTGCAAAAGACGTTCGGGTTTGCTATGATAAAAAATACGTATGGATACGTTCCGCTTTTTGTGGAGACAGAGGATAAGAAAGGAAGATCGTTATGATTTACACGACCGAAGTGCAGCATATGTGCCCCGTTGCGAAGGGCGCATATCACGGTCCGGCCCCGATCCCCGAAGAGGGCAAGTGGGTCCAGGCCAAGCAGATCGCCGATATTTCCGGCTTCACCCACGGCATCGGCTGGTGCGCGCCCCAGCAGGGCGCCTGCAAGCTGACGCTCAACGTCAAGGAGGGCGTCATTCAGGAGGCTCTGATCGAGACCATCGGCTGCTCGGGCATGACCCATTCTGCTGCCATGGCTTCCGAGATCCTGATCGGCAAGACCATTCTCGAAGCGCTGAACACCGACCTTGTTTGCGACGCCATCAACACCGCCATGCGCGAGCTGTTCCTGCAGATCGTCTACGGCCGCACCCAGTCCGCCTTCTCTGAGGACGGCCTTGCTGTCGGCGCGTCCCTTGAGGACCTCGGCAAGGGCCTTCGCTCCCAGGTCGGCACGATGTTCGCCACCGCCGAAAAGGGCCCCCGTTACCTCGAGATGGCCGAGGGCTACTGCTCCCGCGTCGCGCTCAACAAGGAAAACGAGATCGTCGGCTACGAGTTCATCAACCTCGGCAAGATGATGGACTTCATCAAAAAGGGTATCGATGCGAACGAAGCGCTCGAAAAGGCCAAGGGTCACTATGGTCAGTGGGACAACGCTGCCAAGTACATCGACCCGCGTCAGGAATAAGGAAGGGAGGACGAAACAATGGCTTTATTTGAAAACTACGAGAGAAGAATCGACAAGATCAACGGCGTCCTCGCTCAGTACGGTATCTCTTCCGTCGAAGAGTGCCGCGAGATCTGCAAGGCCAAGGGCGTTGACCCGTATGAGATCGTCAAGGGCATCCAGCCCATCTGCTTTGAAAACGCCTGCTGGGCGTACACCGTCGGCGCGGCCATCGCCATCAAGTCCGGCGTGAAGTCCGCGGCCGAAGCCGCCAAGATGATCGGCGTCGGCCTGCAGTCCTTCTGCATCGACGGCTCCGTCGCCGAGGACCGCAAGGTCGGTCTGGGCCACGGCAACCTCGGTGCGATGCTGCTGTCCGACGAGTCGAAGTGCTTTGCCTTCCTCGCCGGTCACGAGTCCTTCGCCGCCGCTGAGGGCGCGATCGGCATCGTCCGCAACGCCAACAAGGCCCGCAAGGAGCCCCTGCGCGTCATTCTGAACGGTCTCGGCAAGGACGCCGCTCAGATCATCTCCCGCATCAACGGCTTCACCTATGTTCAGACCCAGTTCGACTACTTCACCGGCAAGCTGAACATCGTGCGCGAGATCCGCTACAGCGAGACCGAGCGCGCCGACGTCCGCTGCTACGGCGCTGACGACGTCCGCGAGGGCGTTGCCATCATGCATTCCGAGGGCGTGGACGTCTCCATCACCGGTAACTCCACCAACCCGACCCGCTTCCAGCACCCCGTCGCCGGCACCTACAAGAAAGAGTGCATTGAGCAGGGCAAGAAGTATTTCTCCGTCGCCTCCGGCGGCGGCACGGGCCGTACCCTGCACCCGGACAACATGGCCGCCGGCCCTGCCTCCTACGGCATGACCGATACCATGGGCCGCATGCATTCCGACGCACAGTTCGCCGGCTCATCCTCCGTGCCCGCGCACGTGGAGATGATGGGCTTCCTCGGCATGGGCAACAACCCGATGGTCGGCGCCACCGTCGCCGTGGCCGTCGCCGTCGCGGAGAGCCTGAAGTAAGAGGGAAAACCGCAGGGTTTGTCCTTCCAAGGTTCCAAAACCTGATTTTTCATCAAACATAGGCAGGAAGCACATCTTCCGCACGAAAATGCGGAAGATGTGCTTCCTGTTTTTGCGTTTTTGGAGGGAAAAAACCGTGAAGAAAATCAGGATGTGCTTCCCGAATGAGAAGACGTTCAGGGAAGGGTTCGAAGAGTATATTTTGGACTGTAAGGCCCGCAATCTGCGGGATGGAACAATCAACCATTATCAGGAATCCATCAAGCAGATTTACAAGCGGATCACACCAGATACGCTGATCTCTTCGATGTGTCAGCAAACCATGGCAAACTTCTACATTTCACTGAGGGATGACCCTAGGCTGCTTATGAGCAGGTCATGGGCGAACCGGGCAAGTGCCTTGTTATTGGCGGCGGGACATATGCGCACTTTCTGAAAAATGGCGTGGCGTTTGGCGCTTCCCGATTAGGTGTAGATTATCGCATGCACGGTGCAAATGAGTACCTTGTGGCAGATGAGATCGTGCGAAGCGCGGAACTGTTTGCGCTGACCATCATTGCACTTTGCGGCGAACACGCTGAGCCGATGTAAAATGCGGTTATGTAAATAACACCAGTCGGTATGATCCGATGGGTGTTATTATTTGTGCTGTGTTTTTTGACAGACGAATCGGATTCTTGCAAAAATGCCCAAAGATGTCAATAGAATCCGTTCGCCTGCGCAAGAATTTTATGGCGTGCGGACAGAAAAGACTTTTTCGTGCTGCGAGACGGCGACAGACAGCAGATCTCATGGCGATAATGACGAATTTCTGTCATTGGAGTGTTTTTCGTAGGAATACATCTGTCCGCTCCTTGCAATTTCCTGCACATAAAGATATAATAAAGGCCGTTAATGAAAGCGCCTTTGCGGCCTGAGCAGAGAGAAGAGGATCGTAAGAGCGTTAGATTTTGAAAAGAAAGAAGATGCCCCTATGAATCCCTTTGTGAAGACCCTCAAAAAAATTGCCGCCGCGTATAACGGCGTCAGCCTGATTTTGCGCATCGCGATCGGCCTTGTCGTCGGCGTGATCCTGGCGCTGGTCTGTCCCGGCGCGACGTGGTTACGGGAGCTTGGCAACCTGTTTGTCGGCGCGCTCAAGGGCATTGCCCCCGTGCTGGTGTTCGTCATCGTGGCGAGCGCGCTGGCGCAGGGCACCTCCAAGCTCGACCGCCGCTTCGGTACGGTCGTGTGGCTCTATATGCTCACGACGTTCCTCGCCGCCATTTTAAGCGTTGTGACGAGCACAATCTTCCCGCAGACGCTGGTGTTTCCCGAGGCGGCCGAGGCGGAGGTCATCCCGCAGGGCCTTGGCGAGGTCATGCACACGCTGCTGTCCAACATCGTCTCGAACCCCATCTCCGCCATTATGAACGGCAATTACATCGGTATTCTGATGTGGGCCTGCCTCTTCGGCGTTGCGATGAAGAAGCTCGGTGCGGACTCCACAAAGGTCTTCCTGAGCAATGTGTCCGACGCGGTCTCGACCATCGTGCGCTGGATCATCAACCTTGCGCCGTTTGGCATCATGGGCCTCGTGTTTACCAATGTTGTGAGCAACGGCCTTGCGATCTTCACGCAGTACGGCAAGCTCCTGCTCCTGCTGGTGGGCACGATGCTCTTCATGGCGCTCATCATCAACCCCATCATCATCTTCATCTATCTGCGCTGCAATCCCTATCCGCTGGTGTTCCGCTGCCTGCGTGAAAGCGGCCTGACGGCGTTCTTCACCCGCTCTTCCGCGGCGAATATCCCCGTGAACATGGCGATGTGCGAAAAGCTCGGCTTGGACAAGGACTTCTACTCCGTCTCTATCCCCCTCGGCGCGACGATCAACATGGACGGCGCGGCCATCACCATCACCATCATGACGCTGGCCGCGGCCAATACGCTGGGTATGCAGGTCTCGCTGCCTGCGGCGATTTTGCTCTCGATCATGTCGGCCCTCGGCGCGTGCGGCGCTTCCGGCGTGGC
>ERZ791571.1278-NODE-1278-length-12332-cov-3.567891_pt1 | contig 12332 bp, 7 predicted proteins | sample MGYA00509972_ERZ791571 | MGnify/ENA primary metagenome ERZ791571 (study PRJEB30046, sample SAMN00791936) | human gut metagenome | study: EMG produced TPA metagenomics assembly of the A metagenome-wide association study of gut microbiota in type 2... | reverse complement strand
TGCCAGGTTTTGCAGCTGGAGCCTGCCGCCAAGCGCACGATTGGGCTGGCGTGCCTGTCGCGGACAGCGCTCTCCCCCGCCGCCCGGGAATTTGTGGAGCACGCGCGGGCGTTTGCAAGGAAGCGGTGACCCACGCGGTAGAGGCCGGACATACCCGGCCCGCAGGGTTACGGTATTGCCCAAGGTTTCTCACTGCCGTAAACGGGCACGGCGGCCAGAGGGCTGGCCGCCCTACATGTGTCCCGGAAATATTTCATTGCGCAGTGCAGCAAAACACCCCCGTGCCGTTAAATCGGCACAGGGGTGTTTTTACTTAGTTTCCCTCATCGTACTCCGCTACGGGCACATTCGCGTACTCGTCGGGGAGGTCGGGGGGCAGGGTCTGCATGTACTCGTGCATGGCCTCGGCCACGTTCTTGCTGTAGGCGACGGCCTCGACGACGGTGCGCGCACCCTTGACGGCATCGCCGCTGGCAAAGATGCCGGGGATGCTCGTGCGGCCCACCTCGTCGGTCTCAAACAGGCCGCGCGGGGTGGTTTTCAAATCCTTCGTGCTGTCGGTGATCGTCGTGCAGGGGCCCTGGCTGATGGACACAATGACACTATCCGCCGGGTAGAGCTTTTCGGTGCCGGGGATCTCGGTCAGCGTGCCGTCCTCGGCCTCGTTCAGGTCGATAAAGACGACGCCCTTGTCGGTGATCTCCAACGGCTTTTTGTTAAAGATGAAGTTCACGCCCTCCAGCTTGGCATAGCTTGCCTCGTACTCGCTGGCCGTAATGTGGCTGGACAGCGAGAAGCACTCGAGATGCCGCGTGCCGTGGCGGATGGCGGTGCGTGCCACGTCCATGGCCGCGTTGCCCGCGCCGATGACGATGACCCGATTGCCCAGGTGGTAGACATCGGGGTTCTGCAGATAGTTGATGGCGTAGTGCACGTTGCCGAGGCTCTCGCCCTTGATATGCAGCGTGTTGGGCCGCCAGACACCGGTGCCGATGAAGATGGCCTTGTAGCCGTCGCGGAACAGATCCTCAATTTTCAGCGCCTTGCCCACGTCGGTGTTGGGGCGGACCTTGATGCCCTTTAAGCGCAGATGGCGGTACTCGAAATCGTCCAGCACGGTCTTGGGCAGGCGGAACTCCGGGATGCCGTAGCGCAGCACGCCGCCGATCTTATCGTGGCTCTCAAAGATCGTGACGTCGTAGCCGTAGCGTGCCAAGATGACCGCAATGGTCAGGCCCGCCGGGCCGGAGCCGATGATGGCGGCCTTTTTGCCGTTGGACGGCGCGGGACCCTGGGTCATTTGGCTGGCGTAGGTGGACGAGATGTAGTTCTCGATGACCGAGAAGTGCACCGGCGCACCTTTGATGCCGCGCACGCAATGGCCCTCGCACTGGTTTTCGTGGTTGCAGACCAGCGAGCAGACCGTCGTCAGGGGGTTGTTCTCAAACAGCATACGGCCCGCTTCGTCGAGCTTGTTGGCCTTCAAAAGGCGGATGACCTCGGGAATATTGGTGTGGATCGGGCAGCCCTGCTGGCAGCGGGGCACCTTGCAGCCAAGGCAGTGGTTTGCTTCGTCCATTACGTGCAGCGCCATGTTTTACTCCTTCATTTCGCACCGATTTTGCGCGTTAAAAATGCAACAATGTTGTATCACGCGCATTTTTTATCCATATAGAATTATATTACCACCGGCTTAGCCGTGAACGCAAGCCCCATAGGCTGAATTTTTTCTCTGCATAATGACGAAAAATCAACTGCCTTATTATGCAGTCTGCTGATTTTTGCTGCCTCCGGGCCGGTGCGGGCCAGGTCTGCCAGCGCTGTCGCGGCGGGCAGCGACGCCTGTTTTAAACGCGGCAGCGCCGCTTTGACCTTCACAAAACACTTAAGAATAATGAAACAGGATGGAGTAAGTATGAAAACACTGACATTAAAAAATAAATTTCAGACAAACGCGACGCTGCTGCCAAACGATTTTATCGACAATTACATGGTCAATGCCAACGGCGAATTTATAAAAGTATATCTTTTTCTTCTGCGGCATGCCGAAGACGACAATCCTGCGCTGACACTTTCTATGATTGCAGATTGTCTCAACAATACGGAAAAAGACATCTTGCGGGCGCTTAGATATTGGGAATCCGAAGGACTGCTCCGATCAGAATATGCGGCGGACGGAAAAATCACATCTCTCGAACTGCAAAGTTTTGCATGTGCATGGACTCCTCCCGCGTCCCGGAATACCGATTCTCCTGCCGGAGGCATTGCGCCGCAGACTGTCCGCTCCACGATACAAAATGTGTCCGACCGGAATCTTCCTTCTCAGCCTCAGTCAGATATTTCTTTATCTGCAGGTCTGACAGATCCGGTTCACTCTATACATAATAAAGAAGGGCTGCACACAGCTTCACGCCAGACAGCATCCGCTTCAAATGCATCCATTCAAAAAGCCGTCGCTATTGACGAATTTCGGGCACAAAAAGAAATAAAATCTCTCCTCTTTATTGCAGAACAATATTTGGGAAAAACATTAACACATACTGAAATGGAGACAATTACTTATTTTTATGATACACTGCATATGTCGGCAGATCTGATTGAGTATTTGATCGAATCTTGTGTAGAAAACGGACATAAAAGCATCCACTATATCAAAAAGGTCGCTTTTTCATGGGTCGAAGAAGGAATCGAGACAGTCTCTCAGGCAAAAGAGCAGTCTATGCTCTATTCCAGAAGCTGCTACACTGTACTGAATGCGTTCGGTATCAAAGGCAGAGGACCTGCTGCCTCAGAACTTGAATTTATCAAAAAATGGTCTGAGCAGTATGCATTTTCCTCTGACATTATCGCAGAGGCGTGCAGACGCACGATTACCTCTACACACCAGCCGAGCTTTGAATATGCCGATTCTATTCTGACAAAGTGGCATGAACACAATATCCGTCACTTAAAAGAGATCTCGGCGCTTGACGAAGCTCATCAGAAACAGAACTCTGCCGTAAGAACTGCCGCGCGGCAAAAACCTGTAACAAAGAATCTGAACAATTTTGAGCGCCGCAGTTACGATATGGAATCACTTGAAGAACAACTGCTGAAAAGCAATTAACAAAACGATTATCATTGAGCCAGACGGCAAGTAGAAGGAGTATCTCCATGGCACTTAAAAATTCACAATATTATGCACTGATGCGGGAGTACGAACAAACCAGATTGAAAAATCACGATCTTCAAATGAAGCGTTATGAAGAAGTTTACAAAAAACTTCCGGAATTCAAATCACTGGATGAATCGATTTCCATCCTTTCAGTGCAGTATGGCAAAAAAATGCTAAACGGCGATCCGAAAGCATTGTCTTCTCTCAAAGAAGAGCTTGCAATCCTGCGGCAGAACAAAAAGAACCTTCTTACTTCTGCCGGATTTCCCAAAGATTATCTGGAACCGATCTACGATTGTCCCGACTGCATGGACACCGGATATATCGGAAACGAAAAATGTCACTGTTTCAAACGCTCCGTTATTGAGCTTTTATATGAACAGTCCAATATCAAAGAATTTCCGACAGAAGCATCTTTCGACTATTTTGACCTTGATTTTTATCCGGCTTCCCAGTATGATAAAACAACGGGAAAAAACGCCCGCGCTATGATGGAAGAGACATTAAATATATGCCATCGCTTTATAAATAACTTCGGAAAGGAATTCAACAATCTCTTTTTCTATGGGAGCGTCGGAGTCGGAAAGACTTTCCTTTCCACCTGTATCGCCCGCGAAATCATGGAACGTGAATTTTCGGTTCTCTATTTCTCGGCGCCGCAGCTTTTCAGTGTACTTACGCAGACAAAATTTGACCGCAATGACGTCGATTCAAAAAATATGAATGACTATATATTCAACTGTGATCTTCTGATCATTGATGATCTTGGAAGCGAGTACACAAATGCGTTCATTGCCGCACAGTTTTTTACATGTATCAACGAACGTCTCATTCACAAGAAATCAACGATCATCTCAACAAATCTTTCTCTTGAATCGCTTGCCAATCTTTATACCGAGCGCTCTTTCTCGAGAATCACAAGCAGCTATGCATTGTTAAAGATAATCGGTGATGATATACGAATCAAGAAAAAATTAAAAAATAGGGAGGTACATTAATGTTACGCCGAACAGAACGAATTTTGGAAAATATTCCGGTAGGAAGTCTTGGTCTTATTTCCCTCACGGGATGTGAAGAACTGGGAAAGAAAGTAGATGACTATCTTGTAAAATGGAGACACGAAAGCGGAAATGCTTTTCGCGACGATATTGCATTTTCGGGATATGAAAAAGATTCTTATCTTCTTGATGCCCGCGTTCCGCGCTTTGGCTCAGGAGAAGCAAAAGGAGTTCTCGGAGAGTCCGTTCGCGGAAAAGATCTGTATCTTATGGTAGATGTATGTAATTACAGCATTACTTACTCTCTTGCGGGAAAGACAAATCACATGTCTCCTGACGATCATTTCCAGAACTTAAAGAGAATTATCGCTGCCATTGGCGGAAAAGGACGACGTATCAATGTTATCATGCCGTTTTTATATGAGAGCCGTCAGCACAAAAGAAGTTCCCGTGAATCACTCGACTGCGCTCTTGCTTTGCAGGAACTTGTACGCATGGGAGTTGAAAACATCATTACTTTTGACGCTCATGACCCACGTGTACAAAATGCGATCCCGCTGAGCGGATTTGAAACAGTTTCTCCGACATATCAGTTTATAAAAGGGCTTCTGCGCAATGTCAAAGACTTACAGATCGACGCAGATCATATGATGGCGATCAGTCCTGACGAGGGCGGAACAAACCGTGCCGTATATCTTGCCAACGTACTTGGCCTTGACATGGGTATGTTCTATAAACGCCGCGATTACACAAAGATTGTAGACGGACGTAATCCGATCGTTGCTCATGAATTCCTTGGCTCTTCCGTAGAGGGAAAAGATGTCATCATCATCGACGATATGATTTCTTCAGGAGACAGCATCATAGATGTCGCTACGGAACTGAAACAGCGTAAAGCAAACCGGATTTTCGCTGCGGCTACATTCGGTCTGTTTACAAACGGTATGGAGAAATTCGACAAAGCATATGAAGACGGTATTATTCACGGTATCCTTACGACAAACCTGATCTACCAGACACCGGAGCTTTTGTCTAAACCATATTACATCAACTGTGATATGAGCAAATATATTGCTCTTATCATCGATACATTGAATCATGACGGATCTCTTAGTTCTATTTTAAGTCCGAACGAAAGAATCCAGCATGTTCTTCAGAAATACAAAAACGGAGAGCCGGTCTAAGACCGCTCTCCATGCTTTTTTCATACTTTAAGCGAATAAATTACTATGAACAGACAAAACAACAAAACAGAACGAAAAAAAACGATTTCTGACACACTATTTACAGCTTTCATGCTCTTCACTGCGACTGCTGTTTCTTTTTGTTTCTTTCACTTAGGAAATAAAAATTCAGCAAACATCACTGTGATCTATACGCTTGCGCTCATTTTGACCGCTCTTAAGACGTCCGGATATGTATACGGCATTGTCGCCTCTTTATTCTGCGTCATCGCCGTTAATTTCCTTTTTTCTTATCCATTTTTTAAATTTAATTTTTCATTGGACGGATATCCTGTCACGTTTATCGGGATGCTCGCGATCACACTAATCACAAGCGCAACAACAACTTCTTTAAAACAACATCAAAAAGCCGCTGCGGAACGAGAAAAAGCGCTGGCAGAAGCTGATAAAGAAAAACTGCGTGCAAATCTTTTACGTGCCGTATCACATGATCTGCGAACACCACTCACAAGTATTATCGGCTCTTCCTCTTCTTATTTGGAAAACGGATCAGATATGACCGAATATGAACGAACCGAACTTGTATCAAATATTAAAGAGGATTCTGAATGGCTGCTGAATATGGTCGAGAATCTTCTTACGATCACGCGCATAGACAACAACTCTCAAGACAAAGTGAAGAAGTCTCCGGAAGTCGTCGAAGAAGTCGTTTCAGAGGCTATACAACGGCTCAGAAAACGGCTTTCGGACGTCCGTATCAAAGTCCATATGCCGAATGATTTTCTTATGATTCCCATGGACGCCACATTAATCGAACAGGTTCTCATTAATCTTCTGGAAAATGCTTCCGTTCATTCTGAAAGTACGGAAGAGATCGATCTGATCATTACACAGACAAAAGAGTGTGTTTCTTTTTCTGTCCGTGACTACGGAAAGGGAATCGATCCCGAACAGCTTCCTTATATATTTGAAGGTCAGCGCAGTTCCGGAAAAAATTCAGACCACCATAAAGGAATCGGAATCGGTCTGTCAATCTGTAAGACGATCATAGAAGCTCATGGAGGGAAATTAACCGCTGTCAATCACAAACACGGCGCCGAATTTATTTTTACACTTCCAAAAGAAAAGGAGGTTGAAGCAAATGCCTAAATTTTCAGTCTTAATCATTGAAGATGAAAAAAATATACAAACTTTCATGGGAAAGGTTTTAAAACGTCATGACTATCAGGTTCTTTATGCCGATACCGGTAAGCAAGGACTGGAAATGATCCGTTCCCGATGCCCGGATCTTATCCTTCTTGATCTGGGACTTCCGGACATGGACGGCTGTTCTATTATCCGGGACGTCCGTACATGGGCAAGTACTCCGATCATCGTTATTTCCGCCCGCACTGCCGAACGGGAAAAGGTTGCGGCTCTTGATCTGGGCGCTGATGATTATATTACAAAACCATTCGGAACTTCCGAGCTTCTTGCACGGATCCGCGCTTCCCTCAGACACAGCAATCGTCTGCTCACTGACAGCACCTTCTATATCCGTCCTTACCGACATAAGGATTTAATACTTGACTTTTCCAAACGGCTGCTCACGATTCGCGGCAATGCTGTCCATCTGACTCCGATCGAATATAAGATTGTAGCATATCTGGCGCAAAATTCCGGAAAAGTCATTACATATGCATCGATTCTTTCAAATGTATGGGGACCTTACGCTGATAATGACAATAAGATTCTTCGTGTCAACATGGCCAATATCCGCCGAAAAATCGAAGAAGATCCCGCACAGCCTCAATACATTTTTACCGAAGTCGGAGTCGGCTATCGTATGGCTGAAGATGAAGATGAGTAAATGTTAAAAACCCGCTAAGGTTTTTGCCGCTTTATTCCATTTTACACTTTGCTCCTTTAAAATAGAGACTGATTTGTTTTTATTTCATTTGTTTTGCACAGAAAATTATTTTTTTGTGTAAAACCGCAAAATTTATTTTAAGGAGTGACCTACAATGAATATCGGTTTAATTTTACTTATGCTAATCGGAGGCTCTGTCGGAGTTTTTTCTACACTCTACATTCTGATCAGCCTTCCTGTCATAATTTTTCTGAAGATTTATCGAAAAATTCGATTCGGAGCTTCTCTTTATGATTAAATAAAATCAATGATTTTCTTATCTTATGCATGTTTTTTACAGAGCTGAACAAAAAACTCCGTATACGTCACCGGGTTTTATCCCGAATCTGTATACGGAGTTTTTATTTTATCTTATTCTTTGTCTTTCTTGTTTATTATTCTTGCACTTTCTTGCTTAGCAGAACAATGATCTTTTATTCTTCTGTGACAAAAGCCTCTTCATCATCTGCTTCTTCTGTATCCATCACTTCATCCGTCAACGCTGTCTCTTCGTTTTCCAAACTTTCATTTACTGCATCTGCGCTTACTGCCTCAGCGTTTTCCACTTCTGCATTCTCTCCTTCTGCGCTCTCTTCAGTTTCAAGTTCCTCTGCCAGCATCGCTTCTGCTCTGGCATCTGTATTTAACGCTACGTCACGATATTTTTTCATACCCGTACCCGCCGGAATATGTTTACCGATAATTACGTTTTCTTTCAGACCGACAAGATGATCGACTTTTCCTTTGATTGCCGCTTCGGTAAGAACTTTCGTTGTTTCCTGGAAAGATGCGGCTGAAAGGAAGGAATCTGTAGCAAGTGAAGCTTTCGTAATACCAAGCATGATCTGCTCGCCTATAGCCGGCTCTTTTCCTTCTTCTTCAAGACGCTCGTTTACTTCATTGAATTCAAGAACGTCAACCATTGTTCCCGGAAGGAATTCTGTATCACCCTTCTCTTCGATGCGGACTTTCTTCAACATCTGGCGAACGATAACCTCGATATGCTTATCGTTGATCTCAACACCCTGCAGACGGTATACTCTCTGCACTTCCTGAAGCATATAATCCTGAACGGCTCTAAGACCTTTGATCTTCAGAATATCATGCGGATTTACACTACCTTCCGTCAGTTCGTCTCCGGCTTCAAGCATCACGCCGTCCTGTATTTTAATACGAGAACCGTACGGGATCAAATACGCCTTTGATTCGCCTGTCTCATCATTTGTAACGATGATCTCACGTTTCTTCTTCGTGTCGGAAATCATTGCGCGTCCGGCAAATTCCGTGATGATCGCAAGACCTTTCGGCTTTCTCGCCTCGAAAAGCTCCTCGACACGCGGAAGACCCTGTGTGATATCGTCACCGGCAACTCCTCCTGTATGGAACGTACGCATTGTAAGCTGTGTTCCCGGCTCACCGATCGACTGGGCAGCCACAATACCAACTGCTTCTCCGACCTGAACCGCTTCTCCTGTCGCCATGTTTGCTCCGTAACATTTTGCACATACGCCGTTCTTACATTTACATGTAAGGATCGTACGGATCTTCACTTTCTTCAGTGACTCGCCGTTCTCATCCACGCCTTTTTTCATAACGCGTTCCGCGCGGCGCGGTGTGATCATGTGGTTTGCTTTTACGAGTACATTTCCGTCTTTATCTTTGATGTCCTCACAGGAATAGCGTCCTGTAATACGCTCCTGAAGGCTCTCAATCTCTTCATTTCCATCCATAAATGCAGATACATACATTCCCGGAATCTCTTTTCCTTCTTCTGCACAATCAGAATCATGGATAATCAATTCCTGAGATACGTCTACAAGACGTCTCGTCAGGTAACCTGAATCGGCTGTACGAAGAGCCGTATCTGACAGACCTTTACGAGCACCATGAGCAGACATGAAATATTCAAGTACGTCAAGACCTTCACGGAAGTTTGATTTGATAGGCAACTCGATCGTACGTCCTGTCGTATCTGCCATAAGTCCACGCATACCTGCAAGCTGCTTGATCTGCTTATCAGATCCACGGGCTCCAGAGTCAGCCATCATAAAGATGTTATTATATTTATCAAGACCTGTCAGCAGAGCCTCTGTCAGCTTATCATCGGTTGCTTTCCAAGTTTCGACAACTTCTTTATAACGCTCTTCTTCTGTTATAAGACCACGTTTGTAATTCTTTGTGATTTTATCTACGGTATTCTGTGCTTCCTCGATCATCTGAGGTTTCTGCGGCGGCACCGTCATATCTGAAATTGATACAGTCATAGCCGCTCTTGTAGAGAATTTGTATCCGATTGCCTTTACATTGTCAAGCACTTCCGCTGTTTGTGTTGCTCCGTGAGTATTGATTACTTTTTCAAGAATCTGTTTCAACTGTTTCTTTCCGACATGGAAATCAACCTCGAGAAGCAGCTCGTTTCCTTCTACCTCTCGATCTACGAATCCAAGATCCTGCGGAATAATCTCATTAAACAAAAGACGTCCGAGTGTCGCATCGATCGTTCCTGTCTTCTCAGTTCCGTCCGGCATCATTCTAGTTACACGAACTTTGATTCGCGAGTGGAGCGTAATATATCCGTTCTCATATGCAAGAATTGCTTCGCTCATGCTCTTAAAGAACATTCCTTCGCCCTTTACTCCCGGTCTTTCCTGCGTCAGATAATAAATACCGAGAACCATATCCTGTGAAGGAACCGCCACCGGTCCTCCGTCAGACGGTTTCAGCAGGTTGTTCGGTGAAAGAAGCAAGAAACGGCACTCTGCCTGAGCTTCCTGTGACAGCGGAACGTGTACCGCCATCTGGTCACCGTCGAAGTCGGCATTGTACGCTGTACAAACGAGCGGATGGAGCTTGATTGCCTTACCTTCTACAAGAATCGGCTCAAATGCCTGGATACCGAGTCTGTGAAGCGTGGGGGCGCGGTTAAGCATAACCGGATGTTCCTTGATCACTTCCTCAAGAACATCCCAAACTTCCGGCTGAAGTCTCTCTACCATTTTCTTTGCATTTTTTATATTATGTGCTGTTCCGTTTGCCACAAGTTCTTTCATAACAAACGGTTTAAACAGTTCGATTGCCATCTCTTTCGGAAGACCGCACTGATAAATCTTAAGTTCCGGTCCTACGACGATAACAGAACGTCCCGAATAGTCGACACGTTTTCCAAGCAGGTTCTGACGGAAACGTCCGGATTTACCTTTCAGCATATCTGAAAGTGATTTCAGTGCTCTGTTTCCCGGGCCTGTAACCGGACGTCCACGGCGTCCGTTGTCGATCAAAGCGTCTACCGCTTCTTGAAGCATACGTTTTTCATTTCTTACAATAATGTCCGGCGCTCCAAGCTCAAGCAGTCTTTTCAGACGATTGTTTCTGTTAATGATTCTTCTGTACAGATCATTCAAATCACTTGTCGCAAAACGGCCTCCGTCAAGCTGTACCATAGGACGAAGATCCGGCGGAATAACCGGAATTGCAGAAAGGATCATCCATTCCGGACGGTTGCCCGACTCACGGAACGCCTCAACAACTTCAAGGCGTTTCACGATTCTCGCTCTCTTTTGACCTGTCGCATTTTCCAACCCTGCCTGAAGTTCTGCATATTCTTTTTCAAGATCGATGCTTTCCAGAAGTTCTTTGATTGCCTCGGCTCCCATGCCTACGCGGAATGAGCCGCTGCCCCACTTCTCTTTCTGTTCCTGATACTCTGTCTCAGAGAGAATCTGTTTATACTGAAGATCCGTCTCTCCTTTGTCGAGAACAATGTATGAAGCAAAGTAAAGCACTCTTTCCAATGTTCTCGGAGAGATATCAAGGATCAATCCCATACGGCTCGGAATTCCCTTGAAATACCAGATATGAGACACCGGAGCGGCAAGGGCGATATGCCCCATACGCTCACGACGCACACTTGCCTTTGTAACCTCGACGCCGCATCGGTCACAAACAACACCTTTGTAACGGATCTTTTTATATTTTCCACAATGACACTCCCAGTCTTTGCTCGGTCCGAAGATTCTCTCACAGAACAGTCCGTCTTTTTCCGGTTTTAATGTTCTGTAGTTGATCGTCTCCGGCTTTGTAACCTCACCTCTTGACCATTCCATGATCTTTTCCGGTGAAGCCAGACCGATCTTGATCGCGTCAAATGTTAACGGTTGATATTGTTGTTCATTATTGTTTGGCATATATTTGGATCCTCCTCTTATTCTTCCTCATAATCGGAATACTCGTCAAACTCAATGTCCACCGGGGCATCATCATCCGGCTCTTCCTCAGGTTCAACATCCTCGAGTTCCTCGCCTACAAACTCCTTCTCACTAAATCCGTGATCACCGAAAGATTCATTCTCATCACGGTACTTTCTGTCTCCTTCGATAATGTGACGCAGATCTGTCTCGCCGTAATCTACGTTCTCCATAATCTCTACTTCTGTATTGTCATCACGCAGGACACGCACATCCAACGCAAGAGACTGAAGCTCTTTTAAAAGCACCTTAAATGACTCCGGAATACCCGGTTCCGGTATATTTTCTCCTTTGATGATCGCCTCGTAAGTCTTCACACGACCTACAACGTCGTCGGACTTCACTGTCAGGATCTCCTGCAGTGTATAAGATGCGCCGTACGCCTCCAGCGCCCAAACTTCCATCTCTCCGAAACGCTGTCCGCCGAACTGTGCTTTACCACCGAGCGGCTGCTGCGTAACGAGGGAGTAAGGACCTGTAGAACGCGCATGGATCTTATCATCTACAAGATGGTGAAGTTTCAGGTAGTGCATGTGTCCGATTGTTACCGGACTGTCGAAATACTCACCTGTACGTCCGTCTCTCAAACGCACTTTACCGTCTCTTGAGAGCGGAACGCCTTTCCAAAGGTTTCTGTGTTCTCTATTGTCAGACAGGTACTGCAATACTTCCGGAAGAAGCTCCTGTCCATGCTTTTTCTCAAACTCTTCCCACTCAAGATTGACATAATCATTTGCCAGATCAAGAGTATCCATAATGTCGATCTCGTTTGCTCCGTCAAAGACAGGCGTAGAAATGTTAAATCCAAGAGCTTTCGCCGCAAGACTCAAGTGGATCTCAAGCACCTGTCCGATATTCATACGG
>ERZ791571.1274-NODE-1274-length-12371-cov-2.273303_pt1 | contig 12371 bp, 9 predicted proteins | sample MGYA00509972_ERZ791571 | MGnify/ENA primary metagenome ERZ791571 (study PRJEB30046, sample SAMN00791936) | human gut metagenome | study: EMG produced TPA metagenomics assembly of the A metagenome-wide association study of gut microbiota in type 2... | reverse complement strand
CTCATTGGGCGCAGAACACATTGGATGAAATATGGAAGTTTGCCAGGGAAGTCCGGGAAGAAACACTGCCGGAGGATGAAGCTGCATCTACGCATCTGAAAGAGAAGCTGTCTCATTTATCCCTGGAAGCACCTTGTCGGCAGTGCAGTCGCAACAGAGAAAAAGAGTCTGAAATAAATGGAAAATGCTATTTTGTGTCAGAAGGGCGTATGGGCTTTGAAACAGAGATCCAGAATTCCCATGCAGGATTGAAACCACTTGAAGGAATAACAGAATTTACCATGAGATTTGTACCTGGAACCTGCGAAATGAAGTTTTGCCAGCAGGGAAAAGAACATGAAGTTCTGATTGCTACAGATGGATCATGGAGATGGAACCGGCTTAAACTAGATGGAAGGGTAAATAGTGAGCTGTGTTTAAGTGGATATTGGGAAGATAAAAACTGTTTTGTAGTCCATGCAAGATGGATAGAAACCTGCTATGAAAATGAACTGAAGTTCTGCTTTGAAAAAGATCAGGTGCATATGAGTAGAATGAATAAAGTAGGACGATATATGACATCGCAACCGCTTATAGCGACGGCGCAGAAAGCCTGAAAATAAAAAGGACAAAAAGAGGTGATTTCATAAATGCTGAATAAGATCATGCTAATCACATACCCTGACTCTATGGGACATGATTTAAAAGATCTGCATCATATTTTGAACCGGTATTTTAAAGATGCAGTAAAAATGGTGCATATCCTGCCGTTTTTTCCTTCCAGTGGGGACCGTGGTTTTGCCCCGTTAGGATATGAAAAGGTATCAGAAGAGTTCGGAGACTGGGAAGATATCCGTATGCTTTCCGAAGAATATCCATTGATGTTTGACTATATGATCAATCATATCTCCGCACACAGTCCTTATTATCAGGATTTTTTAGAGAACAAAGATCAGTCGCCGTACAGAGGATTGTTTATCCGTTATAAGGATTTTTGGAAAAATGGAATGCCAACCCAGGAAGAAACGGATGCTATTTATAAGCGGAAGCCCAGAGCACCTTATGTTATGGCAGAGTTTGGGAATCAGACCCAGGAGGCAGTCTGGTGTACCTTTGGAGAGGAACAGATCGACCTTAACATGGAGACAGAGGAAGGAAAGCGCTTTTTGGAAGAAAATCTTCGCTGGCTGGCCAGACACGGTGCATCGCTTATCCGCCTGGACGCTTTTGCTTATGCTGTGAAACGACCGGGAACTTCCTGCTTTTTTGTGGAACCGGATATCTGGGAACTTCTTGAAAGATGTGCGAAAATTGCAGCTGAAGAAGGTGCCCAGATCCTTCCGGAGATCCATGAACATTTTTCAATCCAGCAAAAACTGGCATGCCGGGATTATTATGTGTATGACTTTGCGCTGCCAATGCTGCTTTTACATGCCATTTATTTTAAAAACAGTGAATATCTGAAGCACTGGTTTGAAATATGTCCGAGAAAGCAGTTTACAACGCTGGATACCCATGACGGAATTGGCGTAGTAGATGTCCGGGGGCTTTTGCCAGACGAGGAGATTGAAGCTGCGAAAGAGCATTTGTTTGAGTATGGCGCTAATGTAAAGCGTGTTTACAATACGGAGAAATACAATAATCTGGATATTTATCAGATTAATTGCACCTATTATTCGGCTCTTGGGGATGATGATAATGCTTATCTTTTAGCCAGAGCGATCCAGTTCTTTGCGCCAGGTACGCCTCAGGTTTATTATGTGGGACTACTGGCTGGAAAAAATGATATTTCTCTTTTGGAGGAGACGAAGGAAGGACGAAATATCAATCGTCATTATTATACGGAAGAAGAGATAGGACGGGAAGTTGAACGCCCGGTAGTAAAGCAATTGTTGGAACTTATGAAACTCAGAAATACGCATCCTGCATTTGATGGTGAGTTTTATATGCTTCCATGTGAGAAGGAGCAATTGATCCTTGGGTGGAAAAACGGAGACAGCAGGATTGAGCTGCATGGAGATCTGGGGAAGAAATCCTTTGAAATTATTTAAAACCAAAGGAGCAGGGCTGATTTATTTGAATCAGTCCTGTTCCTTTTTAACGTGTTTGAAATTTTAAACTCCTCACATTTTTTCACACTCTTATCAAAAACTCCCGTTATAGTTTAGGTCAATGAAAGATAAGTAAAAAAATAGGCAAGAGAAAATGGAAGAGATTAAAGGAGAAATAAACAAAAGGAAAAGGATGTAAGTGCAGATATAAAGAACACATAAAAATACATAAAAGAATGCATGAATGGGCAAACGCCAGCGTTGTTTTCTTAACAGGAGAAAAGTTAAGTGTTCAAAATAACACAATAATATTTGAGAAAGTCTGTTTTTGTGTTAGAATATAAAGAAAGTTTTTATTTACATCGTCATACATGGGAGGGAGTATGAAGAAAGACGAAAATAGACAAAAAAGGACGATAAAAAGGACTGCCAGGGTTCTTGCAGTGCTTACCGGAGCATGTCTGGTGATGCTTCTTGGAGGCTGTGGGAAGAAAGAGAAGGAGCCGGTGACGGTCACACTGTGGCATGTTTATGGCGGGCAGACGGAATCGCCTTTAAATGATCTGATCGATGAATTTAATGAGACCGTGGGAAAAGATAAAAATATCCGCGTAGAGGTGGGCAGTGTGACAAACACAAATATCATCCACGAAGGAGTCCTTGCGGCGGCCAATAAGGAACCAGGAGCATCGGAGCTTCCGGATATGTTCGTTTCTTATCCGAAAACTGTGACTGCAATGCCGGATCCGGATGTTCTTGTTAATTATAAGGATTATTTTACAGATGAGGAGCTTTCGGCTTTTATTCCTGCTTTTGTGGAGGAGGGGACGATTGCCGGAAAGCTTGCGATCCTTCCGGTTGCGAAATCCACGGAGATCCTGTTTTATAATAAGACCGCCTTTGACCGTTTTGCAGAGGAGACCGGGGCAGATCCTTCGGAGTTTGAGACCTGGGATGGTCTGTACAAGCTTGCAGAGGTGTACGAGGACTGGTGTGGGGGAACTAAGCCGTTTTTTGTCCATGACTATCATTTTAATTATTTCCAGGTTGGTGTAGAGTCTCTGGGAGAGTCGTTTTTTGATGAAAAGGGAGTCTGTTTCGGCCCTGCATTCCGCCGGGTCTGGGAACCTTATGCGAGAGCAGCATTAAAGGGCGGCGTATGGCTTCAGGGCGGCTATGCTACGGAGCCGCTGCGGACCGGGGATTCAATCGTTTCCGTTGCGTCTTCGGCCAGTGTTCTTTATTATTCAACAACGGTTACTTATGCGGATAATACAACGGAGGAGGTGGAGATCAAAGCGCTTCCGTGTCCGGTTTTTGAGGATGGTAAGAAGCTTGTTATGCAGAGAGGCGCGGGGATCTGTACTGTAAAGTCTACGCCGGAGCGGGAGGAAGCATGTATGGTCTTCCTGAAATGGCTGACGGATCCGCAGAAAAATGTAGAATTTGTGACCCAGCTTGGTTATATGCCGGTAAAACAGGAGTCTTTTGATGTGTACCTTCCAAAGGCACTTGAAGGGATCCAGGATCCGATGTACCGGTCTTTATATGAGGCATTTTTAAAGACGCAGGAAGAATATGAGTTCTATACTGCGCCCCAGAGACCGGATTACCTGAAGCTGGAGACCGATTTTGAGCATGATATCCGGGAAGATCTTGATATGTTCCGGAAAAGATACTTAGAAACCATCGCCGAAGATCCAGAACCGCCGGTATGGAAGGCGCGTGACCAGTTCGAGATGACGTTTAGCCAGTGATGGTTCTAAATACAGGAAGGGGGGCGGTTTTTGAATATGTTTCGAAGAAAGATAAAAGACATACAGGAACATGCCAAAAACCGGGGGATCAGTATGGAACGGCGATTGTTTCTGTACTGGCTGATCATGGTGCTTGCGGTCATGACAGCAGTATTTGTTGTGTTGATCGTTGCCGGAGTGTTCAGCAATGATGCCGGAAAGCTTGGTGGAACGCTTTCGGTCCAGCAGAAAAACACAACCATGACGTTTAATAAGCTGATCGATACACTGAATGCACAGAATCTTGCACTTTCCGAGCAGATTACGCGGGAGGTATCAGATGTTCTGGAAACAGAGGAACGGACTTTTAAAGATCTGGATAATAACCCGGAATTGATCACCAGGATCGAGGAACGGATGTGCTTCTATCTTCAGACGATCGTCCGCTCACGAAGCTGCAGTGGTGCGTACTTTATCCTTGATGCAACAACGAATACAGAGGCACCGGGAGCAGACCGCTCCAGAATGGGGCTGTATCTGCGGAGCGGAAATGTGGGTACGGACGGAATGGCGAACCAGTATATCACGTTTTTCCGCGGAGTCGCAGATGTTGCAAGAAAAGAGAATATCCAGATGCACAATCGCTGGAATCTGGAATTTGATATTGATAATGTTCCCGGCTATGAGATCCTGATGGACTTTGACGGGAGACGTATTTTGGATAGCTGCTATCTTTCAAACCGTGTAACGCTTTCCGGAACATGGGAACAGGTAGTTCTTCTGAGTATTCCGGTAGTCCTTGAGGGAAAGGTACGTGGAGTCTGCGGCGTAGAACTTTCGGAGCTGTTTTTTAATATGGTATTCCCGTCAGTGGAGAGCCCTTACGGGAATATGGTTACAGTTGTTGCACCGATCGCTGATAAGCGTCTTCTTCTGGATGGTGCGATTTCCGGAAAGACAGACGGAACCTATTTTACAACGGATGGAACGCTTCTGATCAAAAATGGGGAGCATTATAAAACTTATTCGGACGGCAGCCGTACATACTTTGGAAATCACATTGTGATCCCGAAAGCAGTGGACGGAAGAAGTGATCTGACTCTTGTTACCCTTGTACCGGAGATCAGTTACCAGAGCAGTGTGGCGAAAAACAGGACATTCTGGCTTTGCGGGGGTCTTGGTTTTCTTGTTTTGATGCTTCTTGCTGCCATGTTCCTTACAAGGCGGTTTATGCTGCCGATCCAGAAGCAGATCCGTGCGCTGAAAGACCAGAAGGAACCACAGGAGGAATCTAATTCAGGTATTATTGAAATCGATGAGCTTCTTGCCTATATGCATGCGAGACAGGCGAAGCCCGACGAGGAGAGTAAAATGCCTCCGGGCATGGAAGAGCTGTTCTTTGATTTTGCAAGACGGGTGGAAACACTGACTCCGATGGAGCGGACGGTACTCCAGTATTATATTAACGGTTTCAGTGTAAATGAAATTGCGGAGAAGGAGTTTATCAGTCTCAGTACAGTAAGAAAGCACAATTCGAATATCAATCGAAAGCTTGGAGTATCAACCAGAGAAGAGCTGCTTCTTTATATTGATATGTTCCGGCGGTGTGATCTTATGGAGAAGATCGCATATTGTACTGGTCCGGAGAAAAAAAGGACAGAGAGAACAGATGAGCAGCAGGCAGCAAAGACGGAGAAATCCCCGGAAAAGCTGAAACAGGAAGAAAAAGGATCATAAAAAACAGAAAACATATTTTAAACGGGAGATGCTTTGATCAGAAGTGTTCTCCCGTTTAATTTTTATAAAAATCAGAACAATGCTATATATTGACGTGCAAACTGATTTTGTGCCTATATATAGTATACTCGCTGTGAGTATTTTGTTTATAACAGCAGAAGATACTTATGGTGAGTATATATTTTTTTATGAAATCATGTAGACTATTTATAAAGAAGATTTTCGAAATGGATTGTTGGAATTTCAAAAAAGCAGAGGAAAAGAAATAAAGCAGAGGAAAAGAAAACGGGCACAAAATCAGGTACAGAAAGATTCCGGGAGAATATTAGAAACATAAGGAGGATGCCATGAGAAAATGGAACACATTTGGGCTGTTTGTCCTGCTGTTGACGGTGCTGCCAGCCTGCAATCAGGCACAAAATACGGAACAGGCAACAAAAAATGCTCCGGTTACAGCGAAGGCCGAAACGGATGCAGAAGAAGTGGAAGAAGTAATTAAAGAAGCAGTTCCAGAGGCAGCCACAGATGCGCTTATTGTTTCTACCACTGCAGAATTGATATCGTCCATAACGCCGGATGCCCACATTATTCTGAAATCCGGTACCTACAATTTTTCAGTATTGACGGAGGCGGAGATCGCAGGGGCTGGCGCTTATGTGGATCCGGATCTGCTAAAGCAGGGCGAGTTTTTTGTTTACAATGCTCCTGGATTGATTCTGGAGGCAGAAAAGAGCGGATCTGTGCGGCTGGTTACGGAGAATGGATATGCGGATGTGATGACTCTTTCGTACTGCGATGGTGCAGTGTTGAAGGGGCTGGTTCTGGGACATGAGGTTGAAAAAGGGGAATGTGATGCCAATGTCCTGAAGCTTCTTACTTCCCAGAGTGTGACTGTGGAGAATTGCAGCCTATTTGGCTGCGGCACATATGGAATCTATGGAGAGGATGCAGCGGTACTTACTGTTATAGGAACAGAGATTTATGAATGTACCAACGGTATTTTGAATCTGTCTGAGACTTCACACACAGTTTTTGAACACTGCAATTTCCATGACAATGATGGGATGTTCTTCTTATGGGGAGACACCCAGATCCAGATCCGGAATACAGAAATCTCCCAAAATCAGGGTAGTCTGCTGCAGGCGTATAACAGTCAGCTTTTTGACGCAGATTCTATTCATATAACTTTCCAGAACTGTACCTTCCGGGGCAACCGTGATATGGGAATTCCAAAGGACTGGTCCTGCGCTACCTTTGAAGCTTGTGATTTTTCATCCGGGTCAACACCGGTCTTAGCAGGAATGACGTATGAGGATCTGGTCAGGAGATACCGGGATCTGGCGATGGATCCGGATGCATTTCAGGATGCTGATGGAGCAGGGGAGCAGAATTTCCTCATGATCGCCGGAGAGATGGCGGCAGACCTGGGAGAAGATCCGGCGGATATTATGGGATATGCAATTCAGGATCTTAATGGTGATGGTGTGCCGGAGCTGGCGATCGGATTTACACCAGAATACGGAGCATATCTGTCTTCTCTGTTTACACTGGCAGAGGGAACGCCCAGGCTGGTCTTTGGGGAAGCAGGAGATGGTTATACATATCTGCAGGATGGCAGCTTCTTTTATAACGGCTGCCGCAGCGCATCGGAAAATGGAAAGGGGATCTATCAGTTTACAGATGATGGTACAGCGCTGATCTGCAGGGAATTCTATTTTCTACGGATCCTGGATGGAGATGAATCGGATGCAGCAGTCTATTATAATTCCACTGGGAGCTGGGAAATCGGGGATTCCCGGAAAACCAATATGACAGTGGAGGAATTCTGGGCGTGGGAGCCGGAATATATGTATTTGCCGATGACTCCTTTTAGTGCAGCAGACTAAGGGATAAGCACATTGATCTGTGCTGCAGATCATAAGAAAGTCTTTTACAATATTCCTTTACAACAACAGAAGACGATAAAAGAAAAGTTCTGCAGTTTATTACTGCGGGGCTTTTTTTGCTTTTCATAGGAAATTGTGTCCTGTGAAATAAAAATACATCTGGTCTGGATCGTACTGCAATAAAACAGAATGTATTTGCAGATAAAAACAATATATAGATAGAATTGAAAAATAAAACACTATATCTTGTATACTCACAATGAGTATATTGTGTAAAAACGCCAAAATACTCACTGCGACCATATATTTTCTGTACATAATACAGTATAAAGAAAGAAATAGATCGGATGAAACAAAGAGGGGGAAATGAGAATGAATAATCCGTATGTTACAAAAAAAACAACAAGACCGAGACCGTGGCAGGGAGCGATCCTTGGGATATGTGGTTTTTTTACAATTGTCATTGGTTCGATGGTTCCGGATTATGTTACTAAAAAAGGTGCCATTGATAACGGAGTGCTATTTGCATTGCTGCTTGGCAGTGTTACGCCGATCCTGCTGGTTATAAGAGAAATCTGGCGGTGTTATAAGGCAAAACGGATTGGCAACTGGTTTGCGTATTACCGGGAGACCAGTGTTACATTTGACAAATTATCGAAGGAGATCAGTAAAAGTGCAGTTAAGCTGATCGATGAGCTGTTAAAAATGGGATACCTGCAGAATCTCCATATCGACTATGAAAAACGGTTTGTGGAGCTGACAGCAGACCAGCGTCTTGTGAAAGCAAATGTTTATATCACCGTTACATGTCCATGCTGCGGAGGAAAAAATATGGTGATCCAGGGAAAAGCCAGCAAATGCATCTATTGTGATCAGCCTTTGCCGACGCGGTAAGTTTTGCGTGAATGTGAGGTGGTAATGATCAAGATCAAAAAGAAAGGGTGGATCATATTTATGACGTTTTCATCATGGGCAACCTTACTTGCCGGGTGCAAAAAGTGGCCAGGTGATCAAAGCCCTGTAGAAATCACAACAGAAGCACCGGTGGCGATCACCGATATACAGGAGATTTCATTCCAGGAAAGCGGAAGCATGATCCCTTTAGTTTCTTACACAACCATGACCCGGGAGAATGAAGGAATCAGAGTTCAGCTGGAGCTTCAATATCAGTACGAATATGAGAAGATGATGGATGCTTCTCTGATGGATCAGGTGCAAAAAATCCTTGAAACCTATGATGTGGGAAAATGGAATGAATTCAGGGGAAATGACAGTATGGTTCTGGATGGCAGCAGTTTTTCATTTCACGTTACGTTTACGGACGGAACATCCATTTCTGCATCTGGAAATAATGCATTTCCAAAGAATCAGAGAAAGGTCTTTTCCGAGTTAAATTCCCTGATCGCTCCCGTCGTTGAGCAGTGGTATCAGGAGCAGTATCCGAAGATGATCGAGGATAACAGGATCAACGGTTTTTCGTTTTATGTCTGTTCAAAGGATCAGGCGCAGAAATTTGAGTGGAGATCTGAAAAAAGAAACGATGATCCCCAAGCCGATTACCTGTATGCGGATATTGTCAATATAGACCAGTTTGAACCGATTGGTGAAGTGGAGTATTTCTTTTACGGAAAAGTCCCGAAGCTGCCGTATGAAGAATTGCAGGAGATCGTAGAAAGGTTCCACCTGGCGGAATGGAATGGGGAAACTTATCCTGCTTCATCAGAACAAGAGGAGAAAAGCTTTAGACTGCTCATTGAATACCAGTCAGGCGAATCGATCATGGCATCCGGGGATTCTTTTCCCGATGGATATGAGGCGGCGGAAGATGCGATCATCTCACTTCTCTGGGATTATATTCAGGAGAATCGAGAACAATTTGTAGCTTGGGAATAATTAAGAGGTGAGTGCTATGAAAAATATACATATCAGAAAACAGACAGGAATCCTTTTGTGCATGCTTTTTGCGCTGGCATTGAGTGCATGTACTTCAAAGAATATAACAGAACCGGCAGAACCGGCAAAGCAGACCTTTGGTGCAGCACCGATACAGAAGTCAGAAGAAGCGGAAGCTGTGATGGAATCCCAGTCAGAAGAAATCGCAGAAGAAAACCAGTTTTGCGGACAATGGATACTTGCTGGTTATGAATATGGGGAACGTGAGAATGCAGGGGATACGCCGATTAGAACTCCATATTATTTAGCAGGGGATGAAGGCGAGGAATCTAAGATCCACATTTATTCAGAAAGTGACCAGCTATATGCAGATTATTATCATTGCCAAAATGAAGGAACAACAACGATCAATGGTATGGCATTTGAGGAAGAAACAACGACCACAGAGGATCAGCCGGCTGCCCGCTTAAAAAACAGAATGGATGAATCGGAAATACGCCGTACAGTGACTCTTTTGGAGGACAATGTGCTGCAATACCGGGAACAGTATTATGGCATGACATCGGATTATACATATAACGGAATCTATATGCGGGAAGGATCGAAGGAACTGGAACAACGTAGTGAGTATCAGTATCTGGATGTTGTTACTGTATCAACGGTGGAGGAACTGGTGGAAGCGATCCAGGACAGGACGAAGGTCATTCTAAAAGGGGGAGAATATAATTTTTCCAGTCTTGATGATACAGAAATCCAGAATCCTAAATTGGATGCGATTTCGTATTATGATGAACCGGCGGAATATACGATCAAAGATCTCCATAACTTCTGCATAGAAGCAGCAAATGGTGAAAAGGTCGTGGTCAGCACGGCATCACCCTATGGAAAAGTACTGGCTTTTGAAGGCTGCGACAATATTACGGTCCGTGGACTGACCTGTGGCCATGAGGTAGAACCGGGATATTGTACCGGAAGTGTGATCTATTTGAGTGAGACAAACAATGTCATGATCGATGACTGTCATTTGTATGGAAGCGGAACTTACGGTGTGGAGGCACATAACTCAAGAGCTTTGCATGTGGAGGGAACAGAACTGTTTGATTGTACTTATGGACTTCTTGAACTGGACAATGTAAATGTAGCAAGATTTCAGGAATGTACATTCCGGGACAGCAAGGAATATAATATGTTTTCCTTCCAGGATTGCTATAATATACTTCTTCAGGACTGTCTGATCTCCGGAAATCATTCTGATGCAGGGTATTTTCCATTTATATCGGCTCCGAATTCATATAAAGTCCTGTTTAAGAATTGTGAGTTCAGGGAGAATACCTACAGTGATTTTTTAGCTGAGACAGACAGCCTGAGTATGGAACGGATTGTATTTGAAAATTGTCTGATGGATGATGGGGAAATCGTAAATACATTTGATGAACATTAATGTCCTCCCGGAGTCTTTCATGCACCTGCCTTTGTGGCCGATTTTCCGCCAGTTGCACTCGAATTTCATCACCGTACGCACCGCGTACGCCTCAGAAATTTGGGCACAACTGACAAAAAATCTTCTCACAAAATCAGGCACAGAAAGATTCCGAGAGAACATATTATGGTCGGGAGGTTACTATGAAGTTGTTTCATTTATCGGACCTGCATATTGGAAAGCGGGTCAATGAGTTTTCCATGCTGGAGGACCAGAAATATATCCTGATGCAGATCTTAAAAGCTGCAAAGGAGCATCAGCCAGATGGGATCATTTTAGCAGGTGATATTTATGATAAGCCGGTTCCGGCGGCAGAGGCAGTGCAGGTATTTGATGATTTTCTTACAAGTTTAAATGAAATGGGACTAATCGTGTTTATGATCAGCGGAAACCATGATTCACCGGAGCGTGTTTCCTACGGCGGACGGCTGATGAAGAAAAGCGGTATTTACGTGGCGCCTGTGTATGAGGGAAAGACAGAAAAGGTGGAATTTACCGATGCATATGGAAAAGTGTGCATCCATCTGCTTCCTTTTGTAAAACCGGCTGTAGTCCGTCATGCTTTTGAAGAGGGAGAATTTGAAAAAGAAGCAGAGGCAGTGTGTGATTACCAGAGTGCAGTGAAAATGACTGTTTCCCATATGGCTGTGGATACAGATGTGCGAAATGTGTTGATCGCCCACCAGTTTGTCACCGGCGCCATGCGCTGTGAGTCAGAGGAAGTGTCCGTAGGAGGCCTTGACAATGTGGACGCTTCTGTATTTGATGGGTTTGATTATGTGGCCCTGGGGCATATCCACAGTCCCCAGGCAGTGGGAAGAGACCAGGTGCGATACTGTGGCACACCTCTTAAATATTCTTTTTCAGAGGCGGGTCAGGAAAAATCCATTACTGTGGTGGAATTAAAAGAAAAAGGAAATGTGGAGATCTCAGCTGTTCCATTGCATCCCCTGCGGGATATGCGAAAGATCCGGGGCAGCTATATGGAAGTGACTGCAAAGTCATTTTATGAAAATGGAAACTGCGAGGATTACCTTCATGTGACACTGACCGATGAAGAGGATATTTTAGACGGTCTGCAGAAGCTGCGGGTCATTTACCCCAATATTATGCAGCTGGAATATGACAACCGCAGGACCAGGGAAAATCCGGAGCTTACGGCAGCCCAGGCAGTAGAACAGAAGTCAGAAATGGAGCTGTTCATGGAGTTTTATGAGCTGCAGAACAACCAGCCCATGAGCCAGATCCAGGAAGAGTTTGTGCGAAATATCATCCGGGAGGTGAAAGAATGAAGCCGAAAAAACTGGTTATAAGCGCCTTTGGGCCTTATGGGGAAAAGACAGTGGTCGATTTTGAAAAGCTGGGAGAAAAAGGGCTTTATCTGATCACCGGTGATACAGGTGCGGGAAAGACCACTCTTTTTGATGCCATTACTTTTGCTCTTTATGGGGAAGCCAGCGGAAATGTCAGGGAAACGGGGATGTTTCGCAGCAAGTATGCACCGGATGATGTGCCTACTTATGTGGAGTACGGAGCTGCTGATATCGGAGTTGTGGGAAAGGATACGCTTCTGGAGGAAGGCAGAAAGCTGTATGAGGTTCTGGACCTG
>ERZ791571.1258-NODE-1258-length-12572-cov-2.326676_pt1 | contig 12572 bp, 8 predicted proteins | sample MGYA00509972_ERZ791571 | MGnify/ENA primary metagenome ERZ791571 (study PRJEB30046, sample SAMN00791936) | human gut metagenome | study: EMG produced TPA metagenomics assembly of the A metagenome-wide association study of gut microbiota in type 2... | reverse complement strand
ATGCATACATTTTGCTTGCAATTTCGGTGAAACTATTCTCGGAGGTGCATACAATGCCACAAAAATCAAAATCTTCAAAAGTCTCATCAAAAAAAGGGAACTATGTTAAAAATCCTGCGCCGGATGATGATCCGCAAAAGCTTGCAAACGACAGCCCCATAAGTGAAGAACAAACAGACCGAATCGGCGAAACAGGTTCTGTTCTCACAACTCATAAGGACTGTGTGCTGCATTGCCTGACGATTATCGGTCAGATTGAAGGTCATTACATTCTTTCACAACAAAACAAAACCACAAAATACGAGCATGTCATCCCTCTGCTTGTTTCGGTTGAGGAGGACGAAAGAATTGACGGACTGCTTGTGCTGATTAACACAGTCGGCGGAGATGTTGAGGCAGGTCTTGCAATTGCCGAGGTTATTTCGGGAATGAAAAAGCCGACCGTTTCCATCGTACTCGGCGGAGGTCATTCAATAGGAATTCCGCTTGCTGTTGCGGCAAAGAAAAGCTTTATCGCAAAGAGTGCGTCAATGACGGTTCATCCCGTCAGAACAACAGGCCTCACACTCGGAGTTCCGCAGACCTTTGAATATTTTCAGCGTATGCAGGACAGAATCACAACCTTTGTTGCCGAAAATTCCAATATTACAAAAGACCGTTATAATCAGCTTGTGCTTAACACGGGTGAGCTTGTAATGGATATCGGAACTATTCTTGAGGGAGAAGAGGCTGTTGAAGAAGGCTTGATTGACGAGGTCGGAACAGTTTCCGACGCAATTGACGCTCTTTATGATTTGATTAAAGAAAACAAAGAGAGCAAGCCAAAGTCTGCAAAATCACGCTCAAAAAAGCAGGAAAAATAATTTCGGGCGTTTTGCCCGAATACATATATATTGTGACGCTTATGATTTGTATGAAATCTGAAATTATGCTAACCCATACGGCTTTTCAGCGTACAAATAACAAAGAAGATTTCTAAAACTTATTTTTTGGAGGGAATACATAACTATGTCAATTTTAGATGCTATTATTCAGGGTGTTGTTCAGGGACTTACCGAATTTTTGCCCGTATCAAGCAGCGGCCACCTCGCAATCACACAGCACATTCTCGGTGCAGGTACAGGTGAAAGCAATCTTTTCTTTAATGTAATGCTCCATGTCGGCACACTTGTTGCCGTTGTTGCATTCTACCACAAACTTGTGTGGGACCTTATCAAAGAATTTTTCCTTATGCTCAAGGATATTTTCACGGGCAAGTTCAAATGGAGCAAAATGAATTACAACCGTAATCTCGTTGTAATGCTCATCATCGGTCTTATACCGCTGTTCTTGCTTTTCCTGCCAATCCCCGGAACAGATATGAAACTCAAGGACCTTGCAGACCGGCTTTCCGCAAGTCCTGTTCTCATAGTAACTGCCTGTTCGCTCATTCTCACAAGCGTACTTTTAACAATCGGTATTATTCGTAACCGCAAGAGTGTTGCCTCAACTCACAAACATCTTGCAACAAAGAGCAATGCAAAGGCAACAAGAGATAATTTTAATGTTGTTGACGCAATCCTTGTCGGTGTAACACAGGTTTGTGCCGCACTCCTTCCGGGACTTTCCCGTTCAGGCTCAACACTTTCGGTCGGTGAGATGAGAGGAATCTCAAAGCAGAAGGCTCTTGACTACACATTTGTACTCGGTATTCCGTCAATCCTTGCAGCGGCACTTCTTGAGGGTGTGGATGCAATCAAGTCACCCGAAGGCTTGAGTAATATGGAATTTCTTCCGCTGATTATCGGAATGGCGGTTTCCGCAGTTGTAGGCTATCTTGCAATCGTAATTTTCAAGTGGTTCCTGAAATCCGACAAAATGGAAATTTTCGTAATCTACACAGCGGTTGTCGGTGTTGCATTTATTGTAATTTCAATCATCGAAATGAACACGGGCGTAAACCTTTTCACAGGTGCGCCAATTGCATAAATTTTAAATGGAGTGATTTTATTGGCAGCTAACAAAAAAACAGCTGACAAAACTAAAAATACTGCGTCGGGAAGAAAAAAGACTTCTTCAAAAACCTCATCAAAAGGTGCAAAAACTGCAAGCAGAACCAAAGCATCCGCTGTTCCGAAAAGGAGCAGCGGACTTTCGCCGCGTGTAAGGGCAATCCTCTATGCCGCCGTTGCGGCTGTTTTTGTCTGCATAATTTTCATAAAAGGTTCAAATGTCTGGACAATGATACGCAGTTTCTTTTTCGGAGTTCTCGGATTCGGAATTTTTCTTGTTCCCGTAACGCTTTTTTATTTGTGTGTCATGACCGAAAAGGAGAAACAGGTTGCACGCTATAAGCTGAAGCTTTTCCTTTGTGTCGTCATAATTCTGTTTATCGGTGCGTTGATTTACGCAGGCAGCGGTGCAAAATATTCTGATATGAACTTTTTTGCGTGTCTTGGCAATCTGTTCAAGGATGCCTCCGACACCTCAAAGTATATGACTTTCGATTGCGGAATAATCGGCGGATTGCTCGGATATCCGCTTGTTGTCCTGTTCGGCAGTACAGCCGCACTTTTTACAAGTTTTGTTGTAACAGCCGCACTTATCCTTATTGTTGCGAACATTTCTATTAAAGATATGACAGCGGCGGCATCAAGGACAGCTGTACATATCCGTGAAGCAGGTGAGGAAAGGGCAAGAGTTCGCAGAGAACGCAGAGAAGAAAACCGTGAGAGAAAGCTTGCCGAAAGAGGCGATATCGACATTGCGCTTGAAGGCAAAAACAGAAAGTCCTCGGGAAGTTTTATTGACATTCCGCTTGATGACAAAAAGACAAAGGTCAAGAAAGCAAAGTCGGCAGTAAACGGAATTGACACGGATATTGCCGATTCAAAGGAAGAAAATGCCGCAGACAAGGATCTGTCACAGGATCTTATCAACATAATCAATCGTGCAAGCAAGCCTATGGGCAAAAGTGCCGACAACACGGTTTCTGCAATTGCAGAGGATATCTCAAACGAAAAGTCAGCTTCTAAGGCTGAACAGACAGAGGTCAAGCCTGATGCCGAAACTGAGAACATCGTCAAAAAAGCACTTCTCAAAAGCAAAAAAGACAACAGCGAGGAGGCCGGCGATGAAATTGCGGAACAGCTTGACAGAGCTGTTCGTTCCGATAATTCTCAAAAAGAAGAAAAGAAGTATCAGTTTCCACCGATTCAGTTGCTCAAACCAAAGCTAAATTCCGATGACAGCGATGCAATGGAAGAAATGCAGAATAATGCCAAAAAGCTTATTGATACCCTCACAAGCTTTGGTGTAAAGGCAAGCATTGTAAACATCTGCCGAGGTCCGTCCGTAACACGCTATGAGTTACAGCCTGCCCCCGGTGTTAAAATCAGCAAAATTACAAATCTCTCCGATGATATCGCACTCAGCCTTGCCGCAAACGGTGTTCGTATTGAAGCGCCTATTCCGGGTAAGGCGGCAGTCGGAATTGAAGTTCCGAACAAGGTTGTAAGCATGGTAACAATGCGTGAATTGATTGATTCGGACAAGTTCAGAAACAGCAAGAGCAAGCTCACAACCGTTCTCGGCAGAGATATCTCCGGTGAAATTGTTGTTACCGACCTTGCCAAAATGCCGCATCTGCTCATTGCAGGTACAACCGGTTCAGGTAAATCCGTGTGCGTAAACTCAATTCTTATGAGTATTCTCTACAAGGCAACTCCCGATGAAGTAAAGCTTTTGCTTATTGACCCGAAAATGGTTGAATTTTCAAAATACAAGGGTATTCCGCATTTGCTTATTCCCGTAGTATCTGACGCCAAAAAGGCGGCGGGTGCGCTTGCATGGGCAGTAAACGAAATGCTCCAGAGATATAAAATTTTCTCCGAATACGATTGTAAGGATATTGATTCATATAATTCTCTTATCGAAAAAAATATGAATTATATGGAGAAAAATCCACCTGTTGTTAATGAAGAGGGGGAAGAGGTTCAGCCTGTTCTTGAAGTGAACGGACTTCCCGTTGCCAAAGAAAAAATGAGTCGTGTCGTAATTGCAATTGACGAGCTTGCCGATTTGATGATGGCGGCTCCGAGCGAGGTTGAGGACTCAATCTGTCGACTTGCTCAGATGGCTCGTGCCGCAGGTATGCACCTTATCCTTGCAACCCAAAGACCTACCGTTAATGTAATCACAGGTCTTATCAAGGCGAATGTACCGAGCCGTATTTCACTCAAGGTAAGTTCAAACACAGACTCCCGTACAATTCTTGATACAGGCGGCGGTGAAAAGCTCATCGGCCGAGGCGATATGTTGTTTTCGCCTGTAGGTGCTCCAAAGCCTATTCGTGTTCAGGGCTGCTATGCTTCCGATGAAGAAATCGAGGGCGTAACCCACTACATAAAGAAAGCGTATTCGGCTCAGTATAATTCTGAAATCGAAGAAAAAATTAAAAGAATTGCTGCAGAAGAAATTGCTCAGGGCAAAAAATCGGGTGATTCAGATTCATCATCTGACGAAGGTCTTGATATTGACAGCAAAATGGAAGAGGCAATCAAGTGCGTAATTGAAGCAGGACAGGCATCAACCTCACTCTTGCAGAGAAGACTCAAGGTCGGCTACGCAAGAGCAGGCAGAATGATTGATGATATGGAACAAATGGGAGTTGTAGGCCCTCATCAGGGTTCAAAACCGAGAGATGTTCTCATGACATACAACGAATGGCTCGAACGCAGAAATGCACTTGAAAACAGAGCCGATTAATAAATAAAGGAGGGTTCAATATGGCTTTTTTACCGATGAACGCAAAAGAAATGCGTGATCGAGGCTGGAATGAAGTCGATTTTGTATATGTTTGCGGTGACAGCTATGTTGACCATCCGTCATTCGGCGCGGCAATAATCACGAGAGTTCTTGAGGATTGCGGTTACAAAACAGCATTCCTTGCACAACCTAATTGGAAAAACGATGATGATTTTACACAGTTCGGAAAACCAAGGCTCGGTTTTATGGTGTCGGCAGGCAACATTGACAGTATGGTTGCCCACTACACGGTTGCAAAGCGAAAAAGACATGATGATGCCTATACGGCAGGCGGTAAAAACGGCAGGCGTCCCGACAGAGCAGTCACAGTTTACTGCAACATAATCAGAAAATTATATCCCGATTCTCCCATTATAATCGGAGGTCTTGAGGCATCACTCAGAAGATTTGCTCATTATGATTATTGGAAAAACGAGGTAATGCCCTCAATTATTTTCGACAGCAAGGCAGATTTGCTTGTGTACGGAATGGGCGAGCTACAGACAATTGAAATTGCAAAAAGACTTTCCGAGGGCTATCCTGTTGAATCTCTTTACGACATCAGAGGTGTTTGCTATAAAATTCGTACAGACGATTATGTGCCAAAGTCGGTTGTCGAACTTCCAAGCTACGAGCGTGTAAAAGAGGACAAGCGTGACTATGCAATTGCATCACGCAGGGAGCTTGAGGAGGCTGATGCAGTAAGGGGCAAAACCCTCATTCAAAGGCACGGAAAGTATATTCTTGTGCAGAATCCTCCGATGCAGCCGCTTGACACAAAACAGCTTGATTATGTCTATTCTCTGCCGTATGAGCGTTGGTATCCAAAGTGTTACGAAAGTCTCGGCGGCGTACCCGGTATCAACGAGGTGCTGTTTTCAATCACACACAACCGTGGTTGTTTCGGTGCTTGTAATTTCTGCTCACTTGCTTTTCATCAGGGCAGAGCGGTAACCGTCAGAAGTGAAAAGAGTATTATTGAGGAGGCTGAAAGTTTTCTTGATAATCCACGATTCAAGGGTTACATAAGCGATGTCGGAGGACCTACCGCAAACTTCAGACTTCCGTCATGTGAAAAGCAGAAAAAGCTTGGACTTTGTAAAAACAGAAGATGTCTTGCACCGACACCTTGCCCTAATATGCAGGTGTCACACACGGAATACCTTGATATTCTGCGAAAGCTGAGAAATCTCAAGGGAATTAAAAAGGTGTTTATCCGCAGCGGAATCCGTTTTGATTACCTTATCGAAGATGAAAATGACGAATTTTTCCGTGAACTCGTAAAATATCACATCAGTGGTCAGCTGAGAGTTGCCCCCGAGCATTGTTCGGCGGCGGTTCTTGATAAAATGGGTAAGCCGCATATTGAAAGCTACAAGCGTTTCTGCAAGATGTTCTACGATTTTACGGGTAAGGAAAATAAAGACCAGTATGTCGTGCCGTATCTGATGAGCTCACACCCCGGGTCAACACTTTCGGATGCTGTAGAACTTGCACTTTTCTGCAAGCATGAAAACATTCACCCAAAACAGGTTCAGGACTTCTATCCGACTCCGGGTACAATTTCAACGAGTATGTTCTATACGGAGCTTGATCCGTACACTCTCAAAGAGGTTTATGTTCCCAAGTCTGAAAATGAAAAGGCAATGCAAAGGGCGTTGCTTCAGTATTTTATTCCCGAAAACAAACCGCTTGTAATCAAAGCACTCATCAAAGCCGGCAGACGGGATTTGATCGGTAACGATAAAAAATGTCTTGTAACTCCAATGGCAGGACAAACACAGGGCGGTTATTCAAAACAGAACAACAACCGCAATTCGCAGAATCAGAAGGGAAGAGGCAAAAACGGCAAAGATAAGTTCGCAAAGTACAGACGAAAAAACAAAAAGAAATAAAATCTTTTTCATACTGAAAATATCGGTATGCGTACTTTTCATTGCCTGTGTACTGCTTGTTTCATTCGGAAAACCTCTCGGAATTCCCGATTGGAACGATGTCTATACATTTTTCGGAATTTCAGCCGATATGGAAGCCGACTTTTCCGTTTCATTTATAAATGTAGGTTCGGCTGATTGTACGCTGATTAAATGCGGAGATAAAAGTGTGCTGATTGACGGAGGAACAAATCTTGTGACCGATAAAATTACTGCCTATCTCAAACGCAGTTCGGTAACTCATCTTGATGCCGTAATCGTGTCACACCCCGACAGCGACCACATCGGTTCGTTGCCTGATATCATAGATAAATTCGGTGCGGATGTTGTTTATTTCGGAAAATATTCCGACAGCCACAAAACACCCGAATACGAAAAGCTTGTTAATTCTATAAAAGAAAATAATATTAAAACGGCAATTCCCGATCCAGACAAACCCGTTGAAATCGGAAATATGACCTTTAAATTTTATCAACCCGAAAAGGACTTTGGCAACACAAACGATAATTCGCTTGTAACAATGCTTCAATATGACGAAAAGCGATTTCTCTTTACAGGCGACATTTCGTCAAAAAGGGAAGAATCAATGGTTAATTCCGACAAAGAATTAAAATGCGATGTTCTCAAGGTTGCACACCACGGCAGTAAGTATTCTTCAAGTGAAGATTTTCTTGCAAAGGCAAGCCCCGAAACCGCTGTAATAAGCGTTTCGGCTGACGATACGGCACTTCCCGATTACTATATAACAGCCTTGCTTAACAGCGTGTGCAAAAATGTTTATCGGACAGACAGCGATAAAACTGTTATGATAACAGTCGAAAACGGCGAGATTTGCAACAAAACTCATGCCTGAAAGGTTGACTATAAATTAAATAATGTTATAATATTATTGTTTAACTGACAAAAATCGAAAGGAATTTTTAAATATGGGAGTATATGAAGAACTCGTAGCCAGAGGACTTATTGCTCAGGTTACTGACGAAGAAGAAATCAGAGAGCTTGTAAACAGCGGTAAAGCCACATTCTATATCGGCTTTGACCCGACAGCCGACAGCCTTCATGTAGGTCACTTTATGGCTCTTTGCCTTATGAAAAGACTTCAGATGGCAGGCAACAAGCCAATTGCACTCGTAGGCGGCGGCACAGGTATGATCGGTGATCCGTCAGGCAGAACAGATATGCGTCAGATGATGACAAAGGAAACAATCCAGCACAATGTTGATTGCTTCAAAAAGCAGATGAGCCGTTTTATCGACTTTTCTGAGGGCAAGGCTCTTATGGTAAACAACGCAGACTGGCTTCTTGACCTCAACTATGTTGAACTTCTCCGTGATGTAGGCGCTTGTTTCAGCGTTAACAATATGCTTCGTGCAGAGTGCTACAAGCAGAGAATGGAAAAGGGACTCAGCTTCCTTGAATTTAACTACATGATTATGCAGTCATATGACTTCTATGCTCTCTATCAGAAGTACGGCTGTAATATGCAGTTCGGTGGCGACGACCAGTGGAGCAATATGCTCGGCGGTACAGAGCTTATCAGAAGAAAGCTCGGCAAGAACGCATATGCAATGACAATCAACCTTCTCCTCAACTCAGAGGGTAAGAAAATGGGTAAAACCCAGTCGGGTGCAGTATGGCTTTCAGCCGAAAAGACAAGCCCCTACGATTTCTACCAGTATTGGAGAAATGTTGATGACGGCGATGTAATCAAGTGCCTTAAAATGCTCACATTCCTTCCGCTTGAAGAAATTGATGAGCTTGCAAAGCTTGAGGGCAGTGAAATTAACAAAGCAAAAGAAATTCTTGCTCATGAGCTTACAGAGCTTGTTCACGGCAAAGAGGAGGCTGACAAGGCTCAGGAGGCCGCAAGGGCAATCTTCAGCAACAAGACAAATACAGACAATATGCCCTCAACAACTCTTACAGAGGCTGATTTTGCAGACGGCGAAATCGGAATTCTTGACCTCATGAAGAAGTGCGGACTTATCCCTTCAAACGGCGAGGGCAGAAGACTTATTCAGCAGGGCGGTGTTTCTGTTGACGATGAAAAGGTAACAGATGTTTACGCAAAGGTTGCAAAGTCTGATTTTGAAAAAGGCTATGTTGTAATCAAAAAGGGTAAAAAGGTTTACCATAAGGCAATTCTTGGCTGATTTTGAAAATTAAATAAAGGGGATCAGGGTGAAATGAAAAAGTTTTTTTCGGAGTTTAAGGAGTTCATAATGCGTGGAAATGTGCTTGATCTCGCAGTCGGCGTTATCATCGGTGCGGCTTTTCAGGCAATCGTAACTTCTCTCACAAGCGACATCATTTCGCCGATTCTCGGTATCTTCGGCGGTGTCAACTTTGACCAGTTTCAGGTTACAATCAACGGCGCAACAATTATGTACGGTAAGTTTATCACAGCGGTAATCAACTTCCTGATTATGGCTTTCGTAATCTTCCTTATCGTAAAGCTTGTCAACAAGGTTATGTCACTCGGCAAAAAAACTGAACCCGAAGAAGCTCCCGCAACAAAAAAGTGTCCGTTCTGTTTCAGTGATATTGATATCAAAGCCACAAAATGTCCCCATTGCACAGGTGATATCATCGACCTTACAGAAAAAACAGATGACAAAAAATAATATCACTGTTACATAAACAGATATTACACAACTTAACAACCAACAAAAAAGCCACAGTAGAAAGGTTAAAATCTGCTGTGGCTTTTTAAATTGAAAATTATGATTGAGCGTAACATTGTTACCGTCTGCACAATTATATATTAAAACACCAAAAATAAAAATACAATTCCGCAGAGGATTGCTATTGCTGCGCCGACTATGACATCACGCACATAATGCACTCCTGCACACACTCTTGACACGGAAATCATAACCGCAATGAAGAGGTATGCAATCCCTGCCCACACATTGAACCGCAAAATTGCCATTGCAATGATGAATGCGCTTGCGGTGTGGCGGCTCGGCATACTGTCTGGCTTGCTGTTCTTTGCAAAAACAGGCGCAACTCCGTACCGCACATACGGGCGTTCTTCTTTTATGATAATTCGCAGAAGTGTTATTCCCAAAAACACCCCCGCAGGCACAGTCAGCGACTTTAAAAACAAATCTTTTTGCCACAAAAATGTATATACAAGCAAAATCGGATAGCTTGCAAATACTGTCAGCGGAAAAATTTTATATACGAATTTCAACACATTTTTTGCGGATTTGTTATTCTTGAAGAAATCGGTCAGTTTAATATATTGTTTACGGCTAATTTTCTACATCTCCCGGAGCTTTTTACACTCCGATTTTAACATAACCGTTACACTATTTCAACATTATATTTATCAAACCAGTAGTCAAGTTCGATTATATACGCAAGAATCTGCGGCGCTTTCATCAGCTGACCGTACCACGGATTTGTGATTTTATCGGGATTTTCAATGATATCTTCAATCCCTTTACTGTCAAGCAGTTCGTTTAGAATTGAACGCTTTTTAAGAATTTTTCTAACCCTTTTTACACACTCATTGAAGTAAATCGGATTGTGCGTTTTCGGGTACGGGCTTTTCTTTCGCCAGCAAATTTCTTCGGGCAGAATATCCTCAAAAGCCTTTCGCACAATTCCCTTTTCACGGTTGCCCCATGCCTTTAATTCCCACGGCATATTGTACGCATATTCAACAAGTCTGTAATCGCAGAACGGCACTCTTACCTCAAGTCCGCTGAACATTGAGCATCTGTCTTTTCGCTCAAGCAGACATTGCATAAACCAGTAAAAATTCAGGTAAAACATCTCTCGCATTCGCCTGTCAAGGTCGGTGTCGCTTTTAAGCTTTGGGGCAAGGCTTATTGTGTCAAGATACCTTTGTCTGACATACTCCTCGCCGTTTTTCAGCACACCGTCCTTGAGAATGCTCCTGCGAACATCCTGACTTTTTGACCACGGAAAACAATCCTCAAAAAGTATTTCATGGTTGTGATACCACGGATATCCGCCGAAAAGTTCATCGGCACATTCTCCTGAAAGTGCAACTGTGTAGTTTTGCTTAATTTCTTTGCAGAAGAGCAAAAGTGACGAGTCAACATCAACATACCCCGGCAAATCCCTTGCCTGAACACTTTCATAAAGTGCGTCGCACACAAGCGTGTTGTCAAGGATAATTTCCCTGTGCTTTGTGTCGGCATTTTTTGACATCATCGAAATAAATTCGTAATCGGGAGTAGGCTGAAAATTGCTCTTTTGAAAATATTTTTCGTTGTCACGGTATTCAACCGAGTAGGTGTTGATTTTGCCGAGTTTGTGTTCCTTGTTGTACATTGATGCGGTCTTGACAATTATACTGCTGTCAAGCCCTCCCGAAAGGAAAAAGCATAGCGGAACATCACTCACAAGTTGTCGCTGAATTGCATCAGTCAGCAGATATCTCGTCTTTTCAATGGTAGTAACTTCATTGTCTGTATGCTCTTTTGCCTCAACGGTGTAGTATTTTTTTCGGCGAAGCTTTGAGTGCCTATATATTGCGCATTCGCCCGGATTAAGCTCAAATACTCCCTTGAAAACTCCGAACGAAGGCGTTCTTGCAGGTCCTAAAAAGAAAATTTCATTGAGTCCCTGCTCGTCAATTTGAGGCTTTACAATCTTGCTTGCAAGCAACGCTTTTATTTCTGACGCAAACAATAATCCTCCGTTGTATTCATAGTAAAACAGCGGCTTAACGCCGATTCTGTCCCTGCACAAAAACAGAGATTTGTCGCTTGTGTTGTAGATTGCAAAGGCGAAAATTCCGTTCAGCTTTTTGCAACAGTCCGCACCGTATTTAATGTACGATTTCAGCACAACCTCCGTGTCGCTGTGACCTCTGAAATGAAAACCCGATGCTTTCAGCTCCTCACGAAGCTCGGCTGTGTTGTATAGTTCGCCGTTATAGACAATTACATAAGTCGTGTCCTTGTGACGAACAGACATCGGCTGTTTGCCGTTTTCACGGTCAATTACAACAAGCCGTCTGTGCATAAGTGCCGCCCCTTGGTTAATGTACAAACCGTTTTCGTCAGGACCTCGCCTGTCAAGCGTTTCCGACATTTTGTTGAGCAAATCAATTCTTTCGCTCATATCCTGTGAGTGGTCAATCCATCCTGCTATTCCGCACATAAAGTAACCTCCGTCAATTTTGTTTGTAATTTTTGAGTGAATATAAAAAGCATAAAGCGGTAAAAAGCAAAGCCGCTCCCGAAAGGGCAGTTCCTCCGAAAAAACTGAAATTTTCAACCGTTGATGTTGAAAAAACATCGGTTGTGACGGAGAAAAGTTTTATTCCTAAATGCGTAAGCAATGCGGTGATAAGCCCTTGTAAAATTCTGCAAAAGAAAAATAATATTTTATTTACCTTAATATTTCCAAGTGCCGAGAAAATCTGAAAATGTACGCAAAGTCCGCCTAATCCTGCCGAAAATGCAACAACCTCAATCGGCAAATCTTTCGATACCGCAGTAACCGCATTGCAAACTTCCGTGAGTATCAAAAACGGTTTTTGAATATTTTCATCCGTAATGTGTGAGCAGAAAATCTCAGTAAATGCCGAAAACAGCACCACAAATGCGCAGATTGCAAACATTCCCCTTGCACCGTCAAGAACAGACTTTACAAGTGCGTCACCTTTTTGCGGAGTGCTTATTAATATTTCCGAATTGGAATTATCATCAAGTTTGTTTCTGCAAACGAATTTTAAAGCAAATCCAAGTATAAAAACCGAGATGCATTGGGCGGCAAATATAATAAACCCGACTTCAATGCTTGAATAAAGCTGTACACCGATAAAATTCACAAGAAATCCCGGTCCCGAACACACCAAAAACAGACCAG